>Ga0114958_10001725_pt1 | contig 16907 bp, 4 predicted proteins | sample C_130208_EF_Meta_FD_89577 | JGI IMG/M metagenome (GOLD analysis project Ga0114958, IMG submission 89577) | Freshwater microbial communities from Lake Croche, Canada to study carbon cycling - C_130208_EF_MetaG | ecosystem: Environmental > Aquatic > Freshwater > Lake | place: Lake Croche, Canada...
CCGGCGCCGGTGACGGTGATGGTGTTGCCGCCGTTACCCACCGAGACCGTGCCGCTGCCGATGGACACTTGGTTCGCGCCGCCGCCCAAGGTGACCCGACCGGCGCCACCGATCGTGATCCGATCCGCGCTGGTCGAGGCGGTGCTGCCCAAGACCGTACCGGCGCCACCGATCGAGACCGAGTCGGCACCGGTACCCATGGCCACCGAGCCGGCGCCGGTGATCACAATGGAGTCTGCGCCGTTGCCCACGGAAACCGTGCCGCTGGTCATCTGTACCCGGTCCGTACCGTTGCCGAGCGTGACCGCGCCGACGCCGTTCACCGTCACGGAGTCGTTGCCGTTCGGGGCCACGAACGCGGACGAGGACGTGGTGGAACGCCCGCGCACGGACGTGGTCACCACCGTCAGGCCGGTGACGGTGTCGGGGGTCGAGCCGCCATTGCCGATGACGACGGAATTATTGCCGGCGCCTAGTGCGACATAGCCGTCGCTGAGCGCGATAGCGTTGTTGCCGTTGCCGACTTGGACGCTGCCGCGACCGAGTTGGACGTGGTTGGCACCGCCGCCCAAGGTGACGGCGCCTATGCCGCCGATGGTGACGTTGTTGCCGAGCGTGGCGGCGCCACTGCCGAGCACCGTACCGGCACCGCCAATGCTGACGGAGTCGTTGCCGCCCGTGCCGAGATACACACTGGCATTGCCCTCCACGCGCACGGAGGCGGTGCCCGCGCTCGCGTCTACCGTGGCGTTACCACTGGAGTAGACGCTGCCGCCGGCAGGTACTGTGCCGGCGCCGCCGGTAATCGTTGTTGCAGTCGTGGCCATAACTCGTCCGTATAGATCGCAGGGGGGATCTGTGAGGGACGAAGGGTAGGGGTAACTACGGCTTGCAATCCGTGCAATAGCTCACGAAATGCAGGCGTCCGGCGCATCACGCAACGATTTTTTATATTCTGTTAAACCGAATGACAACGCGCCACGCGCACGCGGTTTGTGGGCGCGGCCGCGACACCGTCGAGCGCGCTGTGCTGATGCTGCGCGCGGCGGGGCACGCGTGGGCTTAGGGCGCGCTGCTCGGTGCCACCGCATCCAGATCCGCCACGGAGGACAAGCGACCCACCGCGAGTGCGAGTTGCGCGCGCGCGGATTGCCAGTTGTATTCCGATTGGATCCGGATCACGCGTGCATTCGCACCCGCTGATTGCGCGGTCAGGACATCGAGCATGGAGCCGACGCCAGACTGGTAACGACCAATCGCAATCTCTTCATTGGTGGCGGCCGCCTTGGCCAGGGTTGCGCTGGTGGCCAACTCCTGATTGCCGGCATCGAGCGCGTGATAGGCATTCCACACGTCCAACGAGACCGCCAGGCGCGATTGTTCCTCCTGCGCGGCGACCTCATCCAGTGCCGCTTCGGCGCGGCGAATGCCGTAGTGGGTCTGTAGCCCCGAGAACAGCGGCAGCACCACCGAGAGGCCCACGGTGTTGGTGTTCTGCTCGGCCAGACCGTGCTGTTGATTGAGTGTATGTTGGACCCCGAAAGTCACCTTCGCCCGACCGACGGCCCGCGCGGAGCTGACGGCGGCTTCGGCCGCCGCCCGTTGATCGCGCGCGGCGGCCAGATCCGGGCGCTGCCGCGCCGCTTGCGTGAGCAACTCGCCGACCCGCGCGGTCAGTGCCGGCGCGGAGGGTGCGGCCACGGCGGCCAACGCCAGCGCTTGATCGGCGCTAAAGCCCAGCAGTACCGCGAGGTTCGCGCGACTGGCTTTTGCGGTGTTGGTGGACTGGATGCGGGTATAGATGGCCTGCTGGTAGGCGGTGTCGGCCTGCATGACATCGGCCAGCGTCGCCGCGCCGCCGCTTTGCAGCGCGCGCGCAATCTCCAGACTCTTGGCCGCATTGGCTTCGGTCTGCAAGTTGGCAGTCACGGCCTGTTCGGTAGCCACGACGCTAAAGTAACCCTGAATGACGTCCGCCACCGTGCGCTGTGCCGTCGCGCTACCGATGTGCGCGGCCGCCAGCACCAAATTGCGGGCGTTCGCCTCTGCACTGCGCCGGGCATTAAAATCCAACAGCGTCCATGACAGCGTGGCGACGGCGTTGCGGCTGTCCTGCGTGCCACTGCGCGGCGCCCCGGGATAGAGATCCCCGGTGAGTTCATTACCGGCGGCGTTGATCCCGATCGACGGCAAGTACGCCCCTTCGGCAACGCCCAGGCTCGCCGCCTGTACCTGCGCGGCGGCCCACGCGGCGCGCGTGCTCGGATTGCGGCACAGCGCCAAATCGATTGCTTTATCCAGCGTGAGTGCTGCGGCGGGCAATTCGCAGCCGACGCCCGCATGCGGGCGATATTCAGGGGCTGCTTTGGCAATCACCCGGTCGGTATTGAAAAAATCAGCGCCGCTGAGCGCGTCTGCCGGTGCGACCACCGGGGCGGCGCTGGCGAGCAGGGTGGTGGCGAGCAGTACGCAGACAGAGTGGGACGACATGTGGGGTGTCCTTCAAGCGAGAATAGGAAAGTAAAAGGGGCGCTGGGTACGCAGGCTCGCGTCGGATTCAGCCGTGTTCGGTTTCGGGCGTGCGCCCGTGCTGCAAGTCGTCCAGTAGACGTACCCACGCGGGCAATTGGCGTCGCTTGAGATCATAGCGGGTGATCGCCGTTTGCCGCGCCGCGCGGCGCAAACGCGCCGCGATCCGCGGTTTGGTCAGCGCGGTGGTCACGGCCGCTGCAATTGCATCGGCTGAGAAGAAGTCCACGGCCAGTCCATTGACGCCATCTTGGAGCACTTCCATGACCGGCGCGGTGCGCGAACCGATGACGACGCAACCGATGGACATGGCTTCGATAAAACTCCAACTCAACACGAATGGGTAGGTCAGATACACGTGCGCCGCCGACAGTTGCAGTAACTGCAGATAGCGGTCATACGCGATCTGACCGACAAAGTGGATCCGCGTCAGATCCAGCTGGTCACCGACCTCGTCCAGCAACCACTGCCGGAACGACGAACCCGGTGCGTGCGGCGCGCCATAGCTGACGCCATCGCCACCGACCAGCACGACTTCGGCCTTGGGATGCGCCCGCTGAATTTGCGGCAAGGCGCGCATAAAGGTGTGAAAGCCACGATAGGGCTCGAGATTGCGCGCGACGTAAGTGATCACCTGATCGTGGCGATTCAGGACCCGCCCGTTAGGCAACAGAAAATGGGCCGACGGGTTGGGGCAGGCGATGTCGGTGTCTGCGCCCTCATGCAATACACTCAGGCCCGCACGCAGCGCCGGCGGATGCAGGCTCTGCTGCCAGCGGGTCGCCGTATGGCCCCAGGTTACCGACTCGAAGCTGAGTAGGATGGTGGCATTGCGCGTATGCAAACGGGCCTTGCTATTAAAAATGGATTCGAACTCCGGATCAAAGCCCACATCGTTGCCATCGCCGTGATAATAAAATTCGAAGTTGCCCAGAATCGGGGCGTTCGCAAAGACGTCTTGCAGATACAGCAGTTCGCCCCAGCCGGCATGCCCGACGATCAGATCCGGGCGATAGCCGGTCTCTGCTAGTTGGCTGGCGGCCTCGGCAGCGGCAGTACCGACCGTGACCTGGCGGTCAAATTCCATCGAGAACGGATGACACAGCGTCGGTACCCGGGACTCGACCTGATAGACGACTTTTTCAATGCCCGCGAGTTGGTTGCTGTTGGGCTGCGTTAAGAAATGCACGCGGTTGGCCGGATCACGCGCCAAGTGCTGCGCCAGATGCAGGTACTGACCGGGTAAATTTTGATGGACGAAAAGAACGTTCATAGGTCAGCGCCGGCCGCGGGTGGGTCCGCGGCCGCGGCGACGCGCCTTAGGGCGCGTCCTGGCGCACGGCCACCGATGCGGTACGCGCTGCGGTTTTGGCCTTGCCCGCGCGCGGGGTGGGTGCTTTGGCGGCGCGCTGCGCGGGCGCTGGCACGGCGTCCTTGGCCTGCCTCTTGCGCCCTGCCTTGGCCTTCGCAGGCGGGGTCGGCCGGGCTTGGGGCTTGGCTTTTGCCGGCGCTTTGGCTGTTGCCGGCGCTTTGGCTTTCACTCTCGCCGGGGCCGCAGGCTTGCTCTTGGCCTGGGTGGTCTTGGGTGTGACGGTCGCTTTGCTGGCGGCGCGGCTGGGTGCCGGTACGCGCAGCACCGGCGCAGGCTTCGCGGCCCGGTGTGCGCTGCGGCGCGGGATGATCTGCACTTGCAGACCTTCGAGCGGATCGTTGCCGACCGTGGAGCGGCAGGGCACCCCGTTCTTCAACGGCCCGACGATCGCGCCGGAGGCAAACGCGCCGGAGTATTCCACGTCATAGGCCGAGGAGCGGGCGCTGGGCTTGAGGCGCACGGCGAAGCCGATGAGGGGCACGCCCATGCCCTGCGTGCCGCAGAGTTTGTCTTCCGAGATCCACGGGGTTTCAAAGCCACTGGAGGTGAGGCTCTTGTATTCGAGTTCGTTGGCAGCCAAACCGTCCAGCGGGCGGATGGAGAACGATTCAATCCACAGACCCTTGTCGACGCGTCCCGCCCAGGCGGTACGCACAAATTGCAGGTCGCCGCGATTGCGCACATGCGCGGCAATCTGCAGCGGCAGACCCACGGCCGCTTCGGCGACGGGCGCGGTTACCGGGGCGGTCACGGTTTCTTCGAAGCGCGTGTCGAGGCGCTCGGCCCGTACGGTCAAGGCATTGCCCGCGCTGTCCTGTACCGAGGTGACCAGCACCGGGGTTTGGGCGGCGTGCAGTCGCAGTACGATAAAGTCGCCGCTGCGCACCAGCCAACCGAGGCGGTCCCCGCCGCGGCCCATGATTTCCACATCGCTCGCGGCAACGCCGGGGCCGGTGCTCACTTGTAGGGCTGGCAATTGCAGACCCGAGGCATGCGCCGCGCCACTGTGCGCGCCGGCCTGCACGGAGAATAAATACACACCCGCGGGCAAGGGCAGCACCTGCACCGTCGCGGTCAGGGCATTCGGATCCACATCAGCCATATTTACTCCTTGACTCGCAAGTCCTAAGGTACTGGTTACGCGTGGCTCACGTGCAGTCTGTAATAGCGCACATAAGGCATTGATCGGTGTACGCAAAGGTAGCAGATTTCCGCGTTTGGATTGCGACAGGCGTCGCGAAATCGCCCCTATGTCAAATGCCACGATGGGTAAATCTGTGACCAAGGCCGCATCCAGCGTATAGCTCCAGGTTTCCGGCCAGACCGAGGCGAGGAACAACACATCCGGCCGCTCGCGTTGCAACAGCGGCACCAACTCCTCGTCCGCATACGGGCCGGTGATAAACACGCGCCCGGTCTGCAGTAGGGCCGCGTCGTCGTGCGTATAGCCGACCACGACAAATTCCAGCGGCAAATCCTGCGCGCACGCGTAGCGGGCGCACGCGAGCAGCACCCGGTAGCCCTTGTGATCGCCGATCGCGCCGAGCAAGGCCACCCGGGTGCGCGCGCGCGCCATCGGCGCCACCACGACCGGCAGGCGCGCCACCACCGGCGCATGCGGCGCAACGTGTACCGCCAGGCCCGGAAAATAACGTTGATAGCGCTCGGCGGTATCGGCGCTGGGTGCCTGGACGCGGCGTGCTTGGCGCAGCCACGGCGTGCTGCGCCGGCGCAAGGCCGCCGCGCCGAGCCCCTCGCCAAAGGAGGACCCCTGCGCGCGCACGCAACGCACACACTCGCGCAGCGGCGCTTCGCCACAGTACTGCTGCGCCCGGCCCATCAAGGTCACTTGCGGACAGACATACACGTAGTCGTGCAGCTGCACATCGACGGCCACCCCGAGCGTATACAGGGCGTCGATCAATGCCAGCGGGATATTGAGTATGTGGTGGAGTTCAATCTGCACCAACGGCAAGTCACGCAATAGCGTCAGTAGCAGCGGCTGTTCGCGGCGCGTGTCGTAGAGCAGATCGTGCACGCCGAACTGCGCGCTCGTCAGTCGCATCCGCACCCGCTCCGCTACACCGTCCGGCGCCAGCACCAGCACCGTATGACCCGCCCCGATCAACGCGGTTTGCCGGGCCGCCACCGCCCGGCCCACGCCACCGCCGAGGGCGAGCGAGACGATCAGGACCGCCGGCGCGGTGCTGGCGCGCAGGCGCGCGGCATCCAAGCGCCGCCGCAGGGCGTGTAGCGGATCGCGCTGGCCGTAACGCGCGACCGCTTTTGCGTAACCGGGGTGGCGCAATTGCACCAAGCGTTGTGCGCGCAGCCACAGCGCTTGCCGGTCGGCGCCAAAGGAGCGCCCGCCCAGATGTTCGACGTAGACATCCGCGGCGAGCACGGAGTGAAAGCCCGCTGCCCGTGCGCGCAGACAGTAATCGGTTTCCTCGCCGTAGCCGCGCCCGAATACCGCGTCGGCAAAGACCCCCACCTGCGTCCAACAGTCGTGGCGCAGGTACAGACAAAAACCCACACCGACCGGTAACGGCGGCGTCTCGCCGGCACATTCGTGTGCCACGAGGGCATCGAGCGCCGCGCCACGCAGCGGCGGCGTCTCGGCGCTTTGCAGAGGATAGCTGACCACCGACCCATCACCGCTCCAGGGCGTGACCGTGCCGGTCTGTGCGCGGGCATAGGCGGCGCGACGCAGGCGCGCCAACCAGTCGCCGTGGACCACGGTATCGGCATTGAGCAAGACCACATCGTGCCCGGCACAGGCGGCCAAACCGGTATTGACCGCCGCGGCGAAGCCGCGATTGCGCGGATGGCGCAGCAGTTCGATCGCACCACTCGCGGCCAGTCGTTGCAACGCGTCCACCAAGGCCGGATCCGGTGCGGCATCGTCGATCACCAGCACGCGCGTGCCGAGCGGCCGCGTCTGCTGCACGGCGCGCAGGCAAGACAGGGTCTCGTCATAGCCGGCGTAGACCGGTATGACCACGGCACAGGGCGCGACCACCGGGATCCTGCGCGGGGCACGGCCGCGCGCCCGACCGCGCGCTTGCCGTGCGGCGCGCGGCCACAGCAACGGGCTGTCCGCAGGGCACCACGACACGCCCGCCGGGCTGCGCAGCGACAGCGCCCACGGCGCGTCATCGGGAAGGTCGGTGCGCCGGAGGCGGTAGGTCAGGGGCCATGCGCAAGGTGGCGTGGCCGCGCCCTGCGTGCCCGGGGTGGCGTGTAGGCGCAGCCTGCGTGGGCCGCAGCGCACCTGCAGCTGCGGCCGATAGTGCGGATCCCATTCGCAGCGGACGTGCAGGTCCGCCGTGTCCTTCCCGATCGTGAGCTGCGCGCTCAGACCGGCCGCCGCGGGGCGACGCGCGCCGGCGCCGGCCACCGTCCGGCCCGCCACCGTCGCCTCGATCACCCCGTGGTAGGCGCCCGCGCCGAGCGCATAGCGCCAATGCCCGTTGGCATCGGCGCGGATGCCATGCAGGACCACGCCATCGACGCGCACGTCCCAGCGTTGCGCACTCGGCGCCCAGCCAAATAAGGTGTAGTCGCGCTGCAAGGCGATGTAGCCCGGTGTCTGCGCGCTCTCCTGGCGCACTAGCGCTTGGGCGGCGCCGACGAGGGGGCCACTGGGATCGACAGCTAAGCGGGCCAACGCGCCGTCGAGGCGCGCGCGTGCACCGGCCAGATCGCCACCGCGCAGCAGCACCGTGAGGTACAGACTCTCGAGTGCCTCGTCGGTGCCCCGCGCGGCGGCGCGCGCTAGCATCGCCCGGGTTGCCGCGTCGTCCTGCCCGTCGGCCGCCAGCAGTTCGGCATAGGCGCGATACAGCGTAGGGCGCGCGTCGCGATACACGCGGTAGGCACGGTCGATCAGACGCAGCGCCGCGCTGGTGTCGCCGGACTGACGGGCCAAGGCCACGCGTTGCAGGAGCGCGTGGCATGCTGTGGGGGTTGCCGCGGATCGCCGACTCACGCGCGCTCCTGCGCACCGGGAATGGCGTACAGAGTACCGTCATTGACGGCCCGTAGGTGCAATTCGCTCAGTGGTGGCAAGGGAGTCTCTGTAGGCCATTCCAGCGTAAATCCGTGGTTGCCCTCGGGAACGTCTAGGTCGCCTCGACCCATCGGAGCGTCGGCGTAAGTTGTCGCCAGCACGTCCGCCCCGTGTCGTAGCTCTAGGCAGACCGGCACGTGCGAAGCGTGCGGATCAAAAGCCCAGCCGTGAAGTCCCCTGCTAGTGCGCTGCATGACGGCGATCACTGGAAAGCGCAGGTGCGCCACCGCCGCATTCAACGAGGGAAGATAGCCCAGCACGCGTACTCCAGCCGTGCCTAACACGGCTTCGGCTGCGGTCCGCGCACTGAGACGCAGGCCTACGGGGACCGGCGGGCCGTAACTCCAGTTACGCACCAAAGCTCGAGCAACGGCGAAACGCCCGAGTGCCGGAGCCAAACCAACCAAAACCTGAGCTGCGGTGCGATGCTGTGGCTCCGCGGTCAGCAATCGTTCGGCGTAACAAAGCGCTCCCTCGACATCGCCAGACTGCAGCGCGGCTTCTAATAAACCTAAGCGCACATGGCCGTCAGCGGGCAAATCCGCGCGCATTAGCGCAGCAAGTAGACCCCCGTCATCGCGCCCTTGCAATAACGCGAAGGTCTTTGTGCCGATGCTCTCAACTTCGCAGGTCGATACTTCAATATAGGGTGGTATCGCGCCGGTTTTGATGAACTGACGCAACCGTTCGTCGTGCGGCGCCAACAACGCGGTCACCGCAACGTCTAAATGATTGAGCGTGGGCACGGGCAATGTTGACAGCTGTACTGTTTCACCTCGCCAGCTGTCGGCGAGGCTGACGGGGTGCAGTTGCCTGCCACCCGCATCCGCACGGTGCACCAATAGCATCGGTGTGGCCGGGACCTCGTGCTGCGCGCGCAAGCGCGCACCCAAGAGCTGCCAGGCCGGTTCGGAGCCTGACCTTGCTTGATCGAGTACTGGACCATCCAAATTGAGCACCGGGGTGACGGGATAACCTCCCCTTCGCAGCGCTTGCTCAACCTGCCAGGCTAGGAACCCGCCCAACGAAAATCCAAACAGTACCGAGGCGCGCGGTGCCTCCGGTGTTTGTAATGTCTGCACGATCGCATTGAGAGTCTGTTCGAACAGGTCAGGATCCGTCAGTGACGGGAGCGCCGTCTGTCCTGACAAGGCGCCCTCAACGCTTAACGAAAACGTGTAAATGTCGAAGTCATGCAGCACGTGTTGCGAAAGGTAACCCAATTCAGCGGCGTGCCCAAACACGCCAGGCATGCCAATCAGCACACCACGCGCAGGTCCCCGCGCGCGCCGCACTAGCCGAAGGGTGAGGGATGCACCCCAGACATCCCGACCGGGTAGCGCCAGAGAGTTTCCGACCGAACCCGCGGCGCCTGGCGAATTGGGCACAACGTCGATACACCGAGCTAACGCTGCCATGGACGGATCATGCAGAAAGGCAGGGAGGTGGATCGTGCAAGCGAAGCGTTCATGCACGCGTGCAAGCAACTTGACTGCGAGGAGGGAGTGGCCGCCGATCACAAAAAAGTCATCGTCGGGTTGTACCTGAGTTCCGCCGAGCAGTGCACTGCACAGCGCGCACAGCTCCTTGGTGGTGTTCGACACAGGCGGGGTAACCCGTTCGGCACTCGTCGGCACTTTCAGCAGGTAGTCTAAATCCAATTTGCCATGCAGCGTGCGCGGCAGTTCAGACATGGCGAGCAGTTGATCCGGAACGAGATACGCGGGTAATTCCGCGCGTAAATGCCGGCGCAAAATTGCTTCCCATGCCGTATCTGCCATTCCCACCGGATTGAGCACGACACAAGCGCGTAAGGTGGCTGGGCCCTTATCCTCTAAGGCGAGCCCCACCACCGCTTGACGGACGAAAGCATGCCTCAGCAGCGCGGCCTCGATTTCCGCAGGTTCAACACGATAGCCGCGCACTTTGAGTTGTCGATCGAGGCGACCTAAAAACTCTAGGCAACCATCGGCGCGCCAGCGCACGCGGTCGCCAGTTCTAAAGAACCGATCGCCGGGCTCCGCAGAAAGCGCGGTTGCCACAAAGCGTTCCGCCGTGAACGCCGCCGCGCCCCGGTAGCCAAGCGCTACTCCGTCGCCACCCAAGTAGAGTTCGCCTGGCACACCAACAGGGACGAGCTGTTGTTGCGCATCGAGTACGATTGCGCGCGTGTGGCCGATGGGTCGTCCAATTGGGATCGCGCCATCGCTGAGCGTGCCGTCGCGCGGTATGGCATAGGTGCACGCGAACGTCGTGACTTCGGTAGGCCCATAGCCATTGATGAGTTGTAAATCAGGCAACGCGTCCAAGGCGCGCCGCACGTGCGCGGGCGATAAGGCCTCACCGCCAATCATCAATTGACGGACGCCGGCGAGCATTTGCGGGCACTCATCGATCACGACATTAAAGTACGCCGCCGTCAGCCACAGCGTCGTGACCGCATTCTCGCGCAGCAGAGCATCCAAGGCACTTAGATCCAACCCAGCCGACGGTGCAACAACAAGTTGGCCGCCATGGACGAGCGGCGCCCACAACTCAAAGGTTGAGGCATCAAAAGACAAAGATGACAGGAATGGAATCGTCTCGTGAGGACCGAGTTGCACATAGTTTGGATCGTGCAGCAAGCGAGTCAAAGCGCGATGCGGGATCTCGACCAATTTAGGCGTACCCGTCGAGCCCGAAGTCTGCAGCAGATAGGCCGGCAAGTCGGGTCGCCATGCAAGGTCGGGGGCGTGGTTCGGTGTCTGCGCTAGGGATGCCGTCAGTGCGGCGCGAGTACGCACCACAATCGAGTACGGTGGTGGTTCGCTGATCTCTGTATCCGTCAGCCACAATGAGGCATCGGAATCGACCAAGAGGGCGTGTATTCGCGCCGACGGCCAAGTCAGATCAATTGGCAGGTAAGCCCCGCCGGCTTTCCAAATGCCAAGTAAGGCCACGACCAGTTCCGCATCGCGTGGCAAGCTCACCGCGACCGATGCGCCAGGGCGCACGCCGTGCGCGATCAAGGCGTGGGCGAAACGGTTGGCCTTCTCCTCCAACTCGGCGTAGCTGAGGTTCTTGTCGACCGCCCGCACCGCGATTGTGGCCGGTCGCAATGCCGCTTGCGCCTGAATGAGCGCCGGCAGTAGATCCGCAGGTAGGGCACGCGTTGGCGGATTGAATTCGATCAGCAGTTGCTGCGTTTCCACCGAATCCAGCCACGGTAGCGTCGACCACGACGCCTCGGGTGCCGCCAATGCAGCGCCAAGCAAATTCAGAAAGTGATGTGTCATCCGCTCAATCGTGCGGCGGTCGAACAGATCGGTCGCATATTCCCATCGCAATTCGACGCTAGAGCCGAGATCCGTCACCAAGAACAACAGATCGAATTTCGCACTGGTGGATGGAACATCGATCATCCGCGCGTTCATCCCCGCGAAGTCGGTGATTGGTGCTGAAAAATCCTGCGCGGTGTACAACACATCGACGAGGGGGTGTCGATTGAGTGCACGCGCAATGCGGGCGTCACGTAACACGTCATCAAAGGGTACGGTCGCGTGCTCGAAGGCCGACAGGATCCTCGCTTGAACGCTCTGTAGGTGGTCGCGAACCGATTGCTGAGTATCGGAGGTGCGCAACACCAGGGTGTTGACGAAGAAACCCATCACCGATTCCCAGCGCGGGTCGGCGCGGCCGGCATCCAAGAGGCCAATGCCGAAATCCGTCTGGCCACTGTAGCGGGCAAGCAGCGCTTGAAACGTGGCGATGAGGACAGTGTGTAAGGTCGTGCGTTCTTGGCCCACAAAGCGCCGAAGCATCTGCAGCAAAACGCCATCAATCTGCATGGTCACCCTGTCGCCGCGGTGACTGGGCCGCGCTGGGCGCGGTCGATCCATTGGCAAGTCCAGCGCAGGCAGGCCTTGCAGTTGGCGCTGCCAATACGCCATGTGTAGACCGGTGTCCTTGGCACGGCGAAGCTCATCATAGACGTAGTCGAGATACGGGCGCGCCGGCGCTAAGTCGGTCGGTTTCTGGCGCAGGGCCGCCCTATAGAGCAGCGCGAATTCTTGCCAGAGGAGTGCCATAGACCAGCCGTCGGTTGCGATGTGGTGCAAGGACAGCACCAACCGGTGACGTTCAGGGGTGACGTGTACCAGATGCGCACGGAGCACGGACCCCTCGCTTAAGTCAAATGGCTCCCGTGCCGCTTGGTTTAGGGCAGCCGCACACGCCTCGCCATGCGCAGCACCCGTTAAGGTGGTCAGATCAGTGGTTTGCCACGACGGCCGAAGGATAGGGTCGACCCACTGCACGGGTGCGCCGTCCTCCCAACCGTAGCGTGTCTGCAAAATCCCATGACGCTCGACTAGCGCCTCGAGCGCGTGCTGTACCGCAGCAGCGTACGCAGGACCATTCCATTCGAGCGCCGCGACCACGTTATACGCGTGGTCTGCAGCCATGCCTTGATGCAGGAACCACAAGCGAGCTTGCCCGCTGGAAAGCGGGCCTTTTAACGCGGCAACAACCATAGGTGCTGTGTTCAGCGCCGGGGAGAGCGGTGGTGCATCTTCGAGCGCTCGCGCGAGACCCGCGATGGTTGGATGGGTCCAGAGTGCTTGCACGGCCAGCGTTCTGCTGGTTTGTGCCGACAGCTGGGAGACGACCCGCACGGCCAACAGGGAATGCCCACCGTATTCAAAAAAATTCGCGTGACGTGGCAGCGTTGCAATCCTTAACGCGTCCGTGAATACCGCCGCCACGATCCGTTCTGTAGCGCTCTGTGGTGCGTCTTCTGGGTGGAGCACAGGCACTGGCTGGACCGGCTGCGGCAATGCGCGGACATCCAGTTTGCCGTTCACCGTGAGCGGCAGCGTTGGCAGCGTAATAAACGCCCGCGGGATCGCCGCCGCGGTGACGCGCGGGCGTAGATAGTGACTCAATAGGTGGGTCGGGTCTTCTACCGCGCCATCCAACACCACGTAGGCTAGTAACCGTGGGTCGATCGCGTCATCACTGAGAACGACGGCGCACTGACGCACCTGCGGGTGCGTGAGGAGTTCGGTCTCCAGGTCCGATAGCGCAATGCGGTAACCGCGGAGTTTGACCTCCTGATCAAGTCGGCCTTCAAATTCGTAGTCACCGTCCACGCGCTGTCGAACCCGATCGCCGGTTCGATAGCCGCGCTGTCCGGAGTGCGACGTGAACCGTGACGCGGTCAGGGCCGGCCGATTTCGATAGCCCAAACCAACGGCAGGACCCCACAGCAGCAGCTCGCCACTCTCACCCGCGTGTACGGGCTCGCCGTTTTGGTCCACCACCGCCGCGCCCATTCGGCCTACGGGGCAACCGATCGGGGGGCGTGTGGGCCAATCAGTCGGATCCCCGGTCAGGGTATAGGCGAGGGCGACATGCGTTTCAGTCGGCCCGTAGTGGTTGTGGACCACGCAACTCGGATGCCGACGGCAGAAGGCACGTAAGGCCGGCGTCACAATCAGTGGTTCACCGGCTTGAAACAACCGTTGCAAGGCGGTGGGCGGCTCGCCATCGGCTTGGGCTGCCTCCACCAGTAACTGCAGCGCGGTGTTGGGCATGAACACGTCGGTGATGCCGTTGTCACGAAGGCCCCGAACCAGCCGCACTGGATCCAGTCGGGTTGACGCATCCGGCATCCATAAGGTTGCGCCGTGTGCGAACGCGTAAAACAGTTCCTGCCAGGACACGTCAAAGCCGGTGGCAGCCCATTGCAGCACGGTGCCTGGGGTTAGTGGGAATGGGTGGCCGGCGAGTAACTCCAAAATGGTGTGGTGGGTTAACTCCACGCCGTTCGGTGCGCCCGTCGTGCCTGAGGTATATAAAAGGTAGGCTACCCGATCTGCATCCGGCGCAATCTGGAGCGGCGATGCCGAGCACTTGGCCAGAGCCTCTCGCTCTTGAGATAGATCCAATTCCAGCCCGGCGGCCGCGTTCGCTAAATCCGCCGCCGTCCCGTCATGCAGCCACAACACGACCTCGGCATCGTGGAGGACGGCCCGTCGCCGCAAAATCGGTTGAGTGGGATCGATCGGCACACAGGTCGCGCCGCATTGAAGAGTCGCAAGCAAAGCGATCACGTAGTCAGCCGAGCGTGGCAAGGCCAAGGCCACGCGACTGCCCGGTATAACGCCGCGGGCATGTAGCGCGTGCGCCATACGATTGGCGGCGCACGCAAGTGATCCGTAGGTGTGCTCGGCGTCGGGTGCGCGCAGCGCGATCGCATCTGGGGTTCGTGCGGCTTGCCGGGCGAATACCTGATCCAAAGAATCTGCGAGGACTACGCTCGGCCGCGCCGGACTCAACACTTGCCGGATTGGGTAGCGGCGCAGTCGCCCGCACAGACTCAACACGTCGGGCGCTTCAAATAAATCGCGGAAGCGGATTAAAACGCCGAGTCGGCGTTCCAGCTCCAGTTGCAGACGAATCGCGAGTAACGAGTGACCGCCTTGCGCGAAGAAACTTGTGTTGGGGTCTACGGTGTCGACCCGCAGCAGCGCTCGAAAGATGCCCGTCACCATCGCTTCGAGGCCATCGGCCTCGTGCGCTAGGACTAGATCCGGGGGGATTGCCGCGATTAATGCCGCTTGGTCGAGCTTACCGTTCACGGTGCGGGGGATGACCGCGACCGCGATATATTGTGCTGGCCGCATCACCTCAGGGAGTTGAGCGGCGATGTGCCCTGCCAGCGGCTGTGTGGATACGGCGGAATCGGAGGCGCGCAGTACGACGAAGGCTACCAATCGCGCACGATCGGAGCCGGGCTCTTCGAGTAAGACCACGGCATCGGCAACGGCCGAGTGGGTCCGTAGACAGACTTCGATCTCACCCAACTCAATTCGGTGACCACGCAATTTGATTTGCGTATCGGTGCGGCCAATAAATTCCAGGCAGCCATTGGCGTCCTGTCGGACCTGGTCTCCCGTGAGATACCAACGCCGGCTGGTGTGGCGGTCGAAGGAGAGGGGACGAAATCGTTCAGCGGTCAGTGCTTCTCGGTTCAGATAGCCGAGCGTCACCCCCCAGCCTGCTAACGCGAGCTCTCCGGTCTCACCGCGCGCAACTGGGTTGCCTTCGGGATCAAGGACCGCAGCCTGCACGCCCGGCAAGGGCCAACCGATCAGACTGCGCGGCTCCTGCGCATCGGCCGCCTTCAGCGGATAAGCCGTCGCGTACACCGTCGTTTCCGTCGGACCGAACACGTTCACCAATGTTGGCCGCTCTACGCCGTAACGCGCAATCCATGGTGCAAGCGCCCGAAACTCCAGCCGCTCACCGGCGAACAGCACACAGCGAAGGCGATCAAGTCGGGGCGGTGCCGGACATCGATCCTCGGCTAACATCAGTAAGCGAAAAGCGGTCGGCGTTTGCGCCAGCACGGTCACTTCGGCCTCGCGCAATGCCGCGTGCCAGTCCCAAGGCGAACGCAAAACCTCCGAGGTGGGTACCCACAGGGTGGCGCCGGTACTCAGGCCGGACCAAATCTCATAGACAGTAACATCAAACGCAAAGGAATGGGCGAGGGCAACCACGTCGCCGGGCCCGACAACGACGACCTCCTCCAGAGCCTCCAGCAACCCGAGAACGTTGCTGTGCGTGACCACCACCCCTTTGGGTGCCCCGCTCGAGCCTGATGTATAGAGGATATAGGCGGGATCATTCCCGCACGGGCCTTGTTTCAGGGGAGCGGGAGCGTTCACAGAGGTCCCGGTCGGGATGGACACCCGGACGCAATCTTCCGTGTCGCCGTCCCAATCCAGACCGTCCTCGAGCACCACAATCATGGCGCCGGCATCCGTCTGTAATTGCCGGCGTCGCGTCGAGGGATAGTCCGGATCCAAGGGCACGTACGCGCCACCGGCCTTGAGAATGCCAAGTAACCCGACAATCAAGGCACACGAGCGGCGACTGCACAGTCCAACCGGCGTACCCGGCCCAACCCCTAAGGCCTGCAAAGCGCCGGCCAATTGATCGGCGCGATCGGCCAGTTCGGCATAGCTCAGTGACTCGACCGCGCTTTTCAGTGCTAAGGCGTGGGGTGTCCGTGCAACGTGCCGGCTGAACGATTCAGGCAACGACGAGCAAACGTCCGCAGTGGAATTCGGTGCAGGCATGTCAGTCGAACACGGAATGGGCTGCGCAGTGTGCGCCTTCGGCCACTCAATGACTGTGAATCCGTTCACCCAAAAACGAAGGCCCGGGCACTGTCGTGCCCGGGCCTTCTGGACGCACCCACCCGCCAGCGCGTTAGATCGGCGTGGTGGTGATACTGCTGCTCGACAGGTTGGTGACGCCGACCAAGGTGATGGAGGTCTTGTCGGCCAAGGTGATGATGGTATTGCCGCCCGAGACGACCAGCGTATTACCGCCAGTGCTCAACTGCGCCAGCGTATAGCCTTCAATGTACAAGCTGCCGCCGCCACCCGTGCTAGTCAAGCCCTGAATCACGTGGGTGCCGCCCGCGCCGCCGCCAAATTGGGACTGATTGGACTTGAAGAACTCGAACAAGTTCGAGCCGCTACCCACCGACATGGTGTCCTTGCCCGCGCCGCCGACGAAGGTATCGGCACCCGTGCCGCCCTTGAGCGAGGCCGTGGTGGAACTGCCGCCGCCGATCAAGCGAATCTGACCGCTGCCGCCGAGAATGGTGACCTGGCCGGCCGTGACCTTGTCGGTCTGGATCGCACCGCTGTTGGTGATCTGGATGGCGCCCGCCACGGTCGAGGTCGTGGTGGTCGGCGTCCCGCCGTTGACGATCGTGGTGGTCGACTGGGTCACTGCCGCCAGATCGATCGTGGTGCTGCCCGCCGTGACGGTGGCGAAACCCGAGGCGCTGACCGTGTTGTTGCCAGTGCCGACGGTGACACTGTCATTGCCGGTGCCGGCGTTGATGCTGCCCGAGCCACTCATGGAGATCACGTC
>Ga0114958_10001727_pt1 | contig 16898 bp, 10 predicted proteins | sample C_130208_EF_Meta_FD_89577 | JGI IMG/M metagenome (GOLD analysis project Ga0114958, IMG submission 89577) | Freshwater microbial communities from Lake Croche, Canada to study carbon cycling - C_130208_EF_MetaG | ecosystem: Environmental > Aquatic > Freshwater > Lake | place: Lake Croche, Canada...
CGCTCCTCAATAATATAAGGCGTTAGGTTGGTTACACTTTTTTTGTACTGGTGTAAAGTATTGCTACTGATACCTTTATGCTTGATGGCATACTGCTCAAATTCTTGTCCTAAATTCATAATTGCTATTTTCTGTAAGTAAAGGTAAATCCTTGTATTCAAAGGAAGTACAAAAAGGGTGCCAAACTTTGGTTATAGATACCTCTAAAATAGTCAAATTATATTGACAATCAATAAGATAGATATTTATTCCTAAACTAGTGCTTATGATTATTCAGCATATCGGCGAATTTCTCCGCTTCTATAACTTCATCTTTGGCTTCTACTTCAGACTCGATGGCAGTAAATAATTTGTCTGTACTTATTCTTTGATAACTATCTTCTACAAATTTTCTGTCCTGCATCATTCTTACAGCATAGTCTTCTAGCCATTTGTCATTATCGCCTAAGGCGCCCATTTGAGGTCCCATATAACTCATCAATTGTTGCTTGGCAAAGTTCTTTAAGTCCTCTGCTACCACTTCAATTTTATGATCAAGGGTTAATTGGCTATTAATTAAAGTCCATTTTAATTGGTCTTGGAATACTGGATATTCTTTTTCTGTTTCTTCTTCTGTTCTTTGCTTCTCACCCCCTTTTTGTAACCAACGTTTTAAGAAGGCCACTGGAAATTCCATTTGAGTATGATCAATTAAATGATGATAGATTTGATCATGAATTTGATTTTTAGCTTGTTGCTCATAATAACCTTCAATATCTTTTTTGATAGCCGCTCTAAATTCTTCTTCTGTTTTGATAGCATCATTAGGGTAAGTGGCTAAGAATAATGTTTCATCTAATGCCGCTTTTTCTACTAAGCCTACTTTAGTGATAAGTATTTTAAAATATTTATCGGCATCTGTTTTTGAGATACCTAAATCACCCACAATGATATCTAATTCCTTGTCCTCAAAGGCTTTGCTCAATTGGATTACCACGGTGTCATCCTTTTTCTTGCCCATGAATTGCTTTCTAGCTTTTTCAGCAAAATATTTTATGAGTAAAGAGTTGTCTTTTGTAAGACCTCCTTCAATTTCAGAACCCTCTTTATCGGTTTCAGTAAATGTTATGTTAATTAGATTTTCATCAGACTCCACTATTTCGGGGTCGGTCATTTTTCCATTACGTGTTTGAATTCTTTCCACTTCGTTTTGAATCATTTCATCGGTTACTTTTACTTTGTAACGTTTTACTTTAATGCCTTTTACATTTAATGAAAAAGCAGGTTTTAATCCTACTTCAAAAGCAAAATCATAATTCGCAGGAGCGTTCACATCTAAAGGAAGCATTTGCGTATCCATGGGAAGTGGTTGCGCAAAGATTTCTAATTTTTCATTGCTGATATAATGATTCAATTCTGCTTCTACTTTTTTTAGTACTTCGTCAGAAAAAACAGACTGACCATACATTTTTTTAATTAAGCCAGCGGGCACCATGCCTTTTCTAAAGCCAGGAATATTAGCAGTTTTAGCATGCTTTTTTAAACTTGTTTCAAAACTCGGGTAGTAGTCCTCTTTGGTAAGGGTCACCGTAAGTTTGTCATTCAAAAGGCCAATGTTCTCTCTTTTTATACTTGCCATATCTGTTATTTTTCTATTAAATTCTAAGGTTTAAGGGGTGCAAAGGTAGGTTTTTGCACCTAAAAAACAGCCAATTTGCATAAAAAAAGCCCCTCGAATTAATGAGAAGCTTTTTTATTTCTTTTGTGCGGATGGAGGGGGTCGAACCCACACGCCTCGCGGCGCTAGATCCTAAGTCTAGTGCGTCTGCCAATTTCGCCACATCCGCTTAAGGGCTGCAAACTTAATTTATTTTTTATTATGAATCTTCAATTTTTGAAAGGCTTATGGAATCATCGCTAAAATTTTCTCTAAGTATACTTGATCCACAGTATCAAAATGCGCTATTTCACTGCTATCTGCATCTAAAACACCTAATATTTTACCATCTTTAAAAACAGGAAGTACAATTTCTGATTTAGAACTACTGCTGCAAGCAATATGTCCTGGAAATTTTTCTACATCTTCCACTATAATAGTAGCTTCTTTTTCCCAACTTGTTCCGCAAACTCCTCTACCTTTCTTTATTCTTGTGCAGGCAACAGGTCCTTGAAAAGGCCCAAGAACTAATTCGTCTTTCTCTATCCAATAAAAACCCACCCATAACCAATTAAATTGTTCTTTTAAAGCAGCTGCTATATTGCCCAGGTTGGCAATTAAATTTGTTTCACCACTTAATAAACCTTGTATTTGAGGAAGTAAAGACTCGTACTGTGTTTTTTTATCTCCTTTAGAAATGGTTAAATCTTCCGCCATAAGAGTGATTTTTTTAGTGAGTTATTTAATTACTTGGTTTGATTTTTAATTAGATGGTTTGATACTTTAAACTTTCATTATAAATTTTAAACTATTGCTGCTGTCTTTTTTTGTAATAAGTTTTTTAATTCTTTTTTTTCTATGCTTGCTACAAATGCTATGAAGGCAATAAGTTCAATACTTGCTATGATAAGTCGAGTAATATTATTTTTAGTAAACCATTCTATAATTAAATAAATTCCATATAGTATTAATGTAATTACAAAGTATGCAATTAGTTTTTTTGTAGCATAAGGAATAGGATACACTTTTTGACCCCACTTAAAACTTATATACATCATAGTGCCATAGCAAGCTAATGTAGCCCAAGCGCTAGCCATATAACTAAAATAAGGAATAGCGATAAAATTAATGGTAATAGTTATAACTGCACCAATAATAGTAATCCAAGCGCCAGCCATAGTTTTATTGCTAAGCTTATACCAAATACTTAAATTATAATAAACACCTAAAAATATATTGGCTATTAATAAAATGGGTACTACACGAAGTCCTACATACATGGCGGGATTGCGAATAAACTCTTTCCAAATATCTAAATATAAAACCACCATTAAAAACATTATACAAAGTGTAATGACAAAAAATTTCATGACCCTTGCATAAGTTTTAGGTGCATGCTTCTCGTTAGATTGTTTGAAGAAAAAAGGTTCAGCTCCCATTCGAAAAGCTTGAACAGAAATGGTAATAAGAATGGATAATTTATAACAAGCACTATAAATTCCTACAATAGCTTTATTGGCATCCACTGAACCGCCTGGTGCCCACCAGCCTAACATTATTCTATCAAATGTTTCATTAATCATACCGCCAAAACCCACAAGAATTAAAGGGAGTGCATAGAGCATCATTTGTTTCCAAAGTTCAAAATCAAAAGAAAAGCGTAAGGCACTAATTTCTTTTTTAAGTAATAGTAAAACAAAAACATTTTGAATAATACCTGCAAGTAAAACATAGCCTACTGCCCAGTCTGGTTTATACCAAGAACTAATTATACTTCCAGGATGCGAAGCGATATAATTAGGTAGTATACTTATAAAATAATAAGTAGCTAATATATTTAAAACAATGCCTCCAATTTTTATAAAAGCAAATTTTTTAGGCTTCCCTTCCATTCTTAATCTTGAAAATGGAATAGTAGCAACTGCATCCAAACCAACCACCCATGCCATTAGGGTAATGTACTGTGGATGGGCAGTTATTTGTAGAAGTTCTGCTATGGGGGTACTAAATTTAATAAGTACCATTAGCACAAGTGCCGTAAACATTATCATTGAGAAGCTACTGGTATGGTAAATTTTTTCTTCATTTTCTTTACTCCCAAATCTAAAATAAGCTGTCTCCATGCCATGGGTGACTATCACATTTAAAAAAGGAATGAAGGAATATACTATAGACATTTCACCATAGGCCGACTCGGTAAACTTATAGGTAAGATAGGGTACCAGTAAATAGCTGATAAACCTAGCTGCAATAGAGCTAAGCCCATACCATGCGGTTTGACTGGCTAATTTTTTTAAACTACTCAAGGGATTGAAATTACAGCTAAATTAGTGAAAATAGTTTTGTTTATCTTCATGCTGAAATTAGGCATAATATGAAAGTGGTTATTCAAAGAGTAAATGAGGCAACTGTTTCCATTGATGGTAAGCTAGCTGGGTCTATCCAAAAGGGCTTAATGGTGCTTTTGGGTATTGAAACGGCCGATACCATAGAAGATGTAGACTGGCTATCCAATAAGATAGTGCAAATGCGCATTTTTGATGACGACCAGGGTGTCATGAATTTAAGTGTGAAAGAAATAGGGGGCAATATTTTACTAGTAAGCCAGTTTACTTTACATGCAAGTACCAAAAAAGGAAACAGACCTTCCTATATTGCAGCTGCCAAACATGATATTTCTATTCCACTCTACGAAGCCATGATTATAAAATTAACGGAGGCAATGGGCGCGCCCATTCAAACAGGGGTCTTTGGTGCTGATATGAAAGTAGCCTTAATTAATAATGGTCCTGTAACCATTATTGTAGATTCAAAAAATAAAGAATAAGATTTTGAGAGGGCAACCTTTATGGAAGTAAAAAATAGTAAAGTAAAAAAATAAAGCATTCAAATGGCAAACGAAATAACAATACAAGAAGCCCAAGAAAAGGTTGACAATTGGATTAAAACAATAGGTGTAAAATATTTTAGTGAACTCACTAATTTGGGTATTTTAATGGAAGAAGTGGGAGAATTGTCTAGGATTATGGTGCGTAAATTTGGAGACCAGTCCTTTAAAAATAAGGAAGCAGAGCTATTGCTTGCAGATGAAATGGCCGATGTACTATTTGTATTAATATGCTTGGCTAACCAAACTGGCATCGATTTAGCTACAGCTTTGGAGAACAATATTCAAAAGAAAACCCTTAGAGACGCTAGTAGGCATCAAAACAACGAAAAATTACATCCATAAAATAATCTCGCAGTATATTTGCAACCTATGAGTAAGGTACAACCAGATAACACATTACAAGCAATCATTTCCCATGCTAAGGAATACGGTTTTGTATTTCCAAGTAGCGAAATATATGATGGATTAAGTGCTGTTTATGATTACGGCCCCTATGGAGCACAATTGAAAAAAAATATTCGAGACTATTGGTGGAATAGTATGACCCAGTTGAACGAAAATATTGTAGGAATTGATGCTGCAATATTTATGCATCCTACTACTTGGAAAGCAAGCGGGCACGTAGATAGTTTTAGCGACCCCTTAATTGATAATAAAGAAAGTAAAAAAAGATATAGAGTAGATCATTTGATTGAAGGCCATGCCGATGCTTTAATAGCCAAAGGAAATAATGCTGCAGCCAATAAGTTATTAGCTGAAATGGACGCCTTACTTGCTAAAGAGGATTTTGAAGGTTTAAAAAAATTAATTGAAGAAAATAAAATTACTTGTTCTGTAAGCGGTACTAGTAATTGGACAGAGATAAGACAATTTAATTTAATGTTCTCTACAGAAATTGGGGCTGTGGCAGATGAAGCTAGTACCATTTATTTAAGACCAGAAACGGCTCAAGGTATTTTTGTGAACTTTTTAAATGTGCAAAAAACTGCTAGGATGAAAATTCCTTTCGGGATTGCGCAAACGGGCAAGGCTTTTAGAAATGAAATTGTGGCGCGTCAGTTTATATTTAGAATGCGTGAGTTTGAGCAAATGGAAATGCAATTCTTTATCAAGCCAGGCACACAGAAAGAGTGGTATGCGCATTGGAAGAACGAGCGTATGAACTGGCATTTAAGCCTAGGTATTGCTCCCGAGAAATACCGCTTTCATGATCATGTTAAATTAGCACACTATGCCGATGCGGCTTTAGATATTGAATATGAATTCCCTTTTGGATTCAAAGAAGTAGAAGGTATTCATTCTCGAACAGACTTTGATTTAACTCGACATCAAGAGTTTAGTAAAAAGAAGATGCAGTATTTTGATACAGAGATTAATCAGCACTATGTACCTTATGTTATTGAAACATCTATTGGTTTGGATAGAATGTTCTTATTGATATTAGCCAATTCTTACGATGAAGAGACAATCAATAAAGAAGATGGTAGCTCTGATTCTAGAGTGGTACTACATTTGCCAGCCAAATTAGCCCCCAATAAATTAGCCATTTTACCTTTGACTAAAAAAGACGGCTTACCAGAATTGGCTAAAGAATTAATGGACGATTGTAAAAAATCTTTTCATTGTTTTTATGAAGAGAAAGATGCCATTGGAAAAAGATACCGTCGTCAAGATGCGATTGGAACACCATTCTGTGTTACCATTGATCATCAAACCAAAGAGGATGGAACTGTTACGATTCGCTACCGCGATAGTATGTTACAAGAGCGTATGGCCTTAAGTAAAATTAAGGAATTGGTTTTAGCGCATATTAATTAATGACGAAGCTTTTATCCAAACGATTCAAAATGCACTTGCTTTTTATCCAACCCTAAGTCGGCCATATTTTTACGCGCATCATCAATCATGGCTTTCCATCCACATAACCAAACATGGGCTGTTGCTGTGTTTTCTTTTAATAAAGCTTGGTAAACAGGGTGTACATATCCTTTATGGGAGCCAGCGGGCACTTCATTTTCTCTAGAGTAACAAGGGTGGAAATGAAAACCTGGTTCTTTCGCTTCTAATTCTTTTAGTTCATCGATGTATAAACCATCTTCAAATTTACGACAGCCAAATATGAGGTGAATATTATTGTGTGCAATTTTATGTTCATGTATATAGCGTATCATAGACCTGAAAGGAGCGATACCTGTACCTGTACAAACAAAATATACATCGTTTTCAAAGTTTTTAGGAAGTACAAATACACCTTGTGGTCCTCTCAAAGTTATTTTTGTACCTACTTTAGCTTCATTGAATAAGTAAGTGGTACCTAGGCCAGTTTCTAGTAATACTATAACCAGTTCAAAAGTATTGGTGCCATTTGGCGCTGAAGCAATGGAATAACTTCTCCATCTTTTATTTTTTTGCTCATGTATTGGTAGATCCAATGTTACGAACTGCCCAGGTATAAAATCGAATTTTTCCAAACTAGGTATTTCAAAATAAAACCTTTTCGTATTGGGCGTTTCATTCTCAATCTTAGTAAGAACTGATTCCATCCATTCAAGTGCCATATTTGCAAATTTTAATTATTAGTAATAAATACTCTTTGAACATATACCTTTTTATTGGCATAAATTTTCACAAAATATACGCCAGTTGCAAAGTTACTAATATTTATGTGTTGAGGACTTCTTTGATTGATTAAGTTTTCTTTATGAAATACATTATTACCCAAAGAGTTTATTATATCGAGCGAAATGTTTTCTGTTTGAATATTACTAAACTGTATATAAAAGCTAGCTCCTTTAATCATGTTCTCAATATAGTCATCGGAGCTTATTTTTAAGCTTATTTCTTTAGCGGGCGCTTCCTCAATAGCTGTTACCATAATTAATCGACTGTCTGATACAGTGGTGCAGGTATTTAGTTTAGTACTTACTTTATACATTCCATTTAGTACTGGTCTAAAGTTTTGATTCGTTGCACCTGCAATGGTTTCATCGTTTAAATACCATTGATAAGTTGAAGCGCTAGATGCTTTAAGTGTAGTGTCTGAAAAAATGAAGCTTGGTTTTTCTATCGATTTTACAGCTATTTCAGTAGCAGCACTCATACCCTCACCACTATTGATTTGAGTATTATAAAAAAAGTAAAAATAGTTTTGATAATTACCTGAAGCTGGTTGAACACTATTGCCCGTAAAACTAAATACTTTGGATGGGCCAACAGGGTATGTGGGGTCCTTTAAACCATTATTTCTAAAAACAGTGGCACTATCACATTTGATTATTATAATATAATCGCCTGCTTGTGCAATTTTTAAATTCAAGGCATAAATTCTACCAGTATCGCCCTCTACAAAAGGTGTACCAGAAGAACTAATAGCAGGAGCTGGTGAAGGGCTACTTGCGGGAACATTTAAAGAAGTAGTTTGAATAGGAGAATAAGTAAATGAAGTTCCATCGGCAGAAAAAGAACCAAAACTAGCTAAAATGAAATCGATTTTTCCAGGATAACCTGTATATAATTTAGTTGTTTCAATAGTTAATGGGCCAGTAGTATTTATCTTTACAAAGTTACCTGCAAAATTATTGTAACCACCTCCACTACCTAATGTATTATTGGTTAAAGGACCTATTATTGAATTATAACCTTGTGTAACATATAATTTACTCTTATTACTACTTATTCCTAATGGACTTGATCCCACAGCAATAGGGTTTTGCAAATTAGTGCTATCGAACCAAATATAATTTGCTGTGGCAATAGGTGAAGAAACAGATAAATTTAATGAGCCATTACAGTTTGTGGCTGTAGCCACTGGAGCTGCTATAGCTGCAGCACTTACAATGGTAGCACTTATGCTATTATTAGCTTTTTGCTGATCACTGGTTAAATTTACAGAGGCAGTAAATGTATAAGTCTGACCGGCATCAATACTAATAGGTTTTTGAAAAGTATAGTTCATAGTTTCCTGACCATTTAACCTGCCTGTAAAAATTTCGTTTACAGATAAAATAGTAGTACTGCCTTTTTTAACCACTAAACTTAGGGGTAAATTTGATTGTGCAGTAGTGCCCAAGTTTATAATTTTAGCAGTAATATATTGGACATCTCTTTTAGCTAAGCCAGCTACTGGACTTACAATTTCTGAAACTTGTAAATCATTGGAGGGATTGATAACTTTTAAAGTATAATCCTGCGTTTCACCAATTGCATAATTACCACAAGCTTTAACATTAGCGCTGGCATCAGTTTCTGTTACTACGATTCTAAGTTTGGTAATTTTTCCAATAACTAAATTAGCAGGAAAATTAATCACATTTGTATAAGTTCCATTCTTCAATGCTGCACTGGTTAATACTGCTTCTGTATCCTCAAAGGCTCCATTATTATTATAGTCAATAAATACTTTTACAAAACGGGTATTGTCAGAAGCATCGGTACTACTTAATTTAAGGCTAATAGGTAAGCTTCCATTGGGTTCTGCATTAATAATAATATTGCTATTATCGATATATTGTTTAGTTCCTATGTTGGCATATACATTATTACCCAGGCTTACTGTATCTATTTTGGTGCCAGCTGCACTAGTAGCTGTCGAAGTGCAATAAGCTGATCCACCAGCGCCACTAACGATTAAAGAGTATGCCTGTTGATTTCTTACTAAATTATTTTTATGATTCACTGTAATAGTATAACTCGTTCCAACTAAAGTGGAATCTATTTCTACTTTTTCTACATTATCCACCCAATTCACTTCTCTTGATGCTGGATTATCAGGAATTTTTGGATTTAGTTTCCAAGGGTAATAAGTAATACTATCCTTTGTAATTTTCAAATCTAAATCATTTACTAGACGATGGGTGGTATCATTTAAACTAGTTTCTACTTCACCTTTGACATCGGTCCAGACTAGGGTAGCCTTCAAAGGTTTATTACCGGAAGCAATAACGTTTAGTGAATAGGAGGCTTTGTTTTGTAAAATATTTTCATATACTAGGTCTACACTTGTATTACTATTATTATTGGTTAGTGCATTGCTTAAAACTGTGGCTGCCTCTCCAATATTAAGTAAGCCCCATCCAAATTTATAATCAGGACCTGGGAATAAACCCGCTTCATTGGCTGTATGAATAGCTAGGCCCTTGATTGTAGCCGAACGCATAAATTTATTAGGTATAATTTGTTGGCTTAGTTCTTGTAATAAAAATAAAGAACCTGCTGCACCAGGTGAGGCCATTGAAGTTCCACTAGAATAGCCATAGGTGGAGTCGGTAATCGCAATGGCTGAGTAGACTGATAGACCATCTGTAACAATATCTGGTTTAATACGGCCATCGTCTGTGGGGCCCCAACTACTAAATGTAGTCATAACTGCGTCTTCTTTTTTTGCATATCCAGCCGCAATACCTGAGACAGCCCCTACTGTTAAAATATTTTTTGCATTGACGTCCATGGGCAGGGTTTCATAAGAATTATTGCTACTTAAACTATCGGGTCTATTACCTGCATTATACCATTTTCCTTTTTCGTCTCTTCTCCAATAAACATCGCCAACCTTTGGTCCTGTGCTTACACGTGCATTGCCTGCCGATTTTACAATTAAATAATTGGGTGCATTGTAAGCAATGGAATCATTGGCTTGTGCACCATCGTCATAATAACCGAATTTATAATCTTCTTTTTCATTCCATTTGCCATTATACTCCCAACGTGAAGAGTCGCTATTATAATCCCAGCCGGCAATATTTCCATAAGAATGATTTGATATTAATAATCCATTGGCAGCGGCTGCAGCCATTTCAGATTCGTCATCGAACCAATCATAAGAATAAGCCCCTTTTACACCATAGGCCATTCCTTTGGCAAGTGTGTTTACACCTTTGCTAAACATAATACCAGCTACATGCGTACTATGGTCTACATTTTTAGTGGCATTGTCTTTTTCTACTACTTTTCCACCAAACTCAACGTGGGTGGGACGCGGTACACCCTCATCCCAAATACCAATTTTATTCGTCATGATATCGCTAGCACCAGATAAATTAAATCCTAAACCACCACCAGGCCAAACTTTATTTGTATTAACTGTAATGGATTGAATTGGATCAGAAAAAGTGGTGAGGTATTTAGGTTGTCCAAATGCATCTATTCCAATTAAATTTACAGTTGCATTATTTTTACTAGTATAGCGAATGGGCCAACCATTTTCTTTTGCTTTAATAATAGCTTCTGTATAATTAGCCCTTGATTTTATTTCAAAGTACTTAGCACTATTTAATAAAGAAACTTTTTGCGTTTCATTTTGTGCGTGACTCAATAAACTTATTGAAAATAAAAAAATAGTTAGTAGTAAAAACTGCTTCATAAAAGAGGTAGGATTATTAAGACTTTAATTTGTATAAAATTACAATGAATTCAGCATAATTTCTTATTCGTATCAATAAATAAAAGGTAAATTATGGCAGAAATATATAAATAGAAATTAAGATTTTTTTCTACGTATACCAGCTTTACAATAAATATAATAGCCATAGCTAAGCTCATTATCTAAAATCTCTTCTAATCACATTATGAATCTTTGAAATCTGCATGTATCTTTGCATTGCGATCTATGAATGAGCAATCTCTGTTTGGGCCTTTCGAAACTTCACCCCTCCTAAATAATTTGGCGGACAGAATAGCTATGTCCCAACAGGAAGAAAAGCCCTTTCAGGTTTTTTTACAAAACTTACATGGCTCTTCAGTTGCCTTTGTTCTACAAACTATTTTTACAAATATAAAAACGAGTCAGCTAAATCATTTAGTGGTTTTAAATGATGCTGAAGAAGCAGCTTATTTTTTTAACTCTATTGAAAGTATAACAGGCGCCTTGGATTTATTTTATTTCCCCTCTTCCTATAAAACACCACATAATTTTAGCTTATTAAATCCATCACATGTAATGCTTCGAACAGAAGCCTTGACAAAAATTTCGATGGGGGGTAATAAAAAAATTCTAGTTACTTATCCTGAGGCTTTATTTGAAAAAGTAATTATGCGCAATACTTTGCAGCAAAATATTATTCAAATAAAAACCAATGACAGCATAAATGTAAATGGACTCATGCAACAATTAGTGGACTATGGTTTTGATCGAACCGATTTTGTATATGAGCCAGGGCAGTTTGCACTGCGTGGCGGTATTTTTGATATTTATTCATTTGGAAATGAAAAACCTTATCGTATAGAATTATTTGGAGAAGAAGTAGATAGTATAAGAGTCTTTGATCCAGCTAATCAATTAAGTGAACGTAAATTATTGCAAGTAAATATTATTCCTAACGTTACCACTCAGTTTGAAGATAAAATCAAAATTCCTTTATTGGAATTTTTATCTAAGGACTGTTTAATATGGTTGAAAGATTGGAATATTATAGCTCAAAAAGGTAATGACCAATATGAGGCCTTATGTGATTTTATAGAACACCATGGAAATACAAATAGTATTGATGAAAACGACCCTCATAAAAGAGAAAGTCATGTAGAAGACTTTGAAACTGTTGCTGCCACTGAATTACAACTAAATTCAAAAAATGTGATTGAGTGGGGTTTTCAAGCCCAACGCACCCAGGATAAAATAGTTTTTAATACACAGGCCCAACCTTCTTTTAATAGACAGTTTCAATTACTAATCGAAAACTTACAAGGTTTTGAAAAAAAAGGCTATCATTTATTTTTATTTGCAGAACAGGCTAAGCAATTAGAAAGGTTGCATGCTATTTTTACCGATCTTAAAACGGAAATTAAGTTTACGCCCATTGTTAAAAATATTCATGAAGGTTTTATAGACCATGATCATAAATTAGTTTGTTATACCGATCACCAAATTTTTCAACGCTATCATAAATACAAGGTTAAGCAAGCCTATAGTAAAAGCAAGGCCATTACTTCAAGAACCTTACGCGACCTACAACCGGGAGACTATGTCACTCATATTGATCATGGAGTTGGAGTGTATAGTGGACTACAAAAAATTGATGTAAATGGACAAGTACAAGAAGCAGTTAGAATTATTTACAAGGACAGCGATATTTTATATGTGAATATTAATTCTCTCCATAAGATATCTAAATACACTGGTAAGGAAGGCACTCCACCTAAGGTGAATAAGTTAGGCTCCGATGCCTGGGTGAAATTAAAAGACAAGACCAAGGCGAAAGTAAAACTCATTGCCTTTGATTTAATAAAACTATATGCACAAAGAAAAGCACAAATAGGTTTTGCTTTTTCTATGGATAACTATATGGTGCATGAATTAGAAGCTTCTTTTATTTACGAAGAAACAATTGACCAGGCCAAGGCCATTGCCGATGTTAAAAAAGATATGGAAGCTCCTGCACCTATGGACAGATTAGTTTGTGGGGATGTGGGCTTTGGTAAGACAGAAGTGGCTGTGAGAGCGGCTTTCAAGGCTGCCATTGATGGCAAACAAGTAGCCGTTTTAGTACCTACTACCATCTTGGCTTTTCAACATTTTAAAACTTTTGCAGAAAGGTTAAAAGATTTTCCTGTTACTATTGATTATTTAAATCGTTTTAAATCATCGGCACAGAAAAAAGAAACTATTGAGAGATTAAAAGAAGGAAAGATTGATATTTTAGTGGGTACCCATGGAATTCTGGGTAAAGATGTACATTTTAAGGATTTAGGATTAATGGTAATTGACGAAGAACAAAAATTCGGGGTAGGTCATAAAGAGAAATTAAAAACTTTGAGAACCAATGTTGACTGTTTAACCTTAACAGCTACACCCATTCCAAGAACCTTGCATTTTAGTTTAATGGGTGCCCGCGATTTAAGTATTATTAATACAGCACCTGCCAATAGACAGCCTATTCATACAGAAGTACAAGTTTTTCATGAAGATATCATAAGAGAGTCTATTTATTATGAAACAGAAAGAGGGGGGCAAGTTTTTTTTATTCACAATAGAGTGCAAGGTTTAGCTGAAATGTGTGAGATGATTCAAAAACTTTGCCCAGATATAAGTATTGGTTATGCGCATGGTCAATTAGAAGGGCACCAACTAGAAGAAAAAATATTAGACTTTATTGAAAGAAGATACGATGTATTAGTTTGTACCAATATTGTAGAAAGCGGGGTAGATATTCCGAATGTAAATACCATTATTATCAACAATGCACATCAATTTGGATTAAGTGACTTGCATCAATTAAGAGGAAGGGTGGGGCGTAGTAATAAAAAAGCATTCTGTTATTTATTGGCACCTCCCATGAGTACCCTGCCCGATGATTCTAGAAAAAGATTACAAACCCTAGAGCAATTTAGTGAGTTGGGTAGCGGGTTTCAGATAGCTATGCGCGATTTAGATATTCGCGGAGCGGGTAATTTATTGGGGGGAGAACAGAGTGGATTTATGGCTGAAATTGGTTTTGAAATGTACCAGAAAATTTTAGCAGAAGCTGTACGTGAATTAAAACGCTCCGACTTTAAAGAATTATTTGAAGAAGAAATTAGTAAACAAGATGATTTTGTACAAGACTGCACCATTGATACCGATTTAGAAATTATGATTCCAGATAGCTATGTTGAAAATATTGGAGAGCGATTGTCACTATATACTAGAATGGACCAATCGGAAAATGATGAAGAGCTCGCACTTATGCAAACAGAATTAGTGGATCGTTTTGGTCCTTTGCCTAATGCCGTGAATGATTTATTTATGACCATTCGTTGCAGACGTATAGCCATTTCATTAGGTTTTGAAAAAATGACTTTGAAAGATGAAACTTTAAGATGCTTTTTTGTCAACAGACCAGATTCACCCTATTTTGAAAGTGATACCTTTAAGCAGTTATTAGACTATGCGCAAAAGAACATGAATAAAGCGCATTTTAAACAAGTGGGCAGAAGCTTTATTCTCATTATTAAAGAAGTAAAGTCGATGCAACATTGTTATACAACCTTAGAAAAAATACATTTAGGAGTTTTCCCAGCCCAGGTTTAAATTTATTTCAATTATTTAGCCTACAAAAAAGCCCTCTCGAATGAACGAAAGGGCTTTGAATGCGATAAATAAGAGGTTACTAGAATCCTTTTTTAGCAACACCATCAGCGATTGCCTTCAGGGCATTTGTTTCGCTTAAAATAGCTGCCATTTTATTTCCTTTACCATCATTACCACCTGCCATATAACCGCCTCTTGCAGTTTTTGTGATGACAGCGTCATGCATTGGTACATTTTTTTCTTTAGTTTTTAAGCAATATGCTTTAATCATTTTTGAAGTGTCCATTTTGTATTAATTTTAAAGTGAATATTTCTAATTGAAAGTAGGTCATTTATTGGGATTCATTTACGGAAAGGCTTGATTTTTTGTTAAAATGGCCAAAAAACGTATTAAATCTTGGGTTTAAGCATCAATTTTGGCGTATTTAGCGTGTGATTCAATGAATTCTCTTCTTGGTGCTACATCGTCACCCATCAGCATACTAAATATTCGATCTGCCTCTGCAGCACTTTCTATGGTTACTTGTTTTAAAGTTCTGCGTGCCGGATCCATGGTGGTTTCCCATAATTGGTCTGCGTTCATTTCTCCCAAACCTTTGTAACGTTGTATGGTTACTGCATCTTCTTTACCACCGCCTAATTTTATAACCAATGCTTTTCTTTGCTCTTCGCTATATGCATATTCTTGTTCTTTTCCACGCTTCACAAGGTATAAAGGAGGTTGGGCAATATAAACATATCCATTTTGAACAAGTTCTGTCATGTATCTAAAAATGAAAGTAAGAATAAGGGTTGCAATATGTGATCCATCTACATCGGCATCGGTCATAATAATTAATTTATGGTAACGAAGCTTCGCAATGTTTAAGGCTTTTGGATCTTCGGGTGTGCCCACTGTTACACCAAGGGCTGTATACATGTTACGAATTTCCTCATTCTCATAAATTTTATGTTCCATCGCTTTTTCTACGTTCAGAATTTTACCACGGAGTGGTAAAATAGCTTGGTAGCCACGATCACGACCTTGCTTTGCTGTACCACCCGCAGAGTCTCCTTCGACTAAGTATAATTCGCATCTTTCAGGATCTCTATCTGAACAGTCAGCTAGTTTACCCGGAAGACCCCCACCTGTAAGTACAGTTTTACGTTGTACCATATCGCGTGCCTTTTTCGCAGCTACACGCGCTTGGGCCGCTAAAATAATTTTTGAGATTACATACTTAGCCTCCTTCGGGTTCTCTTCTAAATAAGCTTCTAATACACGAGAAACTGTAGTTTGCACTACACCACTCACTTCACTATTACCTAATTTGGTTTTTGTTTGACCTTCAAATTGAGGTTCTGGCACTTTTACAGAAATAATGGCACTTAAACCTTCTCTGAAATCATCTCCTTCAACAGTTACTTTAGCTCTTTCAAACAAACCTTCTTTATCGCCATAACTTTTGAATACACGTGTAAGTGCTGTTCTAAAACCAGTTACATGTGTACCACCTTCGATGGTATTGATATTGTTTACATAAGAAAAAATATTTTCTTTAAAATCGTCGTTATAGGTTAAGGCTACTTCTACCATTACATTAGAAGCCTCGTCTAAACCTTCTACATACAAGGGTTGAGAGATTATGGGATTTCTATTACCGTTCTTATCTAACATTTGAACAAACTCCACAATACCCCCTTCGCTATAAAAATTCTTGGAATAAAAATTGCCGGCTTCATCCTTCTCTCTTAAATCGGTGATGGTAATGCTAATTCTTTTATTCAAATAAGAAAGTTCGCGTAAACGACTTTCTAAAATTTCTCTTTTGTATACCGACTCTTGAAAGATGCTTAAGTCAGGCCAGAAGTGCACACGAGTTCCTGTTTTATCGCTAGTACCTGCTTCTCTAACTGCATATTTAGGAACACCAATGGCATATTCTTGTTCAAATATTTTTCCTTCTCTTTCAACTGTCACTAGTAATTTAGTACTTAAGGCGTTTACACAACTTACACCCACACCATGTAAGCCACCTGATACTTTATAAGTGTTTTTATCAAATTTACCTCCCGCATGTAAAACAGTCATTACCACTTCCAAAGCAGAACGCTTCTCTTTGGTATGCATGGCAGTTGGAATACCTCGGCCATTATCTTGAACACTGATAGAATTGTCTTCATGAATGGCTACTTCAATATGAGAACAATAGCCCGCTAGGGCCTCATCTATAGAGTTATCAACCACTTCGTATACCAGATGATGAAGTCCTTTTGAGCCCACATCGCCAATGTACATGGCAGGTCTTTTTCTAACGGCTTCTAAGCCCTCTAAAACCTGAATACTGTCGGCACCATAATTCTTATTTTCTGCTGATTCGTTAGACTGTAAA
>Ga0114958_10001729_pt1 | contig 16895 bp, 17 predicted proteins | sample C_130208_EF_Meta_FD_89577 | JGI IMG/M metagenome (GOLD analysis project Ga0114958, IMG submission 89577) | Freshwater microbial communities from Lake Croche, Canada to study carbon cycling - C_130208_EF_MetaG | ecosystem: Environmental > Aquatic > Freshwater > Lake | place: Lake Croche, Canada...
CTAGGATTTCCAGTGTATTTAGCACCTTTTTACAGATTTCACGGCCACAAAAAAAGTCACAGACATATAGTAATTCAAAGCATCGATTTGATGAAATTTATGGATCGGAGTGAGAAGATGAGCCCAAGAACCCCATTGATTGGTGCCCGGGTTGATTGATGCCCATTCAAGCAAGTCCTTCTGTTTGACTGGCACAGATTCCGAAAATAGATCGGCAAATCAGGATCAGTTTTTTTATCGGAAGCTAAATACTGGATGCAAACTTATCAAGCTTCAGTGCGTGCCAGGGTCAATGGCCGCAATCAGATTGTCAAAACAGAAGTTCGAGCCATGAACGCACAAGACGCACGATGGCTGCTTTGGGCTCAATACGGATTCCATAGCATTCAAGTCGGACCAATTCAGGTCAAAGAAAGACCTTAATGGATCACTCAGACTCTATTACCCTGGCAACGTCGCCAAGACATTCTGAGCACTGACCTACAAGCAATAAGTCCCCACCTCGAACAGCGCCCGTGTAGTTTTTGATTTTGACTTCGTGCCTGCACTTGCTGCACCAGACATTGGACAAAAGAAGGTTCTTAATTTCTGGCGTCAGCTCAGCCCATAGCACGGCTGCTTGAGGCGTAAATTGAGGTATGTTTTCAAGATTCATACGCCCATTTTAGTTGCTGCTGGTGAGCAACATTTTGCTTTTAAAATTCAATACTCGCTAGGCAGCATGATGACCCAATGCTCTTGATCCCAGCAGGCGTAAAGAGTGATGCTGGTCAAAGGAAAGTCCGTGTATGGGATCTCTTGGCGAAGGCGAAACAAGGCTTGACGCACCGGAGTGCGCGAAACTTTTTGCTGACTGTAAATAGTGGACTCGGTGAATCGGCCTCCTGGAAGAAAAAGAAATTCCGCAATATCGCGCTTGAGTTGTTCGTAAACCATATCGGCGCGTGAAGGTTCACACGTCAGATACGTCGCACCTATGCCAGCAAGCTAACGTGCGCGGCCACCACACGCCAGCCCTCGGATGTACGCACCCATGTTTGGCTTTGGCGCCCGCTGCGATCACTTCCCACCCTTTGGAACTCGGTGTTGGCCGTCGCAAAGTCACGGCCGTAGGTGGTGATGGCGATGTTCATGCGTTCACGTGCCAGCCCTTGAGAAGGCCGACTGGCTCTAAAGGCCTTAATGGCTTCGTAGCCATATAAGTTCTCCGTTGCGCCATAGCGCAAAGTGTGCGGGCTGTTGTAAAAAAGCACGTCTAGCACCGCCACATCGTTATTCACCAAGGCGAGCTCGTATTGTTCAAAGACGGCACTCACTTCTGCCACCACATCGGGCAAATTGATGTCCATTAAAACCTCACTTTATTGATGTATGCCGCACCACTGCGCGCCAAAATATGTGCCACGCGAAACGCAGCTTCTTCGCGCCAAGGCGCTGAAATCAGTTGTACGCCTATAGGCATTGCGGCCGCCCCTTCAGGCCACATCGGTGCCACCAAAACGGGGCAGCCAGCAAACGAGATCGGCTGGGTCAGCAATCCCATGGCTGCACGACTGGGCAGTCGCTGGCCGTTCAGATCGAGCCACTCGGTACCAATGGGGGTAGCGGTCACCGGCGTGGCGGGCGCCAACAGCACGTCCCAATGTTCAAACAAGGCATTAACTTTCTCTCTGTACCGGCGCCTGAAACGCTGGGCCTGCACATACCATGCGGCGGGTTGCAAGGCTCCGGCCATGAAACGATCAACCGACAAAGGCTCCATGTCCTGGGCCCGAGTGCGCAAGTGATCCATGTGCAACTGCCCACCTTCACTTGCGGTGACAATAAAGGCTGCCGCTCGCGCCAAGCTCGCGTCAGGCCAGGTGACTTGAGTGGTCAGGCCCAGCGCATGGGCCGCGTCATGGACAGCTTGGCGAGCAGGTGAAGTGGCGTTGTCGTGAAAGTAGCCATCTAGCACGCCGACTCTGAGGCCTTGTAAGCCTTGCTCCAATGCCTTTGAAACTGGCTCGACACGTTTGGCGTGGCAAGCGGGGTCTAGCGGATCCACGTTTTGCAAAGCATCGTATGCGAGGGCCAAACCAGTCAGAGAATCGGCAAAGGGTCCAAGGTGGTCAATGCTGTGCACAAAGGGGTAGCTGCCGCGCCGCGATAAGCGGCCAAAGGTGGGCTTCAAGCCCCATACCCCGCACAGCGAAGCAGGTACCCGGATAGAGCCGTTGGTGTCTGAACCCAAAGCCAATGAAACTTGACGCGCTGCTACCGCCGCACCAGAGCCGCCAGAAGATCCACCGGCAATCCGCGTCAAGTCATGTGGATTGTGACTGGGGCCGTAGTGAGTGTTCTCGGTCGTAAAACCATAGGCGTACTCGTCCATGTTCAGTCCACCCAAAAGCACTGCGCCGGCGTCGTGCATTTGCTTCACCAAAAAGGCATCCGATGTGGCTGGGAGGTTGCTTTGATTGATGGTGGAACCAGCCAGAGTTACTACGCCTTCGATATCAAACAGATTTTTTACTGCATAAGGTACACCGGCCAGTGGCGGCAGCACCTCACCTCGCGCTCGACGCTGGTCTATGACCTGGGCTTCTTGCAGGGCCCGTTCAAAGCAGGGCGTCGTAAAGGCATTAACCTGGAGATTGGTAGCTTCAATACGGGCGATGGCGGCCGTGGTCACCTCATGCGCAGAAAAGTCGCCGACCGCAATGCCTTGGGCCAGTTGCTCGGTAGTGTGTTCTTGTGTATCCATGTCAATGCGGCTTGGGACAAAATATTTCAGCGGGTTCATCAACAGGACTTAAGGTTGCACTTTCGAGCAACTTCGCCATCACGGCAGTGCGCTGCAAATGGGCGGCCACACGTGCCGCGCTGGCGGCGTCCAGCGGGATCCCCAGAGCTTGGGCGCTAATCTGCACAAAGGCCAAGCTTTCAGTTTCGTTCACTTGCGTACCTCGCGTTGGAAAATTTCAAGACTGAGCTTCTTTACGTCAATGAAGCTGGATTGGGTTAGTGTTTCAATGGTGCGAGGGCGTGTATCCTGGTAGTTCAAGATTTCAGCCACGCTGGTGGGGCGCTTGGTGAGCAACAAAATTTGATCGGCCAGGTACACCGCTTCTTCCAAGTCGTGCGAGACCAGCAACATGGTGGTGCCGGTTTGCATGAAAACATCTTGCAGTTTTTCGCGGATGAACAAAGTCATTTCAAAATCCAGTGCAGAGAAGGGCTCGTCCAAAAAAAGAACTTCGGGCTTTGGCGCTAAAGCTCGCATGATGGACGCGGTTTGCTGCTGACCACCTGACAACTCGTAGGGGTAGCGGTTCAGGTCAAACTTCACATCGAAGGAGGCTACTAATTCTTCCATACGCAGCGCCACTTCTGCATTTGATTTACCCTCGAGTTTGAGGGGGTAGGCAATGTTGTCGATGGTTCGCATCCAAGGGAAAAGGGCTTCCCGGTAGTTTTGAAATACGTAACCAATTTTGGTTTCACTCAAAGATTTTCCGTCAAACAAAATTTCACCGCTGTCAATCGGAATCAAACCGGCAATCATGTTGATCAAGGTGCTCTTGCCGCAGCCATTGGGGCCAAAGACTGAGACGATTTTATGTTTAGGAATATCTAAATTGAAGTTTTCATACAAAGGCCAGCCTGCAAAATATTTGGTGAGATTACGGATAGTGATATGAGTTCCAGCAGGGCCAGGCAAAAAAGGGGAGGGAATGGGATCAGGCTTGATCATGGGGTTCAGGACGGCGTTCATGTTATCTGCCGCTCCAGTGCACGATCCGTTTTTCCAGAACCAAAAACACAATATTCAAGGCATAACCCAAGGCACCTGCCGCCAAAATAGAAGCGTACATGTCACGCACATTCATCACCTGCTGCGAGTCAATTATGCGATGGCCTAAGCCGCGCTCAGAACCAATGAACATCTCGGCTACGATGACGATCACTAGCGACATGGACACTGCGCTGCGCAGACCCACAAATGTGGGTTGCAAGCTTTCCCAGATCAGCACGTCTTTGAAGATCTGCCAGCGCGTGGCCCCCATGACCTTAGCTGCCATCACCCGCTGCTTGCGTGCGTTGATAACGCCATAAGCGCTGTTGAACAACACTATCAAGAGTGCCCCAAAGGCGGCAATCGCCACCTTGTTAATGTCAGATACACCAAAGATCATCAAGAACAAGGGAATCAAGGCCGATGAGGGTGTGGAGCGAAAGAAGTCAATGACAAACTCAACGCTGCGGTAGGCGCGTTCGTTGCTGCCCAGCAAAACGCCTACCGGAACACCCACCAAGGCAGCAATAAAAAAAGCCTCCAAGGTTCGCACCAAAGTGTAGGAAAAGTCCCCAAGCAAAGTGCCTCCGGCCATTCCCGTGAACAAAGTTCCTAAAGTGATCCATGGTGAGGGCAGCAAAATAGGCGGAATCAACTTGAAGCGCACCACCAGATCCCAAATGACGAACAGCACCACTGGGCCGAGCAACGGCATGAGCCGCCATGGGCTCCAGCGCTCGCTAGCCGTTGACCCTTGCGTCGGACGTTGTGCGGTCTTTGCCACGCCTTGTTGTGTCCTCGCCATGATGACCTCTGTGAAGGCTTCGTGCATGGTTCAACCCTTGTACAACATGGACTCAACCATCAGACGCGAAGGGAAAATGCCCTTGTCTGAGAACAAATCAAAGAACTTCTGGAAGTAAGCAATGTCTTTGGCTGTGAACTCGTTGTACATGGTGTAAGCGGCCATAGGCACCTCGGCAGTCAGTGGGCCTTCAATAGCGGTGTAACCTTTGAGATATTGGCGGGACTCAACACCATTGCTACGCACGTAGGCAATCCCTTTGGCGTAGGCAGTCACAAATTTCTTTGTTTCCGTCGGGTACTTTTTAACAAACTCAGCCGTCAGCGAAGCCGAACCTCCAAACCAAGGCGCGGCAGCATCCCCCAAGATGTACTTGGAAATCACACCAGCTTCCAAAACACGGGTTGTGCCATTCAAGCGGCCAATCGTACCGGTGGGCTCCAAGGTGTAGACGGCATCGACTTGCCCTGCAGCTAACGCGGCCACATGTTGACTGATCGGTAACTCCATCACTGTGGCACCTGTGGCGCCCGCGCGCTCTAAAACAGTTCTCGCCAAAGTTAAGTTTTGAATACCAGGGCCTGAGGCGACTTTCTTGCCTTTGAGTTCTGCCATGGTTTTGACGGGGCTGGCCAATGGAACCAAAAACTCGTCGAGCACATGGGTCACGTTGCTGGGGTTGGAAGCAAATATTTTGAAGGTTCCGGGTGCAGCCAATTCACCAATTGCTAAGTTGGCTGAACCTGTGCCGTTGGCGCTTCCGTCGCAACGACCTGCAAGCATGGCTTCCATGATCTGTGCAGCCCCGGCGAATTTGAGGCCTTCGACATCCAGACCGGCTTCTTTGAAATAGCCCTTTTCAAGTGCGGCATAAAAAGGCAAACCTGCCGCGATGGGCCAATAACCAATACGAATTTTGGGAGTGCTTTGCGCTTGGACGATTGCGGGAGCCCCCAGCACACCCATGGCTGCAGTGGCCGCCCCAGCCTGCAACAGTTTACGGCGAGAAGGCGCAGTTAAGGATTCAGTAGTAGGCAGATGAGCGGTCATGTAAAACTCCTAAGCATGGATGGAAAAAAATCGACACAGTGATCAAACAACTGGCTTCGCCAAGCTCGCGATATAGGCTCGCCAGCCCCCTAGGTGGGTGATATCGATGGCTGCACCGAGGGCTTGGGCTTCGCACACAAAACCTTGCACCTGCGTGCCATCGGCCAGCAGCAGAGTGCCAATCCCCAAAGGGGCAGGAATCAAGGCCACAAAAGAGCCGTAGTGCGCTGCAGGCATCTCCCAAATTTCTAGGGCAATCTGTGCCCCCTGACCTGGCGCCACGCGCAGCAAACCGGGTTTAGGGGGGTGCGAATCGGGTAAGGCATAAAAGCGGTAATCGGGCGAGGTATGTGCTGACCCCACCAAGCGGGCACCGCGCTCGATCAACTGCCAGTTCATAGGCATGCCGCTGAGGTGTGCGCCCACCACCGCAACGCGCACCGTGGTGGGCGCTTGCAGACCAGGAATGTTTTGCGGCGCAGGCAAAGTATTTGATGTGGCGCCCAGGCATAAGCCGCTGGCATGGTGGTAACGCTGACCTAAATCAGCCAACTGCCAGTCACTGCCTGAACGGCCAATTAAGGTAATGCCAAAAGGCAAGCCATCCGCTCGGATAAGACTAGGCACTGACAGGGCGGCGTAGTCAAACAAATTCACAAAATTGGTGTACTGGCCAAGATTGCGGTTAAGCCGCACGGGGTCTGCTTGCATCTGCGCAATGGTGTAGTGGGTGGGCGCGGTAGGTACCAGCAGCACGTCAATGTCTTGCCACATTGACTCGGCTACCAGGCGAAGGCGCTGCACTTCAATGTCGGCGCGGATGTAATCGGCCGCGCTGTATTGGCGACCCTTGACAACGATGCTGCGCACCGGCTCAATCACTGCGTCTTCGTGCGCATCAAAGAATTCTTGAATCGCCGCATAACGCTGGCTAACCAAGGCACTTTCATAAAGCATTGCAGCAGCTTGGGTCAAGGGCGCGTAATCGATCGTCACAGCCTGACCGCCTAAAGCGTTCAACTGCGCGATCGAATTTTGAAAGGCCTCTTCTGCCAAAGTATCTCCAAAAAATTCCAGTTCGTTGGGTACGCCAAATCGAAAATGCGCCGGCAGGGGCTGGGAGGCCATAGCCACCTGCCGCGAATACGGATCAGCTTCGTCATACCCCATACAGACTTGCAGCACCTGCGCAGCCACGGCCACGGTTCGTGCAAATATTGAGACACAGTCAACGTTTTGCGCCGCAGGCACTACGCCACGCGCCGAGATCAAACCACGTGTGGGTTTGAGGCCCACAATATTGTTTAAACCTGCAGGCACACGGCCCGAACCGGCGGTATCCGTGCCTAAAGCAAAGTCCACCTGCCCCGAAGCCACAACAAAGGCAGAGCCCGAACTGGAACCGCCTGACACGAAAGTGGGATTGAGCGCGTTCGGCACAGGACCGTAGGGCGAGCGTGTCCCGTTCAGCCCGCAAGCGAATTGGTCTAAATTGGTTTTGCCTTTCAGGCTGGCTCCGGCTTGCAACAATCGGTGCACAACATGGGCATGCGCTTGCGGGACGTAAGCAAAAGCGGGACAGCCAGCTGTGGTGGGCAAGCCAGACACGTCCATATTGTCTTTGACCGCAAAGTTCAATCCTTTGAGCGAAGTTGCGTTAGTTATGGAAGCTGAAACAACTGGGGTTTTTGTCACGTGGGAAATCCAAGCGGCGTCAGCGATGTTTGCCAACTCCGCGTCAGGGCTTCGCGTCCTACCTGTGAACTGCTGTGACAACATATTTATGTATTCCATCTTGTATTCAAGAACGGACGCAAGGGCTATGCCAACCCTATCTGAACCTTGATGTTCACCCAATAAGCGGGCATTGTTTAAGGTGACACTGTTCTTATCAAGCGAGGAATCCAGCGCGTCATAAAACACTAAGGCGCTTCAATTGGTGCACACATTGAGCTAATTTAGAGCATCTCCAAGAGGCCGTGAGCCAACTTGGTGCAATTGGAATGTGGTTTTAAATTTCAGCATACTTAATTGGTCGATCTTTGACTGGCATGCGCCTTGCAAGATGGAAAGCTCTTGAATACCAGCCAGTATTCAAAGCACAAGCCCTGGTCCAGCAGGTATTTCATCCACAACCCAGCCTTGAAAGGTTAGTCATGTATCAGCCAAATTGGAACCGTCGCCAATTAATTTTGAACTCCAGCGCCATCGGTGCTGGACTTGTCGCTTCAGGCCTGCCCAGCCTGGTTTCTGCGCAATCACCTTTAACAGTTGGGTTCATCTATGTCGGTCCGCGTGACGACTATGGCTACAACCAAGCCCATGCTGAATCGGCGGCGGCTTTGAAAGCAATGCCTGGCATTAAAGTGTTGGAAGAAGAAAATGTACCTGAGACCCAGTCCGTCCAAAAAAGCATGCAAGGCATGATCACCCAAGACGGAGCGAGTTTGCTGTTTCCTACATCCTTTGGCTACTTTGATCCGCACATTTTGGCGGTTGCCCCCAAAAATGAAAAAGTACGTTTTGCCCATTGCGGTGGCTTATGGACAGAAGGCAAGCATCCCAAGAATGCTGCAAGTTATTTTGGGTATATCGATGAGGGTCAGTACCTAAATGGTGTGATTGCTGGGCACATGAGCAAGAGCAAGAAAATTGGCTTCATTGCCGCCAAGCCAATTCCTCAAGTTTTGCGCAACATCAATGCATTCACTATGGGTGCAAGGTCTGTTGACCCCAGCATCACCACTACGGTCATCTTCACTGGCGATTGGTCATTGCCAGTCAAAGAGGCTGAGGCAACAAACAGCATGGCGGATCAAGGCGTTGACGTGTTTTCTATGCACGTTGATTCTCCAAAAGTTATTGTTGAGACTGCGGCACGCAGAGGAAAGTTTGTTTGTGGATATCACGCCAATCAATCTAAGCTGGCACCCGGCGCCTATTTGACGGGCGCCGAATGGAACTGGATCAAAGCCGTCACGGTCATGGTTGATGCGGCCAAATCTGGCAAACCTCACCCCAATTTTGTGCGCGGTGGATTGAAAGATGGTTTCATCAAAACTTCAGCCTATGGCTCTATGGTGCCTGAAGCGGCCCGCAAGAACGCCGATGACATCAAGGCTCGAATGATCAAAGGAAGCTTTGATATCTTCAAAGGCGAACTGAAAGACAACACCGGTAAAACGGTGATCGCTAAAGGTGCCGCATTCAAACAAACGGCTATTGAACTTGAGTCGATGAACTACCTGGTTGAAGGCGTGATTGGGAAGATCTAAGTCCTGATAGACGACAAGCTGGCCGACTTGATGAGTTCATTTAAAGTAAATGTTGAAGCCGTATTGCTGCCTGTATTTTCCGTGGCGTGCGCTTTGCTTTTATTCGGCCTGTTTGTCGCTATAGGTGGCCACTCACCTGTAGAAGTTTGGATTCTCCTGTTCAAAGGAGCTTTTGGAGATTCGTTTTCAATCCAAAACACTTTACAACGAGCTGCACCCTTAATGATGACTGGCTTGTGCGTGGCTATCCCTGCGCGTGCAGGTTTAACCATCATTGGCGGCGAAGGTGCTTTGGTGATCGGTGCATTGGCTTGCTCTGCACTTCCCTATGCATTTGAATTGCCGTTAAATATCTGGGGTACGGTGATTATGCTGTTCGCTGCTGCAATTTCCGGGGGCTTGTGGATTGGGTTGGCGGGATGGATGCGTCAATTCCGTGGAATAAATGAAACCATCAGCAGTTTGTTATTGGCATATGTCGCAATCAATATATTTCGTCATTTTGTAGAGGGTCCTTTGCGGGATCCTGCGAGCTTAAATAAACCCTCCACCTTTCCACTTTATGCCTCGCAATTGGTCGGGACCATTGGGCAATGGGATGTTCACTGGGGCTTTGCATGGGGATTGTTGATGTGCCTCTGCGCAGGCACATGGCTTGGTTTTACATCAAATGGCTTTGCAACCCGCGTCGTTGGCGGTAACCCGCGAGCAGCAGGTTTGGTCGGATTGCCGTCTTCTAGATTAGTTGTATGCGCATGCATTTTGGGCGGCGCTGCTGCTGGGCTGGCGGGAGGCTTTGAAGTGGCTGCTGTTCACACAACAGCCAATGCTTCAGTGATTGCTGGTCTTGGGTATGCAGGCATCTTGGTCAGCTTTGTCGCCCGACATCAGCCTTGGGCCATTGTCCCTGTTGCCATCGTTTTTGGAGGCTTTGGCGCAGCAGGAAGCATGCTTCAAAGAAGAATGGGCTTGCCTGATGCATCAGTGCAAGTGTTACTGGGGTTTGCATTCGTGCTTATTTTGGCCATGGAGTCCATTCGTGGGCGTATCGATTGGTTCAATATATTTAATTCATTACGCGTGTCTACAAAGACACATGCCGTCTGATGTTGCAAGAAATTTTCATTCCCTTGATGTTGGCCGTACTGGGTGGCGCGATTCGTGTCGGAACGCCATTTTTATTTGTCAGCCTCGGTGAGTGCTTGACCGAGAAGTCAGGCCGTATCAATTTGGGCTTAGAAGGTGTGCTGATTTTTTCAGCGATGTCGGCATTTGGCGTTGCCTACCTTACCGACTCAGCTTGGCTTGGTGTGATCGCAGGCAGTGTCAGCGGTGCGGCATTGGCATTGCTACATGGAGTGCTCAGCTCATTGAAAAGAGTCAATGATGTGGCGATGGGCATTGCCATCATGATGTTGGGTATTGGATTAGCTTTTTACATGGGCAAGCCACTGATTCAACCGCAGGCACCTACCATCGGCGCCATCGCGTTGGGTGAATGGAGCGACTATCCGGCCCTTCGTGCAGCGTTGAATATCAATGCCTTATTTCCCATTGGTGTGCTGATTGCATTGCTGATGCATTGGGCCTTTGCAAATACGCGTTGGGGTTTGACTGTTCGTATGGTGGGCGATTCTTCGGATGCGGCCAAAGCACTGGGGACGTCAGTCACTAAAGTTCGAACCTTATCAACTGCGCTGGGTGGTGCGATTGCAGGTTTGGGCGGTGCATCACTTTCACTTTTTTACCCTGGCAGTTGGAATGAAGGACTTTCAAGTGGACAAGGCTTGATTGCAGTGGCCTTGGTTATTTTTGCCCGTTGGAAGCCCATTTCTTGTCTATGGACAGCTTTGATTTTCGGTGGCGCTGGTGCTTTAGGACCGGCGCTTCAATCCGTTGGCATCAATGGTTACTACCACCTCTTCAATGCCATGCCCTATGCACTAACACTGCTCATTTTGATCATCACATGTGCACCTCAGCGTGCCATTCGTGGTGCACCCAGTGAGTTGGGCGTGCAAGGTCAATGATGTATTCAACACAAAAAATGAGGTCAAAACATGAACGGACTATCTGGATTAAATAAATCACCACAAGGTGTTGTAGTGGGCTTGGTGCAGTTGAAATTGCCAGTAGTTGAAACTGCAGATCAACTGAGCGCACAGACCCACAAAATAGTGCAGATGGTGGAAAAGGCACGAAAGAGCTATTCCGCCATGGATTTGGTGGTTTTTCCAGAATATGCACTACATGGGCTCTCCATGAGTACGGCGGAAGAATTGATGGTGAGTTTGGACGGACCAGAAGTCCAAGCTTTTAAAACAGCATGCACTGTCAACAAAATTTGGGGTTGTTTCTCCATAATGGAAAAGAACCCAGATGGCAATCCATACAACACAGGTTTAATCATTGACGACACGGGTGAATTGCGGTTGTACTACCGCAAATTCCATCCATGGATTCCGGTTGAACCCTGGGAGCCAGGCAACATGGGAATCCCTGTCATTGAAGGCCCTAAAGGACTCAAGATTGGCTTGATCATCTGCCATGACGGTATGTTTCCAGAAATGGCCCGTGAATGCGCTTACAAAGGCGCAGAACTCATGATCCGAACCGCTGGCTACACAGCCCCAATTAGGCACAGTTGGAAGATCACCAATCAATCCAATGCATTTCAAAATCTAATGGCCACTGCAAGCGTCTGTTTATGTGGCAGTGACGGTACATTTGACTCCATGGGTGAAGCCATGTTTTGCGACCACGAGGGACAAGTCATTGAGGCAGGCGGTGGTCGTAGTGATGAAATTATTTGTGCCGAAATTCGCCCTGATCTGATCCGCGAGGCGCGGGTGAATTGGGGAGTCGAAAACAATATCTACCAACTTTGGCACCGAGGTTATGTGGCCGTGAAGGGTGGCGCTCAAGATTGTCCCTACTCCTTCATGAAAGACATGGTCAGTGGTTCATTTGCGCTTCCATGGGAAGCCAACGTTGTTCACAAAGACGGCAGTGCATGTGGATTTGCGCCACCTAACCGCACCTATATCGGTGAACGACCCAATCTACTGGAAAAATAAAAGGAGCTATGCATGTCGTTATTTGTCAAAGCAGACCCTTACCCCTGGCCCTTCGATGGGGAGTTTTTCGCTAAAAACACGGCTTTAGTCATCATTGACATGCAAACCGATTTTTGTGGTGTGGGTGGTTATGTCGATGCCATGGGATATGACTTATCGCTGACAAGAGCCCCCATTGAACCCATTCGCAAAGTATTGGAAGTGGCCCGACACAAGGGCATGCCCGTGATTCACACCCGCGAAGGGCATCGACCAGATTTATCCGATCTGCCGGAAAACAAACGTTGGCGCTCTCAACGCATTGGTGCTGGGATTGGTGATCCTGGACCTTGCGGACGCATTTTGGTGCGTGGCGAACCTGGATGGGAAATCATTTCAGAACTCGCACCCCTTCCAGGCGAACCGATCATCGACAAGCCCGGTAAAGGCTCTTTTTGTGCCACTGATTTAGAGCTGTTGCTACACACCCGCGGCATTCGCAACTTGATCTTGACAGGCATCACAACGGATGTATGTGTCCACACCACCCTGCGTGAGGCCAATGACCGTGGTTTTGAGTGCATGGTGTTGAGTGATTGCACCGGGGCAACCGACTTGGGCAACCATGAAGCGGCGTTGAAGATGATCAAGATGCAAGGCGGTGTATTTGGTTCCGTATCCGATTCTGTTGCTTTACTGAATTCTTTAGAAGCCCTTTGATACCAAGACCGATACTATGCATGCCCTTAGATTAGAAAGCATTCAACTGACCAAGAAATTTGGTGCTTTCACAGCACTTGATCATGTCTCAGTCCAGATCAGACCAGGCACAGTACATGCGTTATTGGGTGAGAATGGTGCAGGCAAAAGTACATTTGTGAAATGCTTAGTGGGTTACTACAGGCCCGATGAAGGTTCAGTGGTAATTGATCAACGCGAACAAGTGATTGACTCGCCAATGGTCGCACGTCATTTAGGCATTGGTATGGTTTACCAGCATTTCACGGTTGTACCAGGAATGACAATCGCAGAGAACCTGCTTCTTGCTCGCGGCGAATTGCCAGCGGTTATTGACTGGAAGAGTGCAATCCATGAATTGGAAAAGTTCATGGCAAAAGCACCATTCCAATTGCCTTTGGATGTACTGCCGATGGATTTGTCTGCTGGTCAAAAGCAGAAACTTGAAATACTCAAGCAGTTGTTGCTCAACCCAAAACTATTGATCTTGGACGAGCCAACATCCGTGTTGACACCAAGAGAAGCTGACGAAGTATTGGGCGCATTGCGCGATCGCGCGCATCGAGGTGAATGCACGGTATTGATGATTACCCATAAATTCAGGGAAGTTCACGCTTATGCAGATGATGTGTCGGTTCTGCGTCAAGGCAAATTGGTGTGCAGTGGATTTGTTTCCGAAACAACATCAGAATTATTAGCCAATGCAATGATTGGCTCCTCAGGTCAAGCTAAGGTTGCCGATCCAGTCAAATATAAGCCCAAATTGCTTGCCTCTAAAAAACAAATAGTGTTAGCGGCCACGGACTTATGCGCGATGGGAGATAGAGGTCAAATGGCGCTGAATCAACTGAGTTTCAAAGTTGAAGCCGGCCAAATATTTGGCATTGCTGGAGTGTCTGGCAATGGTCAAAAAGAATTGATGCAAGCACTGACTGGTCAGCGCAAATTGACAAGTGGAATAATTACAGTGAAAGACCAAGTTTTTCACGGCAGTCGAAATGAAAACAAGAGACTGGCAGTCCGCAGTCTTCCTGAAGAGCCCTTGTTAAATGCTTGCGTGTCAGGCATGAGCGTGACACAAAACATGAGTTTGCGTGATTTTGATATCCCAGCTTACTGCACATGGGGTTGGATCAAGTGGTCTGCATTGAAAAAAAATGCAATTCAGTGGATTGATTCATACAAGGTTAAATCACAAGGAGAGGATGCGCTGATTGAATCCTTGTCTGGCGGGAATATACAAAGAACCGTATTGGCGCGAGAGCTTTCGGTTGCAGCTGATTTGTTATTGGTCAGCAATCCAACCTTTGGATTGGATTTCGCTGCAACGGCAGAAGTGCATACAAAATTGCGCCAAGCACGCGCACTTGGAACGGCCATTTTGCTGATCAGCGAAGACTTGGATGAAATTTTGCAACTTGCGGATCTGGTGGCCATCATCAGTGAAGGACACATTGTGCACACTGTGGATGCCTCAAAAGCCAACCGCCAGTTGTTGGGCAGCTTCATGGCGGGTGATGTACATGAGGAGATAGCCGCATGATCAGTATCAGTGCCAATCCATTCCCTTTCGAGTTAGATTTAGAAAGCGCTGCATTGCTGATCATCGACATGCAGCGTGACTTCGTTGAACCGGGAGGATTTGGTGAATCCCTTGGCAATAAGGTTGAACCCCTGCAATCCATTGTTCCTACTGTCAAAAAGGTATTGGAGGCATGGCGATTGACTGACAAAATGGTTGTCCACACTAGGGAGTCGCATATGCCAGATTTAAGCGATTGCCCTGAAGCCAAATTGACCAGAGGCAATCCAAGCCTTCGGATTGGCGATCTTGGCCCGATGGGGCGGATCCTTATACGCGATGAACCCGGCAATCAAATTGTCGAGGAATTGGCGCCTTTGAAGCATGAAGTGGTGATTGACAAACCCGGGAAAGGTGCGTTTTACGGCACTCAATTACTAGAAATCTTGAATCAAAACCAGATTAGGCAATTGATAGTCATGGGTGTTACTACTGAAGTGTGTGTGCAATCCACGATGAGAGAAGCCAATGACAGAGGGTTTGATTGTTTGTTAATAGAAGACGCCACGGCAAGCTATTTCCCTGAATTTAAAGCAGCGACTTTGGCTATGGTGACAGCGCAAGCAGCCATTGTTGGCTGGACATGTTCCTCCCAATTATTGATTCAAAGTATTTCATCGTGAATGAACGGCCTATAAGGTATTGAGATTTAGAACGTATTCAGAGGTGTTCATCAATAGTTCAATCTTGTTGCACTTCGTCCTTGAATTCGGTACATTCAATCACAACATATTGATGCTAAAAAATTAACTTTACATCATCGAAATCTGATATGCCATATGTAGTTATCCCATCAAAAAATCGCTTGGTAGATAAGGTTTATGAAGCCGTGAAAGCCATGGTTTTCAATTTCGAGTTGCTACCGGGTACGCGTTTTTCGGAAGCAGATCTTACTCAGCGATTAAATGTCAGTCGAACGCCGTTGCGCCAGGCATTACAAAAACTAGAAAGCCAGGGATTTCTTCAAGTTCTGCCCAAAATGGGTTGGTTTGTTGCTCCAATTGATTTTGAAGTAATGGACGAACTCTATGACCTGCGAATTTTGATAGAGAGTCATGCTGTTCAATTGTTATGCGATATGTCTATCAGGCCGTGCCTGAGTGTGCTCACAGATGTTTGGCTTGTTCCCAAAGAGCAACGATTAACGAACGGTTCTGTTGTTGGGGAACTGGATGAGGCCTTTCACACAACATTGGTGGCGGCCTCAGATAACAGAGAAATGCTTCGCGTTCATCAAGATATCACTGAGCGTATAAGATTAATACGTAGACTAGATTTCACCGTCGGATACAGAGTCAATACAACTTACGAAGAGCACGCCAGTATTTTGCAGGCCATTTTGATGAATAGAGCACAAGAAGCTCAAAGACTGGTGCGTGCGCACATTGAACAGAGCAAAATTGAAGTTAGAAAAATCACGCTTGAAGCACTACATTTCGCTAAAAAAATACAGCATCCAGTTGCGCAATTACCGAATAGGTAGCCACCGCAGAATAGAAAAATAAATGCATATTTTTAATTTTGGCTTCGCAACTTGGTTATCGATAATATCTAACGAATGACCAGTTTTTGAGAAATCTCAAGTCTGCTTTTGACTTGCAGAAAATTTTTACATTCAAGTGACGAAAGGCCGCTTCGGACCTTTAGCTGCCGGTGAGATAGAGTTTTGAAACAGTTTCTCACCAAGTCAGGTCAATACTCGCTAGGCAGCATGATGACCCAGTGCTCACCATCCCAGCATGAATATAGAGTGATGGAGTTCAGCGGGAAGTCAGTGTAAGGAATCTCTTGGCGAGCATGCTCTTTGCCATTCCCATCCTCATAAATCATCACCGCCCTGCCCTGCGCTACTGACACTCGTACCAGGACAAACCAGTCCTCAGTGCCGATTTCGCACAAGTGGCTGGCAATCGCATCCATCATCCAAAAGCACTCGGCCTTTTCAGACAAGTACTTGGTGCCATCTGTCAGCAGGTGCCTGCGGCTGATACGGTAGTACTTCCCAGTGCCCGTGAAGTAGCTGAGTTGTTTCGGGTCAAATTTTTTCATCGCTGCGTCCACTGTTGTTTGCATGAACACAGTTTGTTATCAGACACGCAGATGGACAACCGGCGCTTGGTAACCCGAAAACTTGGACGGATACCTAGTAAAAATCACCATGGTCTTTTGAAAAGTACTCCATCAAAATTTTTCGCAGCCCAATTTTTTTAGATCTGCAGGACCTATTCGGGCTGCACCTGTCCTGGAAAAAAATCCACGGAGCGACGCTTCCTAGCTTTTGAAAACCCAGTGACAAATAAGCTCTAGCAAGTTAAAATGTATTCAAAATCACACGGGTCCTCCCATGCCAAATCCAGCTCTAAGTCAATCTGCACGTCAGAAAAACGTTGCCAATATGCTGGCTACGCTGCGAATTGAAAAGCTCAGTCCGAGTGAAAGCCTAACGCTCTCGTTGCAGGCCTACGTTGATGGACAAAAAACGACAACTGATTTGCTCAACGAAGTAAAGGCCAAATATGTCGCGCTGCGACGCGGATGATTTTTATTGCATCCCAGGAACAGCGGTTCTCAAGAACAAAGCTGGAATAACGGATCAAGACCTGCTTGATGA
>Ga0114958_10001731_pt1 | contig 16888 bp, 14 predicted proteins | sample C_130208_EF_Meta_FD_89577 | JGI IMG/M metagenome (GOLD analysis project Ga0114958, IMG submission 89577) | Freshwater microbial communities from Lake Croche, Canada to study carbon cycling - C_130208_EF_MetaG | ecosystem: Environmental > Aquatic > Freshwater > Lake | place: Lake Croche, Canada...
ACGATCATTCGCGCATGTATTACAACATGGGTGACCCACGCATCACCCATTACCTGAGAAGCGCCCAGCTCGATGAAAATGCCTTCCCGGAGAATTCCAGCCCGAACCGCCGAAATGTCCGCCTCGATATCTACAAGGATGATGCGCCTAACAAACCCAAGGTCTATGCGCGCGTGCTCCCGTCCGAATGGCCCGACGGCGGGCATAATGCCGCCGTGGGCAGCTGGTCGCCCGGCACCGATGACAAAACCGCAATGACCGACCCGAAATTCGATTTTCCTTACGACCCGCAAATGCGCTATTCGGCACCGCAAGCCATCTCCAACCGGGGTCGTTTTTTCAGCGTGACGGAACTCGGACGCGTGTTTGACCCGATCATGCATGCCCCGGTCTTTTCCAGCAGCGAGGACACCACCAGCTTTCGCAGCAAGGGCAAATTGCCCGCATCCAGCAATTGCTGGCCCGATGTTGTGAGCAGTGAGCCCAGTGCGTTCTATGGTGGCGGCAACACACTGCGGATTGGCCGCCCGGAGCACCCGGCCTTCGATCAGGGTAATGCGCCCGGCCTGCGCGCGGCAAGTCTGTTAGACCTATTCCACGTCGGCCTGTCCACCTCTGACAACGCGGCAGAACGCGAGGGCCCGCTCATTCGCATTGCGGGGCAGGTCAACATCAACACTGCCACCCGTGACACCCTTCGCGCGCTGGCCGCCGGCGCGCTGGTCATGGACCCGCGGTTAGCCCGTCAATTGAGTGACGATCACCTCGGGGCGCCGAGCATGGCGCGGCCGACGGCACCACTAGCTCTCGCCCCCGCGACCTTGCTCCTCGAGGCCGACCGCGTCGCCGATGCGGTCATCCTTGGCCGGCCGTTTGGCAGCACGGCGGGCTTGGCGCTCGCCAAGGAGCCCAGCGGCAAGTATGTGTTTGGCAACCGGGAGCTCTATCCGGATGCGACGAACATCGAGTGGACCGACGCCGCCGCCGAAGAAACCTTCGCCCGGGTGTATGAGGGGTCCACGGTGCGATCGCGCAACTTTCGGATATGGATCGTGGCGCAGACGCTCGGCCCGGCGCCCGCTCCAGGGCAAGCGCCTGTCGTGCTCGCCGAGGTGAGAAAAGTGCACACGCTTTTTGCCGATCCGGGTGAGCGGTCCGCCAATGGCGCCATCATCCCCGGCAAATGCCAAACCCGGATCACTTCCTCCAATGATTTCTAACCATCATCTCGCCGCGATCATCAGCGCGCTCATGGCCGGACCGGTCTGGTTGGGCGGCGTCGCGACCGCCCAGGATGCCGGACTTGAGCGCTGTGGGTTCATCCGCCTACTCAACGCCGTCAGTGCCGGGACGGGCCCGTTGGATGTCCTGGTCGACGGCCAGCCCGTCCGCCCGGAAGGCTACCAGCCTGGCAATGTGACCGGGGGCATCGCCCGCAAACCCAAGGCTTACACCGTTCGGTTCCGGCGGGATGGCGTGACGGCCGGACAGACCCGGGTGAATGTGCTCGCCAATGAGACGCTCATCCTGATCCCATACGCTGAGTTAGTGCCTGCCCGCGAGCGTGAGGCGGCTCACTGGGAGATACGAATCCTGCGCCTCAAGCAACACGAGGCGGACGACACGCGCACGGCCAGCTTTGTCTCAGTCGCGCGAGACCCAGAGCTCACCGTAGAGATCCTGCAATCCAACGGGAAATGGGAAGCCATCCTCGTCAAACGCCTGGCAATCGCCCGGAGCGCCATCCGCCAGGCCCGCGGCTATCTGCGCGTGCGCTGTAAGGACCAGCCATTGACCTCCGTCTCGGTGGCCGCCGCCGGCAATTTCGTCGCGGTCCTCTATGACGACGCCAACGGCGTTCTCCGCTCGATCAACTTTCAGGACTATAAATATCTGAGTGCGCAGTGATGGCCACTCACAACAGCCGCGCGCGCAGCAACTCGGTGACCTGTTTTGGATTGGGCTTGGTGGCGGCGGCTTTCATGACCTGGCCGGTGAGGAAGTTGAGGAGCTTGTCGTTGCCGGCTTGGACGGCGGCGACCTCGGCCGGGTTGCTGGCGATGGCTTGCTCGACAAGCGCCTCTAGCTCGCCGGCGGCGGCGGGTTTGAAGCCCAGTGAGTCGGCGATGGCGGCGGGGTCGCGCTCAGGCGATTGATAGAGCACGGTGAAGACGTCCTTGGCCTGGCTGGCGGCGAGGGTGCCGTTTTCCATCAGCGCCAGGAGCGCGCTGAGTTGGGGTGGGCTGACTGGGCACGCGCCGATGCCGATGCCATGTTCGTTGAGGGTGCCCAGCAGGTTGTTGATGATGAAATTGGCGACTTTTTTGCCGGACAGGTCATGGTGAGTCGGGCGAGTCTGGAGACTCGCGGTCCCGGAGGCGACGGCCTCGAAGTAGGCGGCGAGGTGGCGGTCCGAGGAGAGCACCGACGCGTCGTAGCCGGTGACGCCAAAGACGCGCTCGAAGCGCGCGGCGAGCTCGTGCGGAAGCTCGGGCACGAGCGGGCGGACCTTGTCTAACAATGGCGCGGTGCGGATGGGCAGCAGGTCCGGGCAGGTGAAGTAGCGGTAGTCGTGCGCGTCCTCCTTGGTGCGCATGAGCTGGGTTTCGCCGCGGTCATCGTCCCAGCGGCGCGTCGATTGGATTTGCGGGATGCCGCGGGCGAGGTCCTCGCCCTGGCGCTGGACCTCGAAGTGGATGGCGCGGCGGATGGCGGAAATCGAGTTGAGGTTCTTGAGCTCCACCTTCGGGCCGAGCGGGTGGGCGGGGTGCTTGCGCAACGAGATGTTCACATCGCAGCGCAGTTGGCCCTTTTCCATATCGGCATCGGAGACGCCGCCTTGCTGCAGGATCATTTGCAACGAGCGGAGGTAGGCAAAGGCCTCCTCGCCGGACTCAAGGTCGGGTTCGGTGACGATCTCCATGAGTGGCGTGCCGGCGCGGTTGAAGTCGATGAGCGACGAGTTGCCGAGGTGGGTGGACTTGGCGACGTCCTCCTCGAGGTGGATGCGGTTGAGGCGCACCACCTTGTTCGCATGGAGGATGTGTTTGCGGTGGTCGGTGGGGTAGCAATGGTCGTAGAGCGGGACTCCGCCTCCGATGCACAGCGGCAGGTCCATCTGCGTCGTCTGATAGTTCTTGGGCATGTCCGGATAGAAATAATTCTTGCGGTCCCACTTGGAGATTTCCGGCGATGAACACTGGACCATCAAGCCGGTGAGCAGGGTAAGCTCGATGGCCTTCTGGTTGAGCACGGGCAGAGCGCCGGGCAGGCCGAGGCACACCGGGCAGGTGTGGGTGTTGGGGGTGTCGCCAAATGAAGTGCGGCAGGCGCAGAACATTTTGGTGGTGGTTTTGACCTGGCAGTGGACTTCAAGGCCGATGGTGACGAGGTAGGGCATGGCGGGAAAAAGCAGAAAACAGGAAATGCTGAAACGCGGAAACAAGAGAAGAGAACCAATGGTTTATTCTCATGAACATGAAAAAATCCTGGAGCACCTAGCGGATTTTGATGTGGGGTGGTGGATCGGCGGGTAGGGCGGCGGGCGCGGAGAGGTTGAGCTTTTTGAGGATCGCCTGAACGTTGGGGTCGTTGAGCGCTTTGGTGAGGAGCGGGGACCGCAGCAGGGTGGCGAAGCTGCCGTCGCGGGCGAGGTTTTGGAGTTCGGGGTCGTTGACGATGATGGCACGCGGGACGGGCTTGCCGGATTGCGGGTCAATGACCGGATGGGGCTGGGATTGCTCGGCAATGATCTTGGCCAGTGCCAGCCGCGCGGGATCGACGAGCGGATCGAAAAGCTTGAGCCATTCCGCGGGGATGGATTTTTCCACCGACGATTTGAGGGACTGGATAAAATCGGACGACGGGGAGGGTGGGGCCTGGCCGGCGGTATGGCGGATTTCCGCGACCGACCCGGCGTGATAGATGAGCACGGCCAGCAGGGTGATGACCAGCGCGGTGGGGATCAGGGTGAACAGGGCCGCGCCGAGCAGACGCCCCAGCGTGAGCGGCGGGCGTTCACCCTCGGCGGGCTGGAACGGGCTGGTGAAGAAGTTCACGAGGATGCGCCCGACGAGCCAGGTGATGAGGAAGGCGGCGATGGGGAGGCCCGTGGCCAGCCACGGGAGGTGCGCGCCGAAGGTGGCGTGGATAAACTCCGGGGCGAGACTCCAGACGCGGAAGCCGACCCAGGCGCTGGAGCCAAGCACCAGGCAGCCGAGGAGAATTTTGATCGCGCCGCGCAACAACACAAATCCCGCGCAGACCACAAAGATGGCCAGCGCGACGGTGGTTAGGTTGATGGAAGCGGGAGGCATGGCGGGTAAAATTGGAAAAGCTGAAAACAGAAATGCCGAAATTTCAGAGTTTGGGCTTTCAGTATTTCAGCGTTTGTTGACAGAGCAGGTGGTCTGCTAGAACGAGGGTTGCCATGGCTTCGACGATCGGGACGGCGCGCGGCAGGACGCAGGCGTCGTGGCGGCCTTTGCCGGTAAGGTTGGTGTTTTCGCCGGTGGCGGTGACGGTTTGCTGGGGGGTCATGATGGTGGCGGTGGGTTTGAAGGCCACGCGCAACAGGATTGGCTCGCCGTTGGAGATGCCGCCCTGGATGCCGCCGGAATGGTTGGTCGTGGTGTGGACCACCCCGCCGACCATGCGGAACGCGTCGTTATGCTCGCGGCCGGTGAGCAGGGTGCCTGCGAAGCCCGAGCCGATTTCAAAACCCTTGGTGGCGGGAATGGATAACATGGCTTTGGCAAGGTCCGCCTCGAGCTTGTCGAAGACCGGTTCGCCCAGCCCCGGCGGGCAATGACGGATGACACACTCGATGACCCCGCCGACCGAGTTACCATCGGCACGGATGGCCTTGATGCGCTGGATCATGGTGTCCACCAGAGCGGGGTCGCCGGTGCGCACGATGTTAGATTCAATGGCGGCCGCGGTCACGGTGTCGGGATCGACTGTGGCGTTGAGCTCCTGGATGGATTTCACCCAGGCGAGGATTTCAATGCCTGGATGCAACACGGCGAGCACCTGCTTGGCGACGGCGGCAGCGGCGACCCGGCCGATGGTTTCGCGCGCGGAGGCGCGTCCGCCACCCGACGGGGCGCGAATGCCGTATTTGGCGTCGTAGGTATAGTCGGCATGGCTGGGCCTGTATTTCGCGGCCATCTCGTCATAGGCACCCGGGCGAGGATCGGTATTGCGCACCATGATGCAAATCGGCGTGCCGAGGGACAGCCCGTCATGCAGGCCTGAGAGGATTTCCGCAGTGTCAGCCTCGTTGCGCGGCGTGACGATTTCGGATTGGCCCGGGCGGCGGCGGTCGAGTTCGCGCTGGATGATTTCGAGGAAAATCGGGATGCGCGGCGGGCAGCCATCGATGACGACGCCCACTGCGCCACCATGGGATTCGCCGAAGGTGTGGATGCGGAAAACCCGGCCGAAGGAGGAGGACATGCGGGTGAGGGTAGCCAGCGAGCGGCGCGGGGCAAGCGGGAAGGATGGGAGACGGCAGACTGCAAGCCCCAGGACCCAAGAAAAGAGCAAGATGTCGGCGACCCATTTGCAAGGTCCGTGCTGTATCGACTGAAATCCATTGCCCGCGGGCCAGCCATGGCACACGCTCCGTGCCCGATGATGCAGCGCCCACCGAAAAAGTTTGTTCCCGTGCCATTTTCCTACCACCAGGAGATTGAGGTGACGATTGACGCGCTGACCAATCTGGGGGCGGGGGTTGCGCGGGTCGATGGGTGGGTGGTATTCGTGCCGTTTGCCCTGCCCGGGGAAACCGTGCGGGCGCGGGTCTATCGCAACGACAAGAATTGCTCGCACGCGGATCTGGTAGATGTGGTGGTGGCATCGCCAGACCGGGTCGCGCCGGTGTGCCCGTTGTTTGGCGATTGTGGCGGCTGCCAATACCAACACCTGGGTTATGAAAAGCAACTGGCGTGGAAAACCCGCCAGGTGGGCGAATTGCTCAAGCATATGGCGGCGATTGAGTTTCCAGTGAACCCGTGCTTGTCCACCGGGCAGATCTGGCATTACCGGTCAAAAATCACCCCGCACTTTGAAAAGGCCCGCGACGGCGCGATTGGCGAAATCGGGTTTCTCGCCATGGGTCGGCGCTCGCAGTTGGTGGATGTGCCGGAGTGCGCGATTGCCATGGACGCGATCAACGCCGCCTTGCCGGAAGTCCGCGACGGGATCCGGGCCAAGGCGGACTCGTTCAAGCGCGGCTCCACGGTTTTGCTCCGAGCCACCGGCGACACCGTGGAAACCGACTTCAAGGCCACCGCCACCGAGCGGGTGGGGGACCTCACGTTCCAGTTTCTGGCAGGCGATTTTTTCCAGAACAATCCGTTCATTCTGCCCGCGTTCACCGGCTACGTGGCCCAACAGGCGGCGGCAGGTGGCGCGCGGTTTCTGGTGGACGCGTATTGCGGCTCGGGATTGTTCGCGCTGACGCTGGCTAAGGATTTCGATCAGGTGGCCGGCGTAGAGGTTTCCGAAACCTCGTGCGAGTGGGCCCGCAAAAACGCCCGGGCTAACCAAATAACCAATGCCACCTTCCTCACGGCATCCGCCGAGGCGATCTTCGCTCAAATCGCCTATCCGGCCGCGGCCACCGCAGTGGTGATCGACCCGCCGCGCAAAGGCTGCACCCCCGAGTTCATCGAACAGTTGGTGAAATTCGGCCCGGCGCGCGTGGTCTATGTTTCCTGCGACCCCGCCACCCAGGTGCGCGACCTCAAGCTGTTAGGCGAGGGCGGCTATCAGCTTGCCGACGTGCAGCCGTTCGACTTGTTCCCGCACACGCGCCATCTCGAGTGCGTGATGACGCTGGAGCGCGGCTCTTCGTAGGAGTGCGGGTGACCGCCCCCGCGTTCTGACAAAAGCGTCTACTGGCGCAGGCGATTCTGGAGACTCGCACACCGGGAAGCGGGTCAAGCCATGTGCTTGACCACTGCGGCGGCAAACGCGGAGCACTTGACTTCGGTGGCGTCATCCATGAGGCGGGCGAAATCATAGGTGACGGTTTTAGCACCGATGGCCCCGTTGATTCCCTTGATGATGAGGTCCGCGGCTTCGGTCCAACCGAGGTGGCGGAGCATCATTTCGCCGGAGAGGATCAGCGAACCCGGATTGACTTGGTCGAGGTTGGCGTATTTCGGCGCGGTGCCGTGGGTGGCTTCGAAGATCGCGTGGCCGGTGTCGTAGTTGATGTTACCGCCCGGCGCGATGCCGATGCCCCCGACGCACGCCGCGAGCGCGTCCGAGATGTAGTCGCCGTTGAGGTTGAGGGTGGCCACCACGCTGTAATCGGCCGGGCGGGTGAGCAGTTGTTGGAGGAAGGCATCGGCGATGCAGTCCTTGATGATGAGACCGGCACCGGGCTTGCCGCTAGGGATCACGCACCACGGTCCGCCATCGAGCGGGACGGCGCCGTATTCGTCCTTGGCGAGTTCATAGCCCCAGTCGCGGAAGGCGCCTTCGGTGTATTTCATGATGTTGCCCTTGTGGACGAGGGTCATCGAGGGCTTGCCGGCGGAAATCGCATAGTCGAGCGCGGCGCGCACCAGGCGCTTGGTGCCGTCTTCCGAGACCGGCTTGACGCCGAAGCCGGAGCTCTTGGGAAAGCGGACTTTCTGATAGGATGCGGGGAAGGCCTTCTTGAGAAACTTGCGGAACTCCTTGGCCTCATCCGTGCCTTCCTTGAATTCGATGCCCGCGTAAATATCCTCGGTGTTTTCCCGGAAAATCACCATGTCAGTTAGATCCGGGCGCTTCACCGGACTGGGCACCCCGGTGAACCAGCGCACCGGGCGCAGGCAGACATAGAGGTCGAGAATCTGGCGCAGCGCCACATTAAGCGAGCGGATACCGCCGCCCACCGGGGTGGTAAGCGGGCCCTTGATGCCTACCAGAAATTCGCGGAACGCGGTGAGCGTGTCATCGGGCAGCCAGGCTTTGCCTAGATCCTTGACGCCGTCCTTATACATTTCAAAGGAGGTTTCACCGGCATAGACTTCGAACCAGGAAATCTTGCGCTTGCCTTGGTAGGCGAGTTCCACAGCGGCATCGAACACCACCCGCGAGGCTTTCCAAATGTCAGGACCTGTGCCGTCGCCCTGAATGAAGGGAATCACCGGATGGTTTGGGACGGTTAGCTTGCCGTGCTTGATGGTGATTTTATCGCCGGCGGGAGGAGTCAGGTGTTCGTAGGAGGACATATGGATGTGGATGGGCCTGCGCGAGAAAAGCGCAACTGCTGTCAGGCGTCAAACCAAAGGCGAAAAAAGCGCCCGTTATCACCAGTGACGGACTCAGGCCGCGGTTGTCAATAACTTGCGAATAGCCGCGCGCCCACCCGAATCCAAGGGTTTCGGGCCCGCCGGTAGCGCAACCGCCGGCCTAGATTGGATCGAGCCACCCCCATGGGAAAGGCCACCTGCCGGGTCGGCATGGATGGCGCAGGGCGGGAGCTTCAAACGACCGATGTCTGAGTATGCATTTATAAACCAGAGACTTGTGGATTTGTTGAGGGCGTATCACTGGTTATTCACCGGTTGTTCGCGGCGGCGGCCGGAGTCCCGCGCGGGACGCGGGGCCGCCCCTGCTGATCGCGCGCGAGTCCGGCGCTGATCCTAGCGGCGCAAGAATCGCGCGAATCCATCGTTGTGAACAACCTGCGAGAAACCGTCCGCCCCGGCCGCGCCCGCAGTCCGGGATGCACCAGTTCGATTCGGCCAGGCGCGCAGATTTTTGATGTCTTGTCCGGCGGGTTGTGAGGTTTGGGCTTTACGGGCCGACCCGATCCCTTCAAACACGGCATTGCTGCAGCGCGGTTCCCCGTGGGCGGTTCTGAAAAAATCATCCAATCATCCCTTATGGACATTCAAATTGCCACCCTTTGCGACTTTGCTGCTGACTATAATGGTAAGCTCGTCATCTCCGGAACCTTCGATACCCTCGCGGCCCGTGCCGTGCCCGTCGTACATCCGGCGTGCGCGCTCGCCATGCGCTTCTGCTTCACCCCGGAAGACGCGGGTCGCCACAAGCTCTCGATCAACATCATCAACGAGGATGGCGAGTCGCTCGATCCTAACAACATGCCGATCGAGCCCGATTTCGATGTCCAACTGCCCAAGAACGTGCCGTTCCTGACCCGCAACATCGTGATGAACCTGCAAGGCCTGCGCTTCCCTGAAGCGGGCATCTACTCCATCGACATCGGCTGCGACGGCGAAATTCTGGTGCGGCTGCCGCTGCGCATCGTTCAGGTCACGCAAGGCCCGAACGGTGAAACCCAGATGGCGTGATCCGCGGATCGATGCATATCTAACGACGACCCGCTGGCGGAGGATCGGTTTGCTTCTAGCGGCAGGGATGCCTCGTCCCGGCTGCTTTTTTGCCTGGCACCACTGTCCGCCTCAAATATCCTCGCCGCAGGGTGGCGAGTTTTTCGCGCGGGCCCGCAGGTTGAGCACTTCTACGCAGAGCGAGAAGGCCATGGCGAAGTAGATGTAGCCCTTGGGGACATTGAAGTGCAGTCCTTCCGCGATGAGCGCCGTGCCGATCAGGATGAGGAACGCCAAGGCCAGCATTTTGATCGACGGGTGGCGGGAGACAAAATTGCCGATCGGTGCGGCGGCCATCATCATGACGCCCACGGAGATGACCACGGCCAGGGCCATCACCGAGAGATCTTTGGCCATGCCGACGGCGGTGATCACCGAGTCCAGCGAGAAGAGGATGTCGATCAAGGCGATTTGAAGCAGCACGCCGATGAAGCTCGTTGTTTTGCCCCCGAGGTGGGAATGGGCGCCCTCATCGAACTGCTGGTGGATTTCCTGGGTGGCTTTCCAGATCAGGAACAGCCCGCCGCAAAGCAGGATCAGGCCTTTGCCGGTGAAGTCGAGCCAGCCGTGGTGTGCCGCGGCGTGCGGCGCCATTTGCCATAAGGCGGGGGCGATCGGCACGGCGAACAACACCGTCGTCAGGCCCATAATCCATTTGATGGTGGCGAGCAGCATGAGCCGCGTGAGCATTGCGAGACCCAAGCCGAAGATCCGGCCAGCAGGGCGTTGGGCCGCGGGCAGACGATCCACGAGGATCGACAGGAAGACGATATTGTCGATGCCCAGCACGATTTCTAACAACGTGAGCGTGGCGAGGGCTGCCCAGGCGTTAGGGTCGGCAATCCAGGTGAAATCGAACATGGCGCGAGCGAGGGGCTTAGGACGGCTGGGACGCGAAGGACAGCGCGCGTTGTTTCATCTGGGTGGCCATCAGGTTGAGGGCATTGGCGCGAGTGGGGGCTAGGTGTTCCTTGAGCCCGGTGCGCTCGATGAATCCCATGTCCGCGGTGAGAATTGCGTCGGGCGTCTCGCCGTCGAGCACTCTGACAAACAGTGCGATCATCCCCTTGGTGATGAGCGAGTCGGAGTCAGCGACGTAGTGGACGCGCCCGTCCGCATGGGACGCGTCGAGCCAAACCTGGGACTGGCAGCCCTTGATCAGGTGCTCCGGATTTTTCGAGGACTCGGGCATGGGCGGGAGTTTTTTGCCCATGCCGATGACGTATTCGTAGCGTTCGGTCCAATCCGGAAAAAGGGAGAGCTCCTCCAGAACCTGCTCTTGTTTCTCGGCGATGCTCATGCGTGATGGCAATGGAGCGCAGAATGGCGCCCGCGGCAAGCGGCAAGCGCCATGGGTCTAAAAGTCGGAGGTCTGAAAGTCAAAAGTCGAGAAACCACGAATTCAGAGCTGACCTTCGCCCCTCGACTTTGAGACTCTTCCTCCTCAGTGCAAACCGCGAGAGCGTCTCATGAGGGTGTCAGGTGGCAGGCGCGACGCGCTGCAAGAGTTTGCCCAGCAGCAAGGCCAGCGGTGGCAATAACAGACTCATGGCTGCTAGAGCGGTCAATCCGTGAGCGCCCTGCGCCAGAGCCAGCGGCAGCAGCACGATCCAATCGACGAGCGGAATTCCGGCCAGCAGGTTGGACACGTGCCGGGAAACCGGCCGGCGAAAACACGTCAGGCACAGCACCATCCACAGCGCATATGGCAGCAAGCCGAGCAGGCAGGTTGCCAGAGGCAAGGCCAAACCCAGCAAGGCCGCGCCAAAAAGCAACGCCGCGGCACCCGCAAACCACAGCCGCCCGGATCCTCTCATGGCAGAACCCGGCGGCCTGGTGGCGAGTGATTCGCGGCGCGCGCTCAGTGAGAGCCCGGCGATGTGGCATAACAGCCCGCAGGCGGATGCCGTGACGACCGCCAGCAACCCTGCGGCGTGGGGCGGGCGGGCGGCCGCCGGACAAGCCAGGGCGGCAACGCCGACAAAGCCGAGGGCCGGCAGGAGCGCCCGGCACAATCCCAGCGGCAGCACCGACCATGCGCAGCGCTTGTGAAACCGGGTGTAAATGACCCCGCATAGCCCGATGAGCAGCGCCACGACCAGGCACCCGGGGCGAGCCAGCGCTGCGGCAAACAACCCCAGCCCCCCGCAGACCATCGCCCCGGCCAGATACAACCCCGGCGCAAACACCCCCCGCGGCAGCGCCCGCTCGGGACGGTGCTGCGCATCCCATGCGCGGTCCGCCCAGTCGTTGAGAAAATTCCCTGCCAGATAGAGGCACGCCCCGGACACCCCGAGGATCGCTGCAACCACCCAGACATGGCTCAACTTGCCACCCGCCAGGATGCCTAACGCAATGCCCAGCCAGACATTGCCCGCCACACTGGGAATGTTGGCAATGCGGGCGGTGGCCGCCAGCGCGTGGAGTGATTGGTAGAGTTTGGTCATAGCCACCGAGCCGCTCAGACGCCATACTTCCAAGCTTGTTCCATAGCGATGGTGCTGGTGCTCGTGCCCGAAAGTTTACATTTCGGGCACGACGCGTCAACCCGGATAGGATTTTTCCGGCCTAGCGGAAGATTCAAGTGGCGAAATCGCGGTTCTTGGCGTCTAATTCCGCGTCAGTGGAACTGAAACCTTGATTGTGAGTCCAATGTCAAACGCCCCGAAATCAGCCAAGCCCCGCATCCTGATCGTCACCCCGGAGATCACCTATTTGCCGTCGGGCATGGGCAACATGACCCAGCGCATGTCGGCCAAGGCAGGTGGCCTGGCGGATGTTTCTGCGTCCTTGGTTTCGGCCTTGTTCGAGTTGGGCGCGGACGTCCACGTGGCCATGCCCAACTATCGGCGGATGTTCCAGGGGGATGTGTTCAGCCTCCATGAGAAAGAATTGCGCAAATACCACGAGGTGCTGCCGGATTCACACATCCATTTGGCTGAAGATCGCATCTTCTATTACCGCGAGCAGGTTTACAGCAACCACTCGAATGAGGCGATGCGCATCGCCCTGGTTTTCCAGCGCGAGGTGATCAATCATATCATCCCGCAGGTGCGCCCGGACTTGATTCATTGCAACGACTGGATGACGGCCTTGATTCCGGCGATGGCAAGGCGGCGCGGCATCAAGTGCCTGTTCACCGTGCATAACATCCATACCCGCCAGGTCTCATTGGCGCAGATCGAAGAGGCGGGCATCGATGCCGCGGAGTTCTGGATGAACCTGTATTTCTGCGGTATGCCAGGCAACTACTACCAAGCGCGCTCCCATGTGCCGGTGGATCTATTGACCTCGGGCATCTTCACCGCCCACTACATCAACACGGTGAGCCCGCGCTTCCTGTGGGAGGTAGTGGAAGGATGGCATCCGGTGATTCCGGATTCGGTGCGCGCTGAATTGAGTTACAAATACCATGCCGGCTGCTCGGCGGGCATCCTCAACGCGCCCGATGTGTCCTACGACCCCGCCATCGATGACGCGCTGGTGCGCCCGTTCACCGCCGCGGACGTCACCGCGGGCAAAGCGGCTAACAAATTGGAGCTCCAGCGCGAACTCCAACTCAAGCAGGACCCTGACGCGCCCATCTTCTTCTGGCCGTCACGCCTTGACCCGGTCCAGAAGGGCCCACAACTCCTCACCGATATCCTGCACCAACTGGTGTCGGATTATTGGGAAAGCAACCTGCAGGTGGTGGTCGTGGCTAACGGCCCACACCAACAATGGATCGAAAAAATCGTCGCGGCTTTCGACTTGCGCGAGCGGGTTTCGATTGTGGACTTCGACGAACGGCTGTCGCGCCTGGCCTACGCGGCCTCGGATTTCATGCTGATGCCCTCGCTCTTCGAGCCCTGCGGCTTGCCGCAAATGACAGCCCCGCTCTACGGGTCGTTGCCCGTGGTCCATGCCACCGGCGGACTCTACGACACGATCCAACCGCTGGATGTGGAGCGCTCGACGGGCAATGGCTTCCGATTCGACCATTACGGCGCCGCGGAGTTCCGCCAGGCCATCGACCAGGCCATGGACTTTTATGCCCTGCCGCCTGAAACCCGTGAACGCGAAATCCGCCGCATCATGCTTGAGGGTGCCCGCGACTTCAGCCACAAGGAGGTGGCGCGACGCTATATCGAAATCTACGAGCAGATGTTAGACCGGCCGCTTGTCGAGAAGCAGTCCGGCGAGGCGATCGAGGCGATCGCCGAAACCAGGGCGGCGAGCGTGGCGGAGTAGTTCCTCGGGATCACCCTCCCGAGGAACCTAGCCGTTTGGCCACGGAGCGCGGGCTTCAGCCCGCCCGGACTCGCCGGGCTGAAGCCCGCGCTCCATGGTGCAGCCAAAGCTACTTTGCATTCCACAGCGGGGAAGGGGGGACGTCGTTGGGGCGGCAGATGATGATGCCCGCATGTTTAGAGGCCCCGTTGAGATAATCGGTGATCGGTCGGTCGATGAGGGTCATGTGGCCTTTGTCATGATCCGAGGTGGCGTGGGAAAAATAGGCCCGGTTGGCAATGCGCATGATCAGGCCGACATGCGAGGTGTAGCCGCCGGGGTCGTTGCTGGTGATGGCGCAGATGTCGCCGTTCTTGAGGTAGTCCTCCGCCGCGCGGACCTTGGCCTTGGGCACATGATAGACCGGCAGCAACGAGACGCGCTCCTCGATTTTGCCCATCGGATCGATCAGCGACGGATTGGCGCGCAGGTAGCGGTAGTTTTTCCACTGCACGGTCATTTCGCGGATTTCGCGGTGGAGTCGCACTGCGCCGGGGATGCGGGCGGTGATGTTGGTCGCGTAGCCGCGCCGCTCGTTGTCGGAAAACACCGCCTCCAAATGGTGCATCCGGCTCAAGTAACTGCCGGTGCAGACCCCGTTCCAGTAGCGTTCGATCTCGACCATCTGGAGCATGTCCACGGGTTGGTAGGGAGCGGGCTTGTAACGCAGCATCCGGGCCAGTGCCAGGGCGTCTTCATAATACGTCCAGCAGTCCATGCCCTTGAGATTGACCACCGGCGATTCGATGTGGTCGTCCACCTCCAAGGTGTAATGCACATAGGACGTGCCAACCATTTCGCGCGCCACGAGCGTGGTGCGCTCGCCGAGCGGCAGATTGCGCCAGTTCCCCTGTTCCGCCTTGGCGACGATCGCCCGGAATTTTGCGTCCCCCTGGAACACCACGCCCAGCGGCAAACGCGGCGCGCTTGGCGGCGGCACCGGCCGCTGCGCCATGGCTCCCGCAGCGGAAAACGCGGCAACGACGGCCATCAGGCCCAGGCACTTCAATGACATGAGCTATTGATAGCCGGATTCCCCGCCCGCGCAACAGGGATTGGGAATTGATTATTGCAAATTGGAAATTGAGGAGAGAGGCGAGACTTCCAGACTCTGCCTGGCGCGCATCCACCCGGCGCACACGCCGTGCCGGCTTCATCCAATGTTACTACGCGGGTCAACAGGGATTCTAAATTTGGATTTATTAACCGCAGATGCACGCAGATGAAGAGGGATAAGAGTTGGAATTCAGTTTGTTTTTTCCAGGCAGCAATCCGCCAATCTCATCTTTTCTTCCAATCTGCGTAAATCTGCGTCCATCTGCGGTTTGATTTCTGAATTCATCAATGAATGGCACCTGAGTAGTAACCATCCAATAGTCAATCTCTCCCCGGCTACCCCCGGCTCTCGAATTCCACATCCTCAAGCAGGTGGCCACCCGCCACGGCAAGATTCGCCAGCACGTCGCAGCGCTCGTTCTCCGGATGGCCGGCGTGGCCCTTGATCCATAACCAACGGATCTGGTGCGGGGCCAGCGCGGCCAGCAGCAACTGCCACAGGTCCTGGTTTTTCACCGCTTGCTTGTCGGAGGTCAGCCAGCCGCGGCGTTGCCAGCCCTCTAACCATTTTGCGGTGATCGCCTGAACCAGATACTTGGAATCCGAATGCAACTCCACCTCGCACGGCTCGGATAAAAACTCGAGTGCGGCGATGGCGGCGCGCAGTTCCATGCGGTTGTTGGTAGTCAGGCGGTAGCCGGCTGAAATTTCCTTGCGGTGCCGGCCACTGACGAGCACCGCGCCATAGCCGCCGGGGCCGGGGTTGCCCTTGCACGCCCCGTCGGTGTGGATGATCACGCGCTTCATGGCCGCGGAGCGTGCCCCACGCCGACCCAGCCTGACAAGCCTATCCGCCGCGCGGCCACCCATCCACAGACCGGTGGTTTCAGGAGCCCGCTCGACCCAGGCCCCGAGCAGATGACCCTACGCGATCGCGGTAGATTCGAGTTGTGATACTTTTGTCACAAAATTCACCACTCGCGACCTGTCGGCGCATCCAACCCCATGCGCCGATCCTAACGCCTCCCGCGCGAGCTAACAGGTCCGCCGCGACCGCGCCGCACCCCAGGAAGCTGCTCCAGGCATACTGCGGCCTTGGCTGGCGCGCCCGGCGGAGGCCCGCCCCATTGCGGAAGGATTTTTCCTGATTGTCGCGCGGGCTGCTAGTGCAGGCTCCGCGAGGGTGAGCGAATGCTCTCAGTGCCTCTGCGCCCAGCCCGATCCAAGAAAAAAACTTCTTCAGCGCCCGCAAAAAAAATATTGCGGCCCGATATTTTTTCAGCGAGGTGTCGCATATCCGCAGCAAAAAACGCGGACTCCCAAAAAGCACTAACGCCCAAATCGCCCGCCATATCAAACAAGACCTCCACCTCACCTAATCCCCATGAAATACCGCATTCTTCTCCTCGCCCTCGCCTCCAGTGGTTTCGCATCAGCTGCTAGCACATTCAGCACTCAATCATTCAGTTTTGTGCCCAACGGGTCCCAAACGCTCAATCTGAATAAATTTGATACGACACTTGGCACACTCACCGGAGTGACGGTCACCACGACCTTTACGAAAACCGGCGGTTCGGTTTCCGGCGATAACGATTCAGCCAGTTCAGCCACTGTTGATTTCACATCACAAACCGTCGGCAATATCTCTTCCACAGTCGTTCAGCTACTGAACGTCGGTGGTGTAAAGATCTTTGGTGCGACCGCGCAAGATCTTGACGTTAGTGATACGGCAACCCTGCTTCTTCAGCCTACTACTGGAGACAGTATGACTCAGTTCGACAACACCGGGAAAGCTGACTTCGCCGTTTATAATGGAATAACCGGGACCGCAACCAGCAGTGGTACTGTCGGTGCCGCTTATTGGGCTGCATATTGCTTTGCCGGACATCAGACCTTTGCTGTGAAAATGAACGCACAAAATCTATCTGGGATTAGTTCTGTGTCAGGGGTGCAATATGCGGTCGTCGCACCTACGGTATCCGGTGATGTAACCGTCACCTACACCTACACCGCCGCCATTCCCGAATCCTCCGCCGCTCTACTCGGCGGGCTGGGCATGCTGACGCTGCTGCGCCGCCGCCGCTGAGACTGAAACATCAGCCGGGAAGACGCGTATCTTCCAGCCGAGCCTCTCACATCCGGTGAGGGGCTTTTTTGTGGAGTGCGCCAGCAACGGGTGGCGCGCGCTGGGTGTGGAACGCAAA
>Ga0114958_10001732_pt1 | contig 16884 bp, 15 predicted proteins | sample C_130208_EF_Meta_FD_89577 | JGI IMG/M metagenome (GOLD analysis project Ga0114958, IMG submission 89577) | Freshwater microbial communities from Lake Croche, Canada to study carbon cycling - C_130208_EF_MetaG | ecosystem: Environmental > Aquatic > Freshwater > Lake | place: Lake Croche, Canada...
ACCTCAAGCCGGTTACTCGCGCGCGGATCATCGCTCTGCCGCTCGGCCGCGCCCATCGCTGCCCGCAACGCCAAGCGCCCGATTCGTCCTAGACCATTGATGCCGACTTTCATGATATTTCCTAGGTATAGCCTGAAGGTTGAAACGTAAGCTCTGACTGTAAAGGACTGGGTTTATGTTTTGATGACTGATCAACGTAGTGTTATGGTTAGTTTTGTTTGGATCATTCAAAATTTTTGTTCCCTATGGCCACCTCAAATCAAATCATTACCCTCGAATTACTCGCGCAACGAGTGCCCGCACCTACCGAGGTAGACCTCTTCGGTGCGCTCAGCGTCAGCGTGCTCATCGAAGGTGATATTGTTGCGCCACTCGACGAGGTCTAGAATGCAAACTGATACTGAACAAGACAAGCGCTTGAACGAGCTCGAAATCAAAATCGGTTTAGCCGACGATTTGATCGATCAGCTCAATCAGACGCTTTTTAGGCAACAACAGCAAATTGAATTTTTGGCCAAAGAGCTTTCTAGCCTGCGGCAGCAGATGCCCCAAGAACGCAACACGCAGTTACCGAGCCTTCGCGACGAACTGCCGCCACATTATTGAACGGGCGATAACCTTTTCCCGCCAGAACAGATCGCCCGACCCTTTTGTAATCGCTTCATCCTGCGGCTATCAATCAGCCACGCAGTTGGCGCATCGCCAAGTTCTTATCCATTACGGTCTTAAACAAGGCACTCTCAAGCCAGCCCTCAAGCCAAGCTCGTGTCGCTGGCCATAAGCCCTGTGCAAACCAGGCAGCATCTACCGCGGCAAATTGCCGCACAAACGGAAAAATCGCCACGTCGCTTAAGCACGCCGTTTGACCGCCAAGATAAAGAGTTACCGTCAAACGCCGCTCAAGCTCAACAATTAAACAATTAAGCGCCTGCTCGCGGTAATACTCAGCATCAAACTCTGGATACCGCTCAGCATATTTATAACGATCCAGCCAGTGTTTAAAATCAGAGTCATTGCACTGAACAAGTTTCAACTGCTCGGGCTGATCGGCCTGCAACAGCCAACCTTGTGGATCGCTCTGCCCGAGCGCCCAGCGCATAATCGCCAGGCTTTCGTCTAACACCAAACCCTCTGCACAATGCAGCACTGGTACCGTACCCTTTGGCGACACCGCCAACATGGCAGCAGGCTTATCGCGCAAACTGATATCCACGACATCTACCTGTACACCCGCACACCACAACGCCATACGCGCACGCATCGCGTACGGGCAGCGACGGTATGAATACAGAAGCGGCTTAGCAATTGCTTGCACCACACCCTCAATCTAACTTCAACAGATAAGCCTTAGCCGCCGTACCAAAGAACAAAGCCTGCTTGTCGGCCGCTGAATATTTTGCAGCAACGCGCTTGAAGGCGTTCCAGATGACGTGGTAATCAACTGAGGCACGATCAGGAGGAAAATTACTTTCAAACATGCAACGCTGCGCACCAAATGCTTCGATGCAGTCATCAAACAACGGGCCCCAGGCTGCGGCAAGTTGCGTTGAATCAGCAGGCTTGGCGAGTTTTTCAAAACCAAAGCCTAGATACGACATTCCTAAGCCACCGAGTTTGACGTAAACATTCGGGCACTTAGCCAACGCATGCATCGAGGTGCGCCAAGTGTCGGTCGCTTCTTTTTCTTTTGCCAGATAGGTGCGAGTCTTGGCGATCAAACCGCCAATGTGATTCAGAATAATGGTTGTGTCGGGAAAGCTGCGAGCAAGGTCAATCACCTCGGGGATCTGATGATGATAAATCATCGTATCAAAACTTAAATTGCGTGGCCCGAGCTCTGCAAAGCCTTTACGAAAATCTGGGTCTGACATCAACTTAGGCGGGATCAGATAACGACCGTTATTCAATTGCTCATCCGCATCCCACTTGGTAATCAAACGTATGCCTTTAAAGCGCCCGCCCGCCGCAGCAATTTGCGCATCAAGTAATTCGCCGATTTCTGTACCAAAGGTCAGATCCGCCGAGCCCACGATGCCCGCGCACACTTGCGTCTTGCCATACAGTTGGCTGGCCGCAATCGCCGCAACCCCATTGGCAAACTCAACTTCGCCCAAGCGTTGCATCATCTCGGAGCCCGTCTTGCGATAAAACGCTCCGCACTCCACAAACACCGAGCTCACAATATTATGGCCAGACTGTGCCTCGGCCATAAACTCTTGAAGTAAATAGGTTTGGCCGTGGCGATCCCACAGGTGATGATGCGGATCAATAATCGGCAACTCGGGCTCGATGATCGCCTCTCGGTGCGAGGCTCGCCAAGCCGAATTATCAGGTGCCGCGTGCACGGCAATCGGCGTACCATCTGGATTGGTAGTTGGGCGTAGTTTCAATTTTGATGGCATTTGTCTCTCACTGTTGTCTTTAAGATTACGGGTGATCTGCACGAGTGCGACGTTCGCGAGCCTTAGCTCTGCGCGCACCGTATGTTTTGTGTCATCGATGAGCCAATTTATCAGAGAAATCACCTTGCGCGAACACAGGCCACCACGGCTGGCATGATTTGCCGCCTAAAGCCCCACCTAAAGTCATGGTGCGTTGCAACGTGCAAGTAGCTGCTATCCTACAAAAAAAATCACTGCACCTCAAACAGGATTGATCCCAATCATGAAAATCACCGCCATCGAAACTTCTGTGATCTCGATCCCCTTCACCATGGACGGGCAGCATAACCGCTTTGCGGGTCAACTTTGGGATCATCTTGAGATCTTGCTGGTCAAGGTCGAAACTGAAGATGGCTTGGTCGGCTGGGGCGAAGCCTTTGGTCACGCGGCGATTGCGTCGACCAAAGCGGCCATTGATTCAATCATCGCGCCCTTGGTGCTGGGCCGCGACGCCACAGACATCAACGGGCTCACCCGTTCGGTGCTGCACGGCACGCATCTGCTGGGGCGCAACGGCTCGTTTGTCTATGGCTTTTCGGGGATTGAAATCGCGCTCTGGGACTTGGCTGGTAAGCGCGCCAAACAACCCGTCTGGCAATTACTGGGCGGGCCCGCGCGTAAAGAGCTTGATACTTATGCCAGCTTACTTTGCTATACCGACCCTGCGCTCGTCGCCAAAAATGTTTCTAAAGCCGCAAGCCAGGGCTATCGCTTTATTAAATTACACGAGGTCACACGCGAGGCAACCCTCGCTGCGATTCACGCACCAGGTGCCGAAAACGCCAAGATCATGCTTGATGTCAATTGCGCCTGGCTTCCGGTTAAAGCCCGCGAGATGGCGCAGTCGCTGGCAAACGATGGCCTGCTTTGGCTTGAAGAACCTGTCTGGCCACCCGAAGACGTGCATAGTTTAGCCAGCGTTCGCGCCAAAGGAGTACCAATTGCTGCAGGCGAAAACGTCGCAGGCTTGTTTGGTTTTAAAACACTGATTGATGCAAAAGCGATTGACATTGCACAACCCAGCGTCACCAAAGTCGGCGGCATTGGCGAGATGGTCAAAGTCATTCATTACTGTCAAGCGAACGGCGTCGAAGTGTATCCACACTGCCCGTACTTTGGCCCTGGCTTGCTGGCTAGCTATCACGTTGCGTCGGCGTTAATCGAGCAGCCACTGATTGAAATTTTATGGATCGAGATGGAAGGTAATCCGTTTGATCCATGGGTACGTAGTGCAGGTGGCAAAGTACAGTTGCCGCAAGGGCCAGGTTTGGGTGTTGACCCAGATCCGGTGATGCTCAAGCGCTACTTGAAGGGAGATATTGTCCGCACCGCGTAATTGAGATCGTTCGATCTCAATGCCTCACGCAGCGCGCCAAAACAAACATACCCGGTCGACCCACTGCCGGGCCGTGATGGCACCTAGCTGATCGTAAGCAAACCCGTCGCGCCAAGCGTTGCGCCCGTTAGTAATAACCAAAACATATTGATCTTGGTGCGCGCGACAATAACGGTTGTCGCAGCTGTCAACGCCCATAAGGGCCAATCTCGGGTAGCCTCGGTGTTACCCGTCGCAAGCATCCAGCCTGACGCAATTAACAGCGCAATAACAATGGGACCCATGCCAAGTTTGAACGCTCGCACAGCGATCAGCTCACGATTTTTATATACCCACTTCGCGGTCACAAAAATCAATGTGCAACTCGGCAACAGCATACCCACCATGCATAGCACCGCAGCAAAGAACCCAACAAACAAGCCACCTGCGTTAAAGCCGATGTTCCAGCCCAATAATGCGACAAACAAAACATTGGGCCCAGGTGCGGCCTGCGCAATCACAACTGACGCACTAAACTGCGAGCTCGTTAACCAGTGCTGCTGCGTCACTAGGTAATGATGGATCTCGGGCAACAACACCAAAGGGCCACCAATCGAACTTACAGAAAACACAAAGAAGTGCGTTAACAGCTCGAGCCAATCTGCCCACTGCATAACAAAACTTAAGGGCGCGCTCATGGTTTGCCCCGCAGCTTAAGATAGGTCAACACATACCCTAACCCGCCTAAACCCACCATGACGTAAACCAAACGCCAGTGCAACAAAGCAACCCCCGCAAAACTTAAACAGGCCAGCACTAAACACAAGGGCACACCTAAGGGGTTGGTTTTTAAGGCAGTTAGAAGTTTGAGACCTGTCGCAATAAAGAGGCCTGCCGCGACCGCGCCCATGCCACGCAAAGCGTCGATGACATGAGGATCAGTACCGAATCGCGCGTACGCTAAAGCCATCGCAGCGATTGTGAAGGAAGGTAAAAAAAACATACCGGCAACCGATACGATGGCTCCCCGCAAACCAAAATAGCGCGAGCCCACCATAATGCTTAAATTTAAGGCGGGCGGCCCGGGCATGGTGCGGGCGACGGCCCACTCTTCAACAAACTCAGCGCGCGTGAGCCACTTTTTACGCTCAACGAGCTCGCGCTCCATGTAGGCCAGTACACCCCCAAAACCTTGTATCGCTAAAAGGGTGAAAGAAAAAAATAAATCTTTAAGCGACTCGGGCTGAGGTCGCACTGAAGGTGTTGTCATATTGCACGTGGCAGATTAATCGAAGTAAAAAAGCGCGGACGAATCACGAGTGCAACGCTGAGGTTGTGCTCCTTTTTCAGGCTCAGCTTACGTTGCTATCGTCACCACATTACCGATGAAGTTGCCTCATCAGAGCGGCCAACTCAGACACCGAATGCTTTTCAAACGAGAGCAAGAGCGAAAGAATCGCCTCGACCAATTTCGGATCTTGCCCCTCAGCGTTGTGGCGAAACTTAGCGATGATATCCTCGTCTGAGGCGGGATTTTCAGGCTCGCCCTTGGCCAGTGGCACGTCAATTTTATGCACGGCACCCGCTTTGCTTTTGATCACCATCGACGCGCCACGCTGGCTGGGGTAAGCCTTCGCCCAACCGTCATCTAGCCTTGAAGTAATGCGTGAGGCCAAACCCTGAATGTCGGGGTTGGACACGACCGACGGCACGTAACGGTCTTCGCCAACGTCGCCGTAATAGGCAGCCATTGCTACAGAGTACTTGATACTAAACTTCGCGCCTTCGGCCGTATCAGGCATCTCAGAGGCGCCACAGAAACTGACCGCAACGGGGTAGGTTGCCACGTCGACGCTTTCAATGTCGGCAAAAGCCAGATTGTTGTCTTTCATGACCGCCAACACACCATCGGCCGCAGGATGAATATGACGGCAGGCCGCATGCAGCTTGATATATTGATCGGCCAAATAAAAATGTGTACCGAGTTCTTCAAATAACGTCTCAAGGTGAATCTCATCGGCCATGGCTTTAAAGAGACCTTTTTCACCCTCGAGCGCACTCACCGGTCCATTCGCGCCGCGCTTGGCCAAATCAACAGACAACACACCGGCCATGGCGGCCTTACCGGGATGCAAAGGCTTAACCATTGCGCCTTCGACCAAAATTTGTAACAGGCCAGCGCCTTGCAGGCTCGCGATCGCCATCGCGCTGGTCAGTTGCTCTGTCGTTAACTTCGCCAGTACGCCACAAGCTGCTGCCGCGCCCAATACGCCCAGCGTACCAGTCGTATGAAAGCCACGGTTCAAATGCGACGGATTCATCGCCTTTGATACGCGGTTGACGATGTCGTAACCCAAAATCATCGATAACAAAAAAGACTTGCCATCAGCCTGTTGCGTTTCAGCATAGGCCAGCGCGGCGGGGATCACTGCGACGCCTGCGTGCACACCGCCAAAGCGATAGCCATCATCCATATCCAGAGCGTGTGCGGCTACGCCATTACCGAGAGCAGCATGAATGGCAGGAACCTTTTCTTTGAAACCAAACATGGTGGCATCTTCAGTGCCCCGCAAACTCGACAGATAGTCGAGCATCATCCTCGGAAAATCCATCTTTAACCCAGCAATCGACACCCCGATCAAATCGATCGTTAAAAGCTTAGCCTTGTGTACGACCTCGGGGGGTACGTCTTTAAACTGAGTTTTACAAAAAAGCTCAGAAAAAGTCTGCAAAATTGTCTGTTCTTTACTCATGTCTTGGCTCCGACCTTAATTTTTAATCTAGTTAACCTGAATGCGCCCCGTTCGCGCAACTTGTTTCCAGCGTTCAACCTCGTGCTTCACGTATTCGGCCGTTTGCTGTGGGGTAAGCGTTGTAGGTTCTGCCCCTTCTTTCGCAAACAAAGCCAGCATATCGGGCTCGGCGCTTACGCTGCGGATCGCTTCATTTAAGCCGTTCACTACTTCGTCAGGTGTTTTTGCCGGTGCAAACACGACCCACCACACATCAACTTCGTAGCCAGGTAAAGTTTCGGCAATGGCCGCCACACCAGGAAAAAATTTTGACCGCTCAAGTGACGTCACGCCAATTGGGCGCACCAGCTCTGCCTTAAGTTGACCACCGACCGAGGCGAGCGTAGTGATCATGTAATCAATGTTTCCCCCGATCATATTAGTGACTGCCCCGTTGATGCCCTGGTACGGCACGTGCAGTGCTTGAGTGTTTGAACTCGACTTAAAGTGCTCGACACTCAATTGCCCGATCGAGCCCATGCCAGCCGAGCTGTAGTTGACTGCGTTGTTGCGATCTTTAGTTGCGGCGATTAGTTGTGCAACGTTTTGATAAGGGGTCTTGTTGCCAACAATTAGCACCATCGCACCCTTTGCGACAAGGGCAACGGGCTTAAACGAAGTGATTGGATCAAACGGCAGGTTATTTCGCACCGCTGCGTTAGTCGCGAATGACGTCGAGATCAATAACAAGCTCGAGCCATCGGGCTCGGCACGTGCGACCAGATCCGAACCGATGCTACCCCCAGCGCCTGGTTTGTTTTCAACAACAATCGTGTTCGACAGTTTGATCGCTAATTTTTGGGCTAAAGCACGCGCATAGACGTCGTTGCTTCCGCCTGGCGAAAACGGCACAACAAATTTAATGAGCTTAGGCAGGGCGCTCGGTTGGGCGCTGATGATCGCCCGAGGGGCTCCGCTTTGTTGCGCAGATATGGATTGAGGTATTGAGTTTTGTTGGGCCAGTACCGTTTGGAATCCACCTAAACAGCAGGTCATAGCAACGCCCAGCGTAATCGACCAACCCGTCCATCTTCGCGCGAAAGTCTTATCTGCTATGGCATTTTTCGACTGACCGATATTGTTGCATTTCATGGTCTTATCTTACAAAATTAGAGTCGTGGGCAAAGTTTGGTCAAAGACTGGGAAGGTACCGCCTAAGGCTTGGCGCCGCGCAATGCCTGCAATACTCGCTGCCCAGCACGGCCATCAGGTTTGACGCCAATTGACGTTTGAAACCCACTAATCGCCAGGCGGCTTTTTGTGCCGATCATGCCGTCGATCTCACCAACGTCATAGCCTCTATCCGCCAAACGTTGCTGCACTTCGCGGCGCTCGGCGCGGCTCGTTCCAGCATCGTCAGTGGGCCAAGGGGTGCTGAAACGCCCTGCCCCCCGCAGGCGATCGGCCAGGTGGGCGATGGATAGGGCATAAGACTCAGCAGCGTTATAACTATAGATCGCATCAAAATTTCGAAATACAACAAAGGCGGGCCCGGTCGGACCAGCAGGCAACAACAACGCGGCCTGAGTGGTCTCATCAGGTACAGTTTGATCAGCTTTGATGGGCTTGACGCCTAATTTTGTAAACTGAGCGAGAGGCTGACGCGCGCTGCGCCCCGTTGGCCCTGCATAGCCCTTTGGCAACTGCACCTCATAGCCCCAGTTTGCACCACTCACCCACCCGGCCATTTTTAAATAATTTGCCGTCGACCCTAAGGCGTCGGGTACAGAGTTCACAATATCGCGCTTGCCATCCGCATCAAAATCTACTGCGATCCGTTGGTACGTCGTAGGCATAAATTGTGTTTGACCAAAAGCACCGGCCCATGACCCCACTAAATTCGCCAAGGGGATATCACCACTTTGAACAATTTTTAATGTCGCCAACAATTCGCCTTTAAAAAAAGCCTGGCGCTTGTTGGCACAGACCAAGGTCACTAACGAGCGCACTAACTCGCGGGTGCCCTGGATGCGTCCAAAATTAGATTCGACCCCCCAAACAGCCACAATCGTGTACCGATCAACACCATAAGTTTGCTCTGCCTGCGCAAGTGTCTTAGACCACTCTTTAAGCTTGGCCTGCCCATCGGCCACACGCTCATCATCGACCAAACCCGCCACATAATCCCAGATAGGCGTGCGAAACTCTGGCTGAAAATCAAAGGACTTCAGCACCGTTTCGTCAGGTTCGAGCCCCTTGAAGGCCTGCTCAAGCACCGTGGCACTTACACCTTGCGCGCCAGCAGCCTGCCGCAACCCTGCCACGCAGGTATCAAACGTTTGCGCGTGAGTAAGATAGGTTGCGAAAGATAACGCAAGTGCGCTCAGGGCTCTTTTCATGGGTCTTGGTCTTCTTTAAACGTTTTTGTCGTCGGCAGTCTGATTTGGTCTTTTTGAGCTAGCATACTCGACATCATACGTGCGAATCCCCTGCAAAAAAAAGATGAAAAAAAGACAGACGCCTCCAAGGGTTGAATCCCTGGCGAAGCCCTCATCCTTTACAAAACGCACCTTCAAACTCGTGCGCGATGAGGGGTACGCTTGGTCTCACGCCTTTCGTTACAACTGGATCTACCTGCTCATGTTGGTGATCGGCGCGGTCTCATTGATATTTTTTTGGCAACCTCTACCACCCAAAACACTAGGTATTGCTGTCGGGCGTGAAGGTACTTCAGACGGGGCTTACGGCGAAAAACTAGTGTCTTTTTTTGCCGAGCACGGTGTCAAACTGAATTTGACATACACCGAGGGCGGCAAACAGCCCATCGTAGCCATGCAACACGAACGCTCGATTCACAGTGCTCTGGTTTTGGGTGGCTTACATAAAAAAAACGAACTCGATCAAGTTTGGTCTTTAGGCAGTTCTCAGTACGAACCTTTCTGGCTTTTTTATCGCGCAGAAGCCTTCACAGACGATGAACAGATATTTCATGTTCCCACAAATGGCTTGGCAATCGGTGAACCAAACTCTGGCTCAAACACGATTGTTCGCCAACTCTTGGAAATCAGGGGCGAGGGCGCGGCGAGCCAAACTAAATTTCTTGAGTGGCCCTACTTAAAATCAGTCGAAGCCTTGTTGGCCGGTGACATCGTTGCTTTAACCGCGGTCGACGGTATTGACTCGCCCATCATAAAAAGGCTTTTAGCCGACCCTAAGATTAAGATTGCTAATTTTCCGTTCGCGCCTGCCTACGCAAAGCGCCTCCAGCAGTTGGATCTTGTATCAATCCCGAGAGGTTCGTTTACGACAAACCCGACATACCCGGCAACCGACATCAAAATGGTCGCAACGAGCTTGACCTTAGTCGTTGAAAAAGATCTTCATCCCGCGCTGCAACTATTATTTTTAATGGCGATGGATCACCTGGGCGATTCACGTGATCAATTCTTTGCCAAGCCCGATGAATTTCCGTCTTACAAAGACAATAGCATCCCGCTCGCCCCAATCGCCAAACAATATTTGTCGAATGGGCCACCAACAAGCGTATCGCACCTTCCCTTTTGGGCGGCCAGTTTTGTCGATCGAATTTGGTTTTTTATTCTCGGCAGTCTGGCCATCGTTTACCCGCTGTATCGCATGATGCCCAACTACCGGACAACACTTGGTCAACTTAAAGTGAACGATGCTTACGCTTTGCTACACGCCATTCAACAGCGGTTTGAGCAAGCGCAATCCCAGCACGAATTTGACAACATCATGAAGGATTTTCTTCAGCTACAACAAGAGATTGAAGACTGGATCCCTAAATTAAATATCCCGGCCTACTACGCCCTGTTTCGCCCGATTGAGCACATCAAAAAAATTGCACTTGAACGAGAAGCTTTTTTAAAGGGTAACGACTACATCACCCAAAGCTGATTGGCTGCTCAGGGTTGATCAACGCTTGGCATACCTGGGCTACTCATGATTCTTAACTTACAGTTGGCATAACACTGCAGCGAACCAGGCCAGCATGACAGCGGCTCAGTCAAGCACCAAAGCCTCGCGACGAATCACCTCGCCCCACAAAGGTACCTCTTTGTTGATCAGGCTCGCGAAACTCTTCGGATCCAGCATCACTGGTTCGCCATTACTTTTTAAAACAGCCTCAGCTTTCGGGTTTGTCGTAATCAGCCGAGCCGCTTCAAAAATCTTTGCAATGATAGGCTGGGGTGTCCCGGCGGGGGCCAACAAGCCCATCCAAAAAATCACCTCAAAATCAGTAAAGCCCGCCTCAGCCATCGTGGGCAACTCAGGAAGCTGAGCAATTCGCTTGGACGACGTCACCGCTAAGGCCTTGAGCTTGCCTGCCTGAATGTTGGGCACAGTACTCAAGGTATCAAAGCCAGCATTGAGCTCGCCACTGATCATTGCTAATCCAGCCAGCGCCGCACTTTTGTAGGGCACGTGCGTTGTTTTGATGTTGGCTCGATTGCTGAGCGATACGAAACTTAGATGGGCCATATTGCCTTGACCACCCGAGCCATACGTCAGTTTGTCAGGCTGTGCCTGGGCGTAACGAATCAGATCTTGAATGGTGTTTACATCATTTTTCTGCGCCCACTCAGGGTTGGCGGTCAAAATGAACGGCGCTTCGATCACCATTGTGATGGGCACAAAATCTGACGCTTTGTAGGTGATCTGTTTATACAGTTGGGGGTTGATGGTGATACTGCTGGAGTTTGTCACAAGCAAGGTATAACCATCAGGTGCTGCACGCGCAACCTCGCCAACACCGATGGCTCCGTTTGCACCGGGTTTGTTCTCAACAACTACCGGTTGGCCTAGCGATTTTGCTAACTGCTCGGCCATTACGCGAGCCACCGTATCCGTTACTGAGCCCGCTGGAAACCCGACCACAATGCGCAGGGGTTTGTTGGGCCAAGGTTTGGCTACATCTTGGGCATGAACAGTCGTCAACGCCAAACAGCCCATAACGATGAAGGCACCAAGTTTACGGCTCAGGTTTATCATTTTTTTTCCAAAAACGAACGGCAAATTTATCTTAGTTCGCGCCAGCAAAAGACCCAACATGAATTCTCCCACCGCTAAGCCGTAGCTGTAGCGGGAGTTTCTTGGGTCAACGGCCAGTGCGCAGGGGTGTTGCACACTCAACAACAAAAATCCCGCTGCTAGAGAAGCATTGACTGTCACTAGGTCGCAAACTCCATCCTAAAACAAATACAGACCCGACATCAGCTTTTGTACGCGTCAGTAGTTGTTTAGTGCTATAAATCGTCAAGTTAATAAAGTTCCAATAAACCTATCACAGAATATCTCTGGAGACTTCAATGCAATTTAAATTCGCCCTCTCGGCTCTTGCATTAGCGATTGCATTACCTGCTTTTGCGCAGACACCAGCACCAGCTGCACCGCCACCAGCTTGGAAACAAGGGATGGATAACACCGCCCAGCCGGCCACTTTGCACCCGTTTGCGCCCATCATGACCGGCACTGAAGCCAAAGATATTCAGTTGTCAAAACTTAAGGTTGCACCCGGTTTTAAAGTTGAGGTTTGGACCGACGGCATCCCCACAGCTCGTTCAATGGCGATCGGCGACAAAGGGACAGTTTTTGTTGGTAACCGCGTCGGTAAAAACGTCGTGGCGATTACTGAAAAAGACGGCAAGCGCAGCGTCAAAATCATTTTGAAAGGCTTGGACACACCTAACGGTATCGTCTATTCAAAGGGCACTCTATTTGTAGCCGAACGCACCAAGATCACGCGCTACGACAATATTGAAGCCAATCTGGATAACCCCGGCGCTGGAAAACTGGTGGTAGACGGCCTTGACCCAACAAACGGCCCTGGACACAATTGGAAGTACTTGGCCATGGGCCCAGACGGCAAGCTCTACTTCAACATTGGCTCACCAGAAAACATCACAATGCCGCTTTACAACCAGGCTGCTATCTTGCGTGCGGACACAACAACGGGTCAGCTAGAGCGGGTCGCGACTGGGGTGCGTAACAGCGTTGGTATGGATTTTCATCCTGTGACCAAAAAACTCTGGTTTACCGAGCATGCTCGTGACTGGATGGGCGAAGATATCCCCAATGATGAGTTGAATGTACTGAGCAAAGAAGGTGAAAACTTCGGTTTTCCGTTCTGTCATCAAGGTGACATCCCCGATCCGATCTATGGCAAATACGACACCTGCGCAAACAGCACACCGCCTGCGCTCAAGTTAGGCGCGCACGTGGCTCCACTGGGTATGAAGTTTTACACGGGCAGCATGTTTCCTGCCGAGTACAAAAACAACATCCTGATGGCTCGCCATGGCTCTTGGAACAAAACCAAAAAACTTGGCTATGACCTGATGCGTGTTGTGTTGGACTCAAATGGCAAAGTCGAAAAATACGAGCCCTTTGTGACGGGCTTCATGACCGACGACATGGCTGATCCTCCAATGTGGGGTCGTCCAGTTGACGTGTTGCAATTGCCAGATGGTTCGATCTTGTTTTCGGACGATTACAACGGCGTCATCTATCGCGTGAGCTACAGCAAATAATGTTTCAAGTTTCAAGCATGAAACAAGTCGCAGCCGGCCTGTTAGCCGCTGCGGCTTTTTTATCTTCATCCCCGTTGGTTCAAGCCGCCGATCTTGAAGCAGGTAAAACCCTGTCTCAAACCTGTGTGGCCTGTCATGGCCCGGGCGGCAACTCAATTATCCCAGGCACGCCCTCAATTTCAGGCAGTGCGGCCCAAGCGATCAGTATGCAACTGTTCAATTACCGCGAGGGCAATCGTAAAAATGCACAGATGTCTCCGATGGCTGAAAATCTCACCAACCCTGAGATGAATAATCTAGCGGCCTACTTTGCCTCAGAAAAAGTGGCACCGCCTACGCATCAAGCCTCGGCTGAAAGCATTAAAGTTGGCCCTGCACTCACTGCACAGTACAACTGCACACAATGCCATGGCCCTGCACTCAAAGGGATTCAACATATCCCCCGTCTTGCAGGACAACAATATGAGTATCTATTGGCACAGCTTCAAGGCTTTAAGGCGCACACGCGCTACGACATGGATGGCAACATGACGTCTGCCATGTCTGCAGTCAAAGAAAGCGACATCCCAATCTTGGCTGACTACATTGCTGCACTCGAATATAAGTAAAGCAAAGACTACCGTTTAGTCTTTAGTGCGTTAACTTTTGATTATGTTGTGTACCGAATTGAGCTCCTCACGGAGCTCAATTTTTGGCCGTCGATTTTAAGATAGCCAATGACTCCATCCACTTTTCTTCAGCCGGCGCAGACCTAACCGAAGCACTCTTGCTCAGACCAACTGAAGTACGAGTCTTTCAGGACGATGTTCATATTAGACCTCTTCGAAAACAAACATCACGATTGATGCTTGTTGTAGGCACAGTATGGCGCCGATGAACCTGACACTCAAGTCGGATTTTGCTCGTAAATGTTTCATGTCGTTTCGAACGGTTTCAGCCGAATGCCCGCACGATATTCTTAACTCTGATACGACCGTTTAGCGCTAAGACACACCAAAAAACGCAAATTTTGTGAAAAGGCGAAGTGTTTAGCGACCTACGTCGTGTTGCCCCATGAGCTTAGATCGAATGACGTGGCTGTCATTAAAGATTATGTTAGCCTTTGCAAAATGGCGATGAGTTTCTCCACTGGGCGCCAGCACGTTGAGTTGCAATTCATTGTTTAATCTGAACGAGTTCTTTCAAATGACCCGTATAAAAATCATTTTGGCCGTCTGGGTAAGTATGGCGTTAGGCAACTCCTGTTTCGCCGCAGAGGTTGCAGCCCGCCCAGAAGTCGCAGACGCGACCAAACCAGCGGCGACAGCACCCATGAGTAATGAGCAGATGGCTAAGCAGTTGGCCAACCCCATTGCGAACATGATTTCGATTCCCCTGCAGTGGTCGTATGGCGGCAAAATGGGCGCGGATCAAAAAGGCAGCAATCAGACTCTCTTGCTCCAACCTGTGGCGCCTATTAATTTAGGTGGCGGAGATCTTTTCGTTGTTCGGCCGATTCTCGCGGGAGTATCACTGAATAATATCAATGGGTTTTCTGACTACGGCGTTGCCAACATTACCCTCGAGTCCTTCTATGCTCCTAAAACAGGATCATCCTGGATTTGGGGTGTTGGGCCTTATGTCACTGCGCCAATTAATAACTCCGGTAATTTTGGCTCTCTGCAAACTGGTGTGGGTGTGACCGGCGTTGTATTAAATCGGGACGGCCCGTGGACGTACGGCTTGCTCGGCTATCGCTCATGGAGCGCGGGCGGCAATGCGGCATACGGCACACAAAACAATCTTTACGGGCAGCCATTTCTTGCTTACACCACCAAAAGTGCCTGGACGTTTTCCACCAACATGCAAGCGCTATACAACTACGACACGGGTCGCACATCAAATCCACTGTATGTTGGCGCATCTAAGTTAGAGGTCTTTGGCAAACAGCCCGTGCAATTTAGTTTGGGCGCAACCTACTACGTTGATTCAACACCCCAAGGGCCGCAGGGTTGGGGTGCTCGGGCAACGGTCACGTTCGTTTTTCCAGAGTAATTGAATCTTGCCGACGAAAATGATGTCTATTACACAAAAACTTCTCAGCTGTGTGTTGGTTTTTAACTTATTGACCGCTTTTGCAACCCCTTCAACGGTGTATTTCAATGGTGACATTCTCACCATGCACGGCGATCATCCGCAATACGTTGAAGCGCTTGTCGTACAAAACGACAAAATTGTATTTGCTGGTGACAAGGGCCCTGCGCTCGCGCAGGCTGGGTCTAACCCGACTTTGCAAGACCTGAAGGGTCACACCTTAATGCCTGGCTTCATAGATAGCTGGGGCCACTTTGCGCTAATCGCGCAAAATACCCTTGGCGTGAATCTTGGTTACTTTGCGCCGAATCCGCCTCAGAACAAGGCACAAGCTATTCAAAAGTTGCTGACCGAGGGCAGACCTTTCAATGGATGGATTCTGAGCTCTGGTTATTCAGAAGCCATGCTCTCTGACGGCGGGCTGTCGTTAGCAGATCTAGACAAAGCATACCCAGAGCAGCCGTTACTTATACAAAATATTTCAACCCTGACAGGTCAGGTAAATTCTGCTGGCTTAAAAAAACTTGGCATTACTAAAACAACCAAAGCAGTGTCAGGCTTTATACCCACAGACCCAAAGACCGGCGAACTGACCGGCGAGCTGATTGGCATGCCCTTTTTAGAGGCAGTCGTGCGCGCCGTGGGCACCTATTCACAAGACATCACCTTTGATACCTATCGTAAGGCTGAGCAGATCTATCTCTCTTATGGCTTCACAACCGCCCAGAGTTATGAGGCGACAGTGGCTGAGATGAACAACATGCGCAAGGCGATCGGACAAAAAGTGATTTCGCTTGATCTTATTGCCTTACCTACTTATGACGTCGTAGATACACTTCTTAAGTCCAATCCTAATTTTCAGTTTGGAACGTACGACCAAGGTGATAGAGGTTTTAAAGTAGCGGGCATAATGGTACCAACCGATGGCGCACCACAACTACGTCTCGCCTACTTCACTCAGCCATTTCTAGACACAACGGGCTTTAGCAAAGACTGGCGCGGATTTCCGTACAACCCACAAAGCCTGGTCGATCACTATGCCAAGCTCGCCTACGAAAAAAACATCCAATACTTTGGCTACAGCAACGGTGATGCCGGAATCGATATGACGCTCGCAGCCTTAAACAAAGCCATCAAAGCAACTGGCACGACAAAAAACCGCAGAAGCGTCATTTCTCATTCATTCTTTGTACGCGATGATCAACTGGCACAATATAAAGAACAAAATATTATTGCTATTACACTTTCTAACCATGTCTGGCTTTATGGCGACGTATACCTAAAAATACTTGGCGAAGAGCGCGCCAAAAATCTTAGTCCTTTGCGCACCGCTGATAAACTGGGCGTCAAAGTTGGTATTCACAACGACACACCTTCGTCTGGACCGAACGCCTTATTCTCAATCTGGAGCGCAGTCAATCGTAAAACGTTTAGCGGCAAAACCTTGGGCGAAGACCAACGAATCGACGCCTACAAGGCGCTGCAAGGTTTCACAGTCAACGCTGCTTATCAATACAACGAAGAGACGCAAAAAGGAACCCTTGCCAAAGGCATGCTGGCTGACTTAGTACAACTCGACCGCAACCCACTCAAAGTCGGATCAGACGATATTAAAAATATTCGAGTCATTCAGACGATTAAACATGGCAAGCCGCTGTATTACGCCCAATAGCACGTACCGAAATAACACTCGCAACTTCACTCACAGATCGCCGGAGCAACCTGATGAAATTCAAGATTTGGTTTGTACTACTTTCTTTTCTTGGCACCAC
>Ga0114958_10001733_pt1 | contig 16881 bp, 18 predicted proteins | sample C_130208_EF_Meta_FD_89577 | JGI IMG/M metagenome (GOLD analysis project Ga0114958, IMG submission 89577) | Freshwater microbial communities from Lake Croche, Canada to study carbon cycling - C_130208_EF_MetaG | ecosystem: Environmental > Aquatic > Freshwater > Lake | place: Lake Croche, Canada...
ATATTTGCAATGCAATAAAAGAAATTTTTACTTCAGATGCAAAAATTACTAATAGCGAAAGTGTATATACTTACAAAGTTGATATTAGAGTAAGACGTGCAACTGTTGATAAAGAATCTATATTAGATTCAATTATAGATATTATTGATATAAAACATAAAGTAAATTTACAAAAACCAGAAGTTGTATTTTTAGTTGAAATAATTAATGAATTAGCTTTTATTTCAGTAATAACTGATAATAAATGGAATAAATATAAAAGATATAATGTAAGAGAACTAACTAGACCAAATAATTAAAACAAAACGAAAAAATTATAAAACCACCTAATATCATTAATAATAAACAAGAAGCTCCAAATGTAATCACACAATTGTCATCTGGTTTATTATATGACATACAATATGTAGAATATGAAGTTATTCCTACTTGTATTATAATATAACATATTAAAAATATACGAGTATATATATTTTCTTTAAATAAACTAACAAAGTCCATTATAGATTTTTTACAAGCTGTACAGATTGACATATAATTAAATATATTGTTGAAAAATAAATAAGTTCAACTTTTTTGATATAAACTATTAAAAAAATTGAAAATTAATATTATTAGTTAAAATTATCAATTATTATGTTCTCAAGGCTTCGTGCTTCAAAAACAAAAGCTACTAATATTATCAGAAAAAATCCTAATCTAATTGAGGATATTAAAAATCAAACTGAAGAAATGTGTATTACTGCCATAATAAATGACCCTAATACATTACGGTTTGTAAGAAATCAAACAGAAGAGATGTGTTTATTAGCAATTTCATTAGAATACGATACATTTCAATTTGTTAAAAATCAAACAGAAAAAATTTGTATAGCTGCTATAAAGAAAGATATTTATAACTTTAAACATGTTAAAAATCAAACAGAAGAAATTTGTAAAATTGCTATCAATATTAATCCAATAGAAGCAATTCAACTTATAAATGAACTAACACCAGAATTATGTAAAATTGCTGTTAAAAAAGATGGATACTGTTTACGATATATTAAAAATCAAACACAAGAACTATGTAAAATTGCTGTTCAAAATAACGGTAATATTTTACAATATGTTAAAAATCAAACTCCAGAATTATGTATGATTGCCGTTCAAAATATTAGTAGGAGTTTTAAATATGTTAAAAAACAAACTCCAGAATTATGTATGACTGCCGTTCAAAATTGCCCATGGCAGGTGCAATATGTAAAAGAACAAACAGATGAAATATGTTTACTAGCAGTTCAACAAGAACCCAATACATTTAGATTTGTTAAAAATCAAACAGATGAAATATGTTTACTAGCAATTCAACTAGAACCCAGATGTTTGGAATATGTTAAAAATCAAACAAATGAAATTTGTAAGATAGCTTTACAAGCTAATAAGTATGTTTTTGAATTTATTACAAATAAAAATTTAGAAATAATTACTTTTGCTTTTCAACTATGTCCTCTAATTTTAGAATATATTGATGTTCAAGATTCAGCAATGTGTTTAGATGCGGTGAAAAGAGATGGATTAGCATTAAAGTATGTAAAAAAACAAACACATGAAATTTGCTTGGTAGCTGTGTCCATAGATGGGTTAGCTTTAAGATATGTAAAAGAGCAAACATATGATATTTGTTTGACTGCTATTCAACAGAATGGATTAGCTTTGAAATGGGTTAAAATAAAATTTAATGAGTTACGTTTAGAAGCAGTTAAAAATAATGGATTAGCTTTAGAATTTATTATAAAACAAACTGAAGAACTTTGTTTGGCTGCAGTTAGAAGTGATGGTGGAGCATTGAAATATGCTAAAATAGTATCTGAAGAAATATATTTAACTGCTGTTAAAAGTTGTCCACAATCTTTAAGATTTATAACAAATCAAACAGAAGAAATGTGTATGATAGCAATTAAAAATGAGTATGATACTACTAATACTGCATTTCATTATGTTATTGATAAAACTCCTGAAATTTGTAAAGTTATTCTTGATAAAAAACCACCATATATAATGGTACTTATCAAAGATGAAACTGTAAAACAAACTGAAGAATTATGTTTATTTGCTATAAATTATGAACCAATGAATTTAGAATTTATTAAGAAACAAACTCCTGAAATGTGTATGTTAGCTGTAAAAAAAAATGGATTAGCATTACGATATGTAATTAATCAAACTAAAGAAATTTGTATGACTGCTTTGAAACAAAATTTCTTAGCAGGAAGATATATTCGGATTAAAATAAAATGGGAATATAAAATGTTTAAAGTTTGTGAAGCACCATCAGATGGTGATGTATGTCCTATTTGTCTTGATTTGGAAGGTGAATGGTGTGAATTATTTGCTTGCCATCATAAATTTCACATTGAATGTATTCAATTGATGTTATCCAAAAAAATATCTTCAAAAAATGTTTGCTCATTATGTATTCAAAATATAGAAAATGAAGTTAAACTTCGTAAAAAATAATAATTCTTTTATATAATTAAAAAATTGAATATTATATTAGTTATTTATTTACTAATATAGTATGTTAAATTCAATCGATAATACGAAGAAATCATTGATTCCCGAACAATTTAAGAAAAATATTAATAATCATATTACTAGAAATTTATCACTTCCAGATTTTGTTCCATTAGAGCCTGTGATTATTGTAGTCAAAAAAGCTCAATGTGAATATGGAGATTATTGTATTAATCAATTTGATACTTGTGTTTGGAGACATAAAGACCAACCTAAAGTTTATGATGATGTAAGGGAAAATTGTAAAAATGGCGATTCTTGTATTTATAAAACAAAAGTATGTCCAAAAAATCATATATCGTCATTACCTCAATATATAAAAACTCCAAAATGCAAAAAAGGCGATTACTGTCCATTGTTTAAAGAAAATAAATGTTATTTAATTCATCCAAAACAAATTATAGATTGTGAACAATTTTCAAGAACTCATTCATTAAAAGAAACAGAAGATTTTGCAGAATCAATAAAAATTAATACTTTTATTAATAATATGGAATATAGAAAATCTCAAAAATATAAATCTTGTTATCAACCTATTCCTTTTGTTTCCTCAATCCAACCTCCTTCTTTCAAATTCCCTCTACCACCACCTCCTTTCAAACTCCCTCTACCACCACCTCCTCCACCTTTTGCTTTTCAACTTCCTCCACTACCACCTCCCCCTACTTTTGATTCAGGTTCAAATACTTTATCACCAAATTTCATACCTGAACTTCTAAATAAATCAATCAGATATAATAGAGAGCGTAGTAGAAGTCGTAGTCGTGAACACAGACGTTGTAGGAGTCGGAGTCGTGATCGTAAACACAGGTCAAAATATTAAGAAGAGAAAAGCGTATTAACATCAATATTATATTTTTCTAATAATAAACCTAATGGCATTGGTCCATTAAAAATAATTTCTTTATATAATTTTATAGATTCTTCAGATAATAAATTATTACTATTAACTATTTTTTTAAATATTTGCTTACCTACTTTGTAAGCAACAGCTTGTCCTGGTGTAGAACAATATCTATAAACCTCAGACATTATTTCACCATCACTCAATGAACTATATTTTTTCATATATTCAAAAATTTCTTTTGGTTTATGTCCTTTATAATGTATTCTTATATCAACAATAATTCTTAAAGTTCTAAAAATTTCAAATTCTATTTGTCCTACTTTATCCCATAATGTTTGATCAAAACCTAATTCTTCACAAAATAACCCCCATCCTTCACAAAAACCATCTGTTGGTTTATAAAAATATGAATATAATAAGTTGCTTTCTTCATTAGAATATTTCATATTATGAATTTGTAAATGATGACCTGGATATGCTTCATGTAAAATTAAACTTTCAGTTATATATTTATATGTATCGTGCCAATTACTACAATTTAAATAAAATTTATCATCAAAATAATAACCACCAGCTAAATTTACATTACTAAATGCAATTAAATGTAATTTATCATAATTTTTAAATTTTAATTCTTTTGTAAATTTATTCATATATTTATCTATAACTTGTTGATGATGTTCAATAAATTCTTCTTTTGATTTATATAATTGACTTTCTCCAATCTTTTTTATTATTGAAATATGAGTTTCTTCCGTATTTATATTAGGTTCAATTTTCTTTAATAAATTTTTCATTTTTATAACTAGTAAATCTAATTCTTTCAATGCAAATTCTTCTAATTTTTTAATGTCTAATTTAATTCCTAAATGGGATTCTAAACAATACAAGTATAATTCTTTATCAATATTATAACATCCAATTGTTTCTATTTTAATTTTACTTTCATAAAACTTTTCAATTTTAGATAAATGTTCTTTTATTTTAATACAAGATTCATTAAATTTATTCCAAGTTAATTCATATCTTTTCCATTGTTTGTCTTTATCTTCTTCAGGTAATTGTGATATTTTATAATATTCAGTTTTTGTTACTGGTTTATTCATAATAGTTTGTTTCCATTTTTTTATAATATCAATATTATAAAATTTACTTAATTTATCATCTTCAATTAAATTATTTAAATAATTGATTAAATAAATTTCTATTTTATCTAATAAATCTAAATTTTCATATATTTTATTAAAATAATTTGATTCCAATGAATAAACATTACCAAGTGTAAAATATAAATCCATTAATAAATTTTGTTGATGATTTTGATATAATTTTTCCATTATTTGTGCATTAGGGCATAAATTTAAATCAATAATATATTTTTCAGCTTTCGTACATTTATCTTTAGGATAATTTCTTAATATATCATATATTTTGTCTATATGTAATGTAAAATTAATACCATCAATAGTTGTAACTTTTTTAATATCTTTCTCTAAATGTAATTCACTTGTTATAGTTTGTATTAGTGAGTGCTCAATTAAGATTGTTGGTTTACGTACATACTTAATAGCTAATCCATTTTTAAGATTATTATATTTTAATTTATATTTTAAATATTTTTTATAATATGAATTTTGTAGCATATAATATTACTGTTATAAAAATTGATAGAAATAATGAATATTTATATCAAATTAATATAATGATATCATTAATATTTGTAATAAAAACTATTATAGTAATTGGATTTTTTCTATTTACTTACCCATATATTATAAAATTAAATAATTATATGAAATCATTTAGATTTTATAACAATGAATTAATTAACAAAATTGCAGAAGTGGATGGATTGCAAATTATACATAATAAAGATATTAGATTGTTAAAATTAGAAAATGAAAATTTAATGAATCAATTAAATGAACTAAAAAATAGTATTAGTTTGCTTAATGAAAAAATTGATAGGTATAATAAAAATACTATATTTGATTTCAAAAATAGCAATAGTTTACTTAATGATAAAATTGATAGACAAACTAAAAATATTTTAATTGATATTAAAAATATAATAAATGAAAATCAATCAGCAGTAAATTTACAAATGAAAGATATAAATAATAGAATTTTCAAAGTGGAAATTCAATTAAAATAAAAAAATTGTTTTATAAATAAATTATTATTATTGTCTAATATATATGCAAAATACCTATATATCAGAAGAAGAAAGATTATTAGCTCAACTTGATATTATTAGAAAACAAAAAATAATAGAAGAAAAAGAATTAAAATTAAAAGAATTTGAAGATAAAAGAAATTCTATTAGTTATAAAATACGTTTACTTTGTATTTTATCTAATTTTCAACAAAGATATCATACGTTAAATGAAAATATTAAGAAATTAGTATTTCTTGAAATTAAAAACTTTTGTGAAATTGATATCGATGAATCATTTAAAGCTATTACTAAAAATTTAAATGATATTAATTTTGATTGGACCAAATTAAGTATTTATATTGAATCAGATGGATGTAAAAGATTAGTAGAAATGTTTGATAGTTCAGGTGCATTTAGTGTTTTACATCTTAACTAGATTACTATCTTCCAATTTACAGATTTTACCTAATTTTATGTAATAATCTATAAAATTTTTTTCTAATTCGCTAGAATGTTGACATACTTCTATTTTAGTTGCTTCGAAATAATGTAATCTATTTCCTTTAATTAAATTATCAAATCCATATATATATATAGTATCATATTTATCACTTAATATTAAATACATTAATGTTGCTATACCAGTTGAACACCAAGGATTTTTTGGATATATATTAAAATTAAATTTTTGATGTAATATATCAACAATTGGTTTTTTATTAATAACTTCTGTTTGATTTAATTTATCATAAGGAGTTGGACTATTATGCTCTCTCCAAATAAGAATTTTTTTACTCAATAAAGGTACTTCTTTATAATTAATTACTTTCCAAGCTGCTACAACAAAAATAGTTAACTTTTCTCCAACATTTTCTGAAGGTTTATAATGATTAATTCTTACAACTTCATCAAAATTATCAATAATTTTTCCATATTTATTATGTAATACAGATGGACCATTACCAATAACTATAATAGATGGTTTATTGTTCATATAATATTATATATTTTTAAAAAATTAATTTTTTACGAATATTATTAAAATTCATTCTTACGATAATTTGCCATAGCCTTCATACAATCACTATAACCACTTTTCTGTATACATATAGATGGAACAACTATATACCAATTATCTTTATTTTGTAATTTTTGCCAATATTCGTCAATATTATATAATGAATATCTATTATTAATATTTAATGGTACTTTAATTCTATAATCGATTAATAAAGCAAGACCTTCTTTAAAATTATTTAATAATTTATTATAATAAGAACTATTACATATATAAGCACCAGTTGATCTACAGCGTTCTAATTTATAAGTTCCTCTATAATATGTTCTTGAATCGTATGAATTTAGAACAATAACATCATATTTATTTTTAATTATATTTTTTAAATTTTTGTATAAATAAAGAAACTCTGGATCTTTTTTCCATTCAATATCGTCTTCTACTATTAAACAATTATTCCATTTATTTTCAATTGCCATTTCAAGTGCGCCAATATGACTTTTGGTACATCCAACTGGACCAACGTTCTCATAAAAAGCATTGAATCTAACTATCTTTTCAGGAGGAAAATAAATTGCTAATTCTTTTTCAATTTGTTCTCTTCTATCTTTTCTTTTTTCTAAATTTATATAAATTACTTTTTCAATAAAATTAAATTTAGTTTCTTTTCTTAATTCTTCATTTTCCAATTCGTCTTTTTTTTGCTGAATTGTTTGTATTAATAATTTTTTATCATTATCCATTATAACAAAATTAGACTTTTTTTTTAAATCAAACTTAGTTATAATAAAAATTGATTATTTTTTATGAAATAAAATGTTTTTATAATAATATAAAATGTTTTATAATAATATATTTGGTTATAATAATTATATAAATAAAAATATAAATTATGATAAAGATATTATATCATATCTTAAAAAATTAGGTTTTCCATTATTATTTTTACTAAGTAATCAAACTGATGATATTTGTTTGGAAGCTGTTAACCAAAAATATTATACTACTATAGCAATGAAGAATGTTATCAATCAAACTGAAGAAATATGTTTATCTGCTGTTAAACAAGATGGTATGGCTTTAGAATTTGTTAAAATACAAACACCAGAATTATGTTTATTTGCAGTTAAACAAAATGGACTAGCATTACAATTTGTTAAAAAACAAACTCATGACATTTGTCTAGCTGCTGTTAAACAAAATGGATTAGCATTACGATATGTAGAAAATCAAACAGAAGATATAATAATTGCAAATTTAGAAATTAAATTAGGAGTTATTCCTGTTACAAATTGTGTTATTTGTCTTTCAAATAAAAATAGTACATGGTGTGAAATTAAAGAATGCACACATCAATTTCATTTGAATTGTTTAATTGATTGGATTAAAGAAAAAGAAAATTGTCCGTGTTGTAGGAAAGAAATCAAAAGAAGTTAGGAAAGAAATCAAAAGAGGGTAGGAAAGAAATCAAAAGAAGTTAAAATAATATCAAGAAATTAGTTCTACACAAGGGGCAAATTTTTTTATCATAAATATTCATACATTTTATATGAAATTTATGAGAACACGATTTTAATTTACACCATTTATCATCAGTAGAATCATCTAAACATATTGAACAAACATCATCTGGTTCTTCTGTATTCTCATATGGAGATTTAATTTTTAATTTAATATAATGTATAGCATCTTTATTTAAATTTAATGCAGAATTACATAATTCTGGTGTTTGTTTTTTTACAAATTGTAATGTTGCTGGATTTTTTTCAATAGCAATAAGACATAATTCATTAGTTTGATTTTTTACAAATTCTAATGATTCAGGATTATTATTTAATGCAATGGAACATAATTCATTAGTTTGATTATCTATAAATTTTAAAGCTAATCCATTTTTCTGTACTGCGTGTTTACATAACTCTTCTGTTTTAAATACTTCATTTATATATTCTAACGATAATGGTTGTCTTAAAATTGATTTGTAACATAGTTCTGATGTTTGTTCTTTAACAAATTTTATAGCTCTACTATATGTTGACATTGCAGCTATACAAAGTTCTTGAGTTTGTTCTTCTACAAATTTTAGTGCATATCCATCATTTCTAACAGCAGCTAGACAAATGTCAGGTGATTGTTTTTTTACATATTGTAAAGAACATCCATCTTCATCAACTGCTGCTATACAAATTTCTTTCGTTTGTTTTTTCACAAATTTTAAAGCAGAAGGGTCATTTATGACAGCTAATAAACATAATTCTTCAGTTGGATTTTTTATGAATTGTAAAAGCATACCATCTTCTTCTAACTTCATTTTAAGGAATTCTTTATCATTTAAATTTGATTTTATTTGATTAATTAATTCTTCATCGTAGTGATTATTGTTGTATTCCATAAATACTAAGATATAATATGATATATTATTTTTTTCAATTTTTATAAAAAAAAATTACATAGTAATTTGATCAAGTATTAGTTCATTTGGTACTAGACAGCAAAAATCACTACGAGGACCAAATAATACTATTTCTCGTTTATATTTAGTTTTAGCTATTTTTTCTTTTATCTTATCCAAACTAAATTCATCTTTTGATGGAAAAGGACAATTCATATCGGCTTCATCCCATTCCTCGGGAAAACCATAACCTTCACAAAAATCATCATACCAAGTATTTTGAAGATAATCAGCTACTTGTTCAATAGTTTCAAATATTTTTTTACTAGAATTTTCATAACCACTCGAATGGGCGCGTGATATATCTGTAATAATAAATTTATATTGTGTCATTATTAATTAATCTTTAAATAAATGTAAATAATTATCAATTTTTAACGCATATCTATATCCAATAATAATAATAAAATATAAATTATTATAATGAATAATATAGAAGGAACTATTGAATTTCACGGTACAAAACAATTATTAGTAAATACAAATGAAAATTTATCAATAGAAATATACTTGAATGAATTTATACCAGGTGATACTGTTTATTTAGATAATAAAGGTAAATGTATTTTACAAGAACGTATTCATCAACCAGTAATTGGGATAGTTAAAGGATTATATAAAGGTGAAGCCTATTTATATATTACTAATTTTGGTACAGTTTGTAAATTTACACCAAAAATTCCTAATTCAAAATATAAACTTGGGGATAGAATTGTTTTATTATTAAATAAAGATGGAACTATTACTTTTCACGAAAAATTTTCATCTGAAGCAATAGATGATGTTAAATGTTTATTAAGTATGTATAAATTAACTCAAAATAAAACATTTATTGATTTGGAAAAAGGACAACATTTTTATACAATTAATGAAATTATTAATCACGATGATTTAGATACATTTACAATTGATCCAACTTCATCTGTAGATTTTGATGATGCTATTACTGTTGATACTGAAAATAAAATAATCTATGTACATATTGTAGATATAGCAAGTTTTGTTCTTCCTGATAAATTAAAAGAAAGATGTTTAACTTTATATTTATCTAATGAACATACTGAACATTTATTAGATGAAATTGATGCAGCAGATAATTTAAGTTTGGTTGTTGGAAAACAAAGAAAAGTTATTACAGTAAAAATATCAATGGATGAAGATAGTTTAGTAAAAAAATATGATATTTATAAGAGTACTATAATTGTTAAAAAAAGATGGAATTATGAACAAGTATTGGAAATGATTAATAATAATAATGCACCATCAAATATTAATTATTTAGCAGAATTAACTAAACAAAGATCCAAAAATGTTCAATATAATATAAATTTACCATCTATAAGAATTACTTCTAATAAACAAACAGGTGAAGTTGAATCATTAATTACTGAAAATACAAATGATATATCACACGCTTTAGTTGCTACGGCTATGATTTTAACAAATTTAATTGTTAGTAAACATTTAAGTAGTAAAAATGTAAAATTACCAAATAGATTTCATGATACTTTAAGAGGATTTAGTATTCCTAATTATGTTTCAACTGGAAATGAAAATGTAGATTCTTTTATTATGGTAAAAAAATTTGCCAGAGCATATTATTCAATTGATAAAAAAGGACATTTTGGATTAGATATTAAAGATTATGTTCATTTTACATCTCCAATGAGACGTTATGCAGATGTTTTAGTACATCGTATTTTAGCGGGTTATATAAATGATAATTTAGAAGATGATATTAAATTAATGAATCAAAGAAGTAAATTAGTTAATACTTGTCAAGATTTATATATAAAATGGAAAGTTAATCGTTGGATAAATTATAATAAAGATATTATTTATGAAATATGGTGTTCGAGTATAACTAAAAGTGGTATTTTATGGTTTATGCCAAAATTATTATTAGATGGATTTTTACATATTTCATTATTATTACCAAAACAAAGGTGGACTTTTATAGATGATACATTAGTGGGTTCAGAAACAAATATAATTTTAAAAATAGGTGATAAACTATCTGTAAAAATAGATAAAGTAAATGAAATAACAGGTGAAATAAATTTATTATGTATTTCATAATAAAAAAAATTGTATTTCAAAAAAATTATTATTAAATTTAATATATTAAAATGATTATACCTTTACAATTATCAACTGAATTATCAACTGAAATAGTAGTTTTTGCACCAATTTTAGTAACATTAATATTTTTATTAACAATAAATATTTTATATAATACAGATAATATAAATACTATGAATATAAAAAATAAAATACCATATTTAATAGAACTTGGAAAAAAAATAGAAGAAATAGAAAATTATATTAATTTTACTATATCTAGTTATCCTTATGAAATACAACCACTAAATTGTGAAATAACAAATGAAACTGAATTAACAAATAGTCAATTCAGTTTATTATTATTTTTAAATAAATTAGAATTATTACAAGTACAATGGCAATTATATGTTGATTGTAACTTAATTAATAATAGTATTATTAAAATGCCACTTGCAACAGCATATCATATACGTGAAATTTTAGGAACACCAATTGTAAAGGACAAAGATGGGGAAGAAAATTATTGGTTAACGGATATTGAAAGAAAAATTGTTAACAATAATAAACAATCTGATAAAACACATATAGTTGAAGATGACCATGTTATTATTTGTGTTAGATGTAAAGAACAAATTATGATTGACAAAGAAATTGAAGAATAAAATATTTATTAAGATAATATATATCTAATGAATTTTACACAATATTTTACAATAACTATTGACATAAAAAATGATATTAATGACGAAGATTATCTCAAGGAAGGATGGTTAAAATTACTGGAAAATATTTATGGTACGAAAACAAATAATTATGATGGTTATGTTAATAAAGTTTTTTTTGAAGAAAAATTATCTTTGATAAAATTATATATTGATTGTTATATAATTAATAATGAAAAATTAAATAAATTGAAAGAAAACAATCCTGATAATTGGGAATATATTCAAAATACTTTAATAATTAATGCTATTAAAAATTATGATAAATTTGAAAAATTACAACTTATAAATATTCAAGTTGAAAAAAAATTATTTTAAAAATTCGTTTTAACTGTTTTTATATTATATAATATATATAATGGCAGAAACAAATTTTTTTTGTTGTTTTCCCTTTTTTAATAATAAATCAAAAAATAAATTACAAACACAATCAGTTCAAAATGTTGGAAATTTTATAGTTACAATTAATGTAACTATAGAACCTATTTCTAAAACAGATAATATAAACTTACCTTTGGTAAAAATAAATCTAAATGAAGAAAATAAAAAGATTGTTGATTCTACAGAAACATTGAATAAATCTTTGGTTGCAGAAAATGTAATGGTTCAAGTCGAAACACCAGTTACTTTACCAATTGAAATACCAGTTGAAATACCAGTTGAAAAACCAGTTGAAAAACCAGTTGAAAAACCAGTTGAAATACCAGTTGAAATACCAGTTGAAATACCAGTTGATGCACCAGTTGTTGTACAAGTAGATACACTAATTGAAATTCCCGTGGATGTAAAAGTAGATGCACCCGTTGATGTAAAAGTAGATGAACCCGTTGATGTAAAAGTAGATGAACCCGTGGATGTAAAAGTAGATACACCAGTTGAAGTATCAGTTGAATCACAAATTGATGTACCAGTTACTTTACAAATTAAAGCACAAAATGAAATATCAATATTACCAACAATTGAAGCTTCAATACTACCTTCAGTTGAAATACTTGTTAATGAACTTGTAAAATCAATTGTTAATAATGATCAAAATGATGAAAATAATCAATTAAATGAAGATGATAAAATTCTTAAAAAAAAAGCAGTTAAAGCAGAAATTAATTTTATTAATGATAATAAAAATTCTCTTAGAAATTCAAAGAGAACTCGTGGGAAAAAAATTATTTTATAGGGAAGTGTATATACTTATAGCAAAGTGTATATACATATAAAAATTGATTTTTTTTTTATTAAATTAGATTATCATATGTTAAATGCATAAAAGATTGACTATTCCATTATATAATAAAAAAAATATAGTCGAAATATATAGAAATAATTTATTAAAATTATTTTCATTTGATGAAATTAAATTAAAAATAACAAAAGATTTAGATATAACATTTTTTAGAAAGGTAATCAATTATGGATTAACTAAATTTGAAATGATTAGTATTTTAAATATATTAGAAGGTAAATATTTAATTCTTAAAAACCAAGCCAATAATAAAAATATATTATATAATTTTATTATTTCAATAATTGCTTTGATTTTGTATTTTGTTTTTTGTATAATATTAATTAAAATATTTCTTTTTGACAACACTTATATTATTGAATATAATGTTGATTTAAAATATTGGAATATTGAAAAAATTCATTATAAACCATTTATGACAATTGGTATTATATTTATAATAGCACATATAATTATAAGCACATTCATATGTATGGTTCTTATAAATAAATATCCAATTAATTATATTTTAAATATGAGGAAAAAAATTATAAAAGAAATGATTTATCAATTAGAAGATAAAATAAATACTATTTAATTTAAAAAAATTGAATTAAAAAAGTTTTATTATCAACTAATATATAGTTAATGTCTTCAAATAATCAAATTGATGAATTTTTTACTTTGTTAAATGGTCTAATTAATCCAACTAATACAAATATATTACCTATTAATAATTTTACACAATATAATACAAATATTGATGATATTGATTCTACACAAATTACGGTTCTCCCTAATTTGTGGCTTTTATCAACATATGGAACAATGATTGAAGCAAATACAGTTACAAATTCTAATAACAATCCTATTTCAAATTCTAACAGTAATCATATTTCTAATTCTAACAATCCTATTTTTAATTCTAATAACAATCCTATTTCTAATTCTAATAACAATCGTAATTCTACATTAAATGGCGCAACAGCACCAATATTAATTTCACCAGTATTACAACATATTCAAAACAATTCTGAAATTCCCTTTTTAAATATTAGTTCTCCAATTAGTAGACCTGAAATAATTAATACTATAAATACAATTGTCGATTCTATTACAGATATTTTAAATGAAAATGAAGAAAATGTGCGTAACAAAGATACAGTTATTACAACACCACCATTTGGTGCACGAGCTCCGAGACTTAGACAATCAGAACCAATGTTTGATAGCTTGTCAATTTAATTTATTTTTGTAAAATGAATAGATTTAGTATAATCAACGTCAGACCTACAAAGTGAACATTTTGAACCCACTATATATTTAGCACAATCAGAACAGAATATATGATTACAATTTAATAAAGTATATTGTAACTGTTCATCATCCATACAAATACTACAAGTGTCTGTATATATTTCTGGAAAAAATTCTACATTAATATGTCTAATTACATTAGCACTTTCTGAATATGCTTGTTTACACATTTCAATTGTTTTAATCTTATTTGGGATATATTGCAATGCTTTCCAACTACTGTTAACAGCAATTGTAGAAATTTCTAATGTTTTTAATTCTGGTCTCATATATTTAATAGCTTTCCAACTTTTTTTAATAGCTTCCAAACATATTTCATTTGTTTGATAGTTTTTATTAATATCAATAAATGTTTTAGGGTTTATATTAATTGAATATATAACTACTTTATTATATAAATCTGTATCATAAGTATAATAGGAATTAATAAAATTATTATTAATTCTTATCATTGTAAATAATATTTCTAGTGTTATATTATCTTGTTTTATAATATTGAAAGCATCGCTATTTTGTTTAATTGCAATAATACATATTTCTTCTGTTTGAAATATTGGATCAATTCTTCCAAGTGATTTCCAATTACTAGATACTGCAATTTTACATATTTCTTCTGTATGATATTTAAAAGGAATCTCTTTAATATATTCTCCATTCTGTTTAATTGTTATGAGAGTATTTTCTAGTGTTTTAAATTCAGAATTTATATGTGCATATGCTTCATAAGATTTATTTAATGCTATTTTACATATTTCATCAGTATGTAATTCTTGTTTTATATATTTAATTGCTTCCCACGATTGATTAATAGCAATTAAACTTGTTTCATTAGTTTGTAAACTATTATTAAAATATTTGATTGTTTCCCAGCTATATTTGATAGAAATTTCGAAAATATTTGATGTTTGTTCTACAAATTTAATAACTTTATTATTATTTAATAATGATTTTTGATAAATTCTAGATAATGTAGGTTCTGTAATTTTTTTTATATAAATAGGATTTTCTTTAATGACAATAAGTAAAATATAATCAGTTTGATATTCAATTGGTACATATTGAATTGCTTCCCAATTTTTGTTAATAGCAAATGAAAAGATTTTATCATCTGGACTTTTGATATACTTTAATATATTAATAGAGTTTTTTGAGTAATTTGATTTTAAAGCATTGTAACAAAGTTCATTTGTTATCAAGTCATCATTTACAAAAATAATTGTTTCCCAATCTTTTGTAACTGCTATATTACATATTTCAAAAGTTTGTTCATTTTGTTTAATATATTCAATAGATTTAGCACTTTTAGTTACTGCATAAATACAAATTGTATTTGTTTTATTTTTAATAAATTTAATTGCCATATAATCTTTATCAATTGCGAAAAGACAAAGTTTTTCTATTTGAAATTTTTCGGGAATAAATTCAATAGCTTCCCAGCATTTTTTAACTGCAATATTACACAATTTTTGAGATAATATTTCTTGACTCACTTTGGATATATTTTTCCAATCTTTAAAAATTGCATCTTCATAAATTTCACTTGTTTGATTTTCTTTATAAATATATTTTATTGCTCTTGTATCTTTTTTCAGAGCTATTTTACAAATTTCTAATGTTTGAAATTCAGAAGGAATAGATTTAATTGCTTCCCAACATTTATTAATTGCTTCTAAACATATTTCATTTGTTAAACAATCATAATTAATTAATTGTATAGCTGACCAGTCTTGTTCAATAGCCAATAAACATAATTCAACTGAAGGATGTGCAATATATTTAATACTTTTCCAAGAAGACTGTACAGCTAATAAACATATATCAGGAGTTTGATTTTTTTCAACAATATATTTAATTGCTGACCAACTTTTTTTTATAGCATATAAACACATTTCAAGCGTTTGGTTTTTTGAATTAGTATATTGAATTTCTTTCCAATCATATTTAATTTGTTGAAGTAATTCCATATTATTAATAATAATTATTATTATTATTAATAAATTCAATTTTTATTCATTTTTATCCATAATTCGATTCCTTCATTAAAAGTTTTCCAAGTTAATCCTGCTGGTTTTAATAATATACTTGGTATTCCCATTTTTAATGCTGTTTCTATATTTAAAGGACAGTCGTCAAAAAATAACATTTCATTAAAATTTAAACCATATGCTTTCTTTAATTCATTAAAATGTAATGTTTTTTGAGGTATATCTTTATAATTTTTATCGTGCCAATATGAACCAATACCATATGCTTGTAGAAATCCATTATGTTCTCTTCCTGCATCCCATAATGTCTTTATTGATGGTTCTTTTGTTTGAATAGGTGATATTTTTAATAGTTCTGTAACGTGATTTTTATATAAATTATGAGTTGCGTATGCTACATTTATATTATTATCATAAAGCTCTCCTATTATTTCTTTAACATCGGGATAACAATTTGCTAATCTACCTTTATTATCATAAACATTATTATTATTAATTGTCCAACTAATATCTTTAATTTCATTAAAATTTTCATCATTAGCA
>Ga0114958_10001739_pt1 | contig 16842 bp, 13 predicted proteins | sample C_130208_EF_Meta_FD_89577 | JGI IMG/M metagenome (GOLD analysis project Ga0114958, IMG submission 89577) | Freshwater microbial communities from Lake Croche, Canada to study carbon cycling - C_130208_EF_MetaG | ecosystem: Environmental > Aquatic > Freshwater > Lake | place: Lake Croche, Canada...
GCCGCTTGGGCGCCAGTTTGCGAGGGGAGGATGATGCCCTCCAGCGGGCCTTTGGGCAAAGTGACCGCCAGAAAGACCGGCGCCATCAGCGGCGAGATCACCACCCGCAGGTCCGGCACCCGTGCCCGCAGGCTTTGCGCAAAGCTGTCAGACTGCGCGGCGGGGCGGGTCAGCAGGACGGTTGGGGCCGTGGATTGTGCGGGGTTGGGCAAGGTGCTACCTCGGGCGGGGGTCGGCTTCATCTGGCCTTAAGTTTGTCAGGGGCGCAATGGGCGGGACGTTAACCTTTCTGGGCATCGAAAGCAGTTGCGACGACACCGCCGCCGCCGTGGTGCGCCGCCATGCGGATGGACGGGGAGAGGTGTTAAGCTCGCAGGTCGAAGGGCAAGCGGCGCTGCACGCTGATTTTGGCGGGGTGGTGCCGGAAATTGCGGCGCGCGCCCATGCCGAGCGGTTGGATCACTGCGTGGAACGCGCCTTGGCTGAGGCGGGGTTGGGGCTGGGTGATCTGGACGCTGTGGCGGTGACAGCGGGGCCGGGGTTGATCGGCGGGGTTCTGTCGGGCGTGATGCTGGCCAAGGGGATTGCGGCGGCGACGGGGTTGCCGTTGCTGGGGGTGAACCATTTGGCCGGCCATGCGCTGACTCCGCGCCTGACCGATGGGGTGGGCTTTCCCTATCTGATGCTGCTGGTGTCGGGCGGGCATTGCCAGTTCTTGATCGTGCGCGCAGCCGACCAGTTCGAACGCCTTGGCGGCACGATTGACGATGCGCCGGGTGAGGCGTTTGACAAGGTGGCCAAGCTGTTGGCCCTGCCCCAACCCGGCGGCCCTTGGGTCGAGGGTGAAGCGGCGAAGGGTGATGCCAAACGCTTCGCGCTGCCGCGGCCTTTGCTGGACCGTGCGGGCTGCGATATGTCATTTTCCGGCTTGAAAACCGCTGTGCTGCGGGCACGCGATGGGGTTATTGCGCAAAAGAGTGGGATCACTGTGCAAGACCGTGCCGATTTGTGCGCGGGCTTTCAAGCGGCTGTGGCGGCGGTGCTGGCCGAAAAGACCCGTCGGGCTTTAGAGATTTACCTGTCGCTGTCGCCCGACACCCCCATCTTGGCGGTGGCAGGGGGCGTTGCGGCGAACAGTGCCATTCGCACGGCGCTGCAAGGCGTGTGTGCGGCTTTGGGCGTGGCCTTTACCGCGCCGCCCTTGCGGCTTTGCACCGATAACGCGGCGATGATCGCTTGGGCGGGGATTGAGCGGCATTTGACGGGGGGCACGTCAGAGGCCGACCTGACCGCCCGCCCGCGCTGGCCGTTGGACAGTTTGGCCGCGCCACTGATCGGGTCGGGCAAAAAGGGGGCCAAGGGGTGATTGGCGTGGTGGGCGCAGGGGCTTTTGGCACGGCGCTGGCTGTGGCTTTGGCTGCGGCGGGGCGGCCAGTGACGCTGTGGGCGCGGGATGCAGATCATGTGGCGGCGATGGCGCAGGGCCGTACCAATGCGGCGCGGTTATCCGGGGTGCGCTTTCCACCTAGCCTGACCGTGACAGCCGATCTGGGCGACCTGAAGGGTGCGGAGGCTGTCTTGCTGGCCCTGCCGATGCAGGCTTTGGCGGGGTTTTTGGCAGTGCACGGCGAGATTTTGAACGGGGTGCCACTGGTGGCGGCTTGCAAAGGGATCGACCTCGCCACCTTGCGCGGGCCGACTGCCATTGTGCGCGACTTTTGCCCGCGAAGTGCGGTATCAATTCTGACAGGGCCAAGCTTTGCGGCAGACATTGCGCGGGGTTTGCCGACGGCCCTGACGCTGGCCGGCGAAGGTGCCGAAGTTCTGCAATCCCTGCTGTCTACCGCCACTCTTCGGCTGTACCGCAGCGCCGATGTGGTGGGGGCCGAATTGGGCGGAGCATTGAAAAATGTCATCGCCATCGCCGCAGGTGTGGTGATGGGGGCAGGCTTGGGCGAGTCAGCGCGGGCTGCGCTGGTCACGCGCGGCTTTGCTGAAATGCAGCGCTTTGCTTTGGCGCAGGGGGCGGCGGGGGATACGCTGCTGGGGCTATCGGGCTTGGGAGATTTGATCTTGACCTGCACCTCGGCCCAATCGCGCAACTTACGCTATGGCATGGCGCTGGGGTCGGGTGCGGATTTTGACGCCAAGACGACCGTAGAGGGGGTGGCCACGGCGCAAGCAATCAGCCAGATTGCCCGAAAGCTATCGCTGGATATGCCAGTGTCGACGATGGTCGCCCGACTGATCGGGCAAGAAATCTCGCTGGATCAGGCCATTCACAGCCTGATGTCGCGCCCGCTGCGAAAGGAATGACATGCGCGTTGCTTTGATCTGTATCGACAAGCCGAACTCGTTAGAGGTGCGGATGGCCAATCGGCCTGCCCATGTAGACCACCTGAACGCCTCGGGCGTGGTGGAACTGGCGGGGCCGTTCTTGGATGCCCAAGGCCAGATGTGCGGGTCGATGATTGTGCTGTCGGTGGACAGTATCGAACAGGCGCAGGCTTGGGTGGCCGAAGATGCCTATACGCAGGCCGGGCTTTTCGCCTCGGTCGACATTCGCGAATGGAAAAAGGTGATCGGATGAGCTTTTGGCTGTTCAAATCCGAACCCAATGTGATCAGCTTTCAAAGCCTGTGGGACAAGCTGCCCGCGGAGGAGGAATGGCACGGCATCCGCAACTACGGCGCGCGCAACAATATGCGGCTGATGAAGCTGGGCGAGCGGGGGTTTTTCTACCACTCCAACGTCGGCAAAGAGGTTGTGGGCATTGTCGAGGTCACGCGCCTGTCGCAGCAAGACAGCAAGACCGATGACCCGCGCTGGGATTGCGTGTGCTTTCGCCCCGTGGCCAAGCTGCAACGGCCCGTGACGCTGGAGATGTGCAAGGTGCAGCCCGGTTTGGAAAAGATGGTGCTGATCAACAACTCGCGCCTGTCGGTGCAGCCGGTGTCGGCGGAAGAATGGCAGATCATCTGCGATCTGGGCGGTGTTGGGGCGTAATTTCCGTTTCCTTGCGGGGCTGGGGGGGCTAGCCTTGCCCTTCCGCGTAACAGGAGAAATGGGATGCAGGTTCTGGTCGTGATTTTGGCAACCGTGGTGGCCTATGCCTTTGGTGCCTTTTGGTACATCTTTATGTCAAAGCCGTGGATGGTGGCGGCGGGTATTCCGATGGACGCCAGCGGCAAGCCCAAGCGCAACGGCGGGGCGATGCCCTTTGTGATCGGCTTTGTCGCCACGCTGCTGGTAGCGGGCATGATGCGCCACATCTTTGTGCAAAGCCATCTGGAAACCGTTGGCTTGGGCGCGATGGGCGGCTTCGGGATCGGGGCGTTCTTGATCACGCCTTGGGTGGCGATGAACTACAGCTATGCGGGACGCCCCCTTGCGTTGACGCTGATTGACGGCGTGAATTCAGTCGTGGCCTGTACGTTGATGGGCATCGTGTTCGGCGCTTTCGGGGTTTGATAAAAATGAGGGGCCCCTACCCCTAGGAACCCCTCATCCACCCCACGCGCTCCCAGCACCGCACGTGTTCTATGAAAGGTTCAGGACGTAATGCCCTTGGACTGACCATAGGCGAAACGCGGTCCCAAGGCAAAAGCAAAGCTCTTAAACCTTTAGACAAACCAAAAGCAAAAGCCCGCCAAACGGCGGGCTTTTGGGCTTTCGCTCTGCTTTGCAGATCAATAGCGGTAATGTTCGCTCTTGAACGGACCATCGACCTTGACGCCGATGTAGCTGGCCTGTTCGGGGCGCAGCTGGGTCAGTTTCACGCCGATTTTCTTCAGATGCAGGCGGGCGACCTTTTCGTCCAGCTCTTTGGGCAGAATATAGACACCGGGGGCATAGGATTTGCCCTTGGTCCACAGTTCCAGCTGGGCCAGCACTTGGTTGGTGAAAGAGGCGCTCATCACGAAAGACGGGTGGCCAGTGGCGTTGCCAAGGTTCAAAAGGCGGCCTTCGGACAGCAGAATGATGCGGTGCCCGTTGGGCATTTCGATCATGTCTACTTGTTCTTTGATGTTGGTCCATTTGTGGTTGCGCAGAGCGGCCACTTGGATTTCATTGTCAAAGTGGCCGATGTTGCCGACGATGGCCATATCTTTCATCGCGCGGATATGCTCGATCCGGATGACGTCTTTGTTGCCGGTGGTGGTGATGAAGATATCGGCCGATGCGACCTCGTCCTCTAGAAGGGTCACTTCGAACCCGTCCATCGCGGCTTGCAGGGCGCAGATCGGATCAACTTCCGTCACCTTCACGCGCGCACCAGCCCCGCGCAGCGACGCGGCAGAGCCCTTGCCCACATCGCCGTAGCCGCAGACCACGGCAACCTTGCCGGCCATCATCGTGTCAGTGGCGCGGCGGATGCCGTCGACCAGCGATTCCTTGCAGCCGTATTTGTTGTCGAACTTCGACTTGGTGACAGAGTCGTTCACGTTGATCGCGGGGAAGGGCAACTGGCCTGCCTTGTGCAGCTCGTACAAACGGTGCACGCCGGTGGTGGTTTCTTCGGACACGCCCTGAATGGCGGCGCGTTGTGCGGTGAACCAGCCGGGCGAAGCGGCGAGGCGCTTTTTGATCTGGTTGAACAGGCAGACTTCCTCGTCCGATGTGGGAACGCCGATCAGATCGGTTTCGCCCGCTTCCACCCGCGCGCCCATCAAGATGTACAGCGTGGCATCGCCGCCGTCGTCAAGGATCATGTTGCAGGTGCCACCCTCGCCGCCGAACTGGAAGATGCGGTCGGTGTAATCCCAGTAATCTTCCAGCGTTTCGCCCTTTATGGCGAAGACCGGCGTGCCAGAGGCGGCAATGGCAGCAGCGGCGTGATCTTGGGTCGAGAAGATGTTGCACGACGCCCAACGCACATCAGCGCCCAGCGCCCTGAGCGTTTCAATCAGCACGCCGGTTTGGATCGTCATGTGCAACGACCCCGCAATCCGCGCGCCTTTGAGGGGCTGGCTGGCGCCGAATTCTTCGCGGCAAGCCATCAAGCCGGGCATTTCGGTTTCTGCAATGATCAGTTCCTTGCGACCAAAGTCTGCAAGGGCGATATCTTTCACAACGTAATCGGCGGCCATGCGGCAAACTCCTTGAACCTGATGTTGCGGGGCAGATAGCATCCCGCAGGCAATTCGACAACCTTTGGTGAGAAGATGAAGCAAGCACGGGCATGGCAAAGAATGCTGTCAGGCCGCAGGCTAGACCTGCTGGACCCGACACCGGTGGATATCGAGATTGAAGACATTGCCCATGGCTTGGCCTTTGTCGCCCGCTGGAACGGGCAGACGCGCGGGGATTGGCCCTATTCGGTGGCCGAGCATTCCTTGCTGGTGGAAGACGCCTATCGCCGCCAAGGGGGCAATGACCCGCGCTGGCAGTTGGCGGCCCTGCTGCATGATGCGCCAGAATATGTCATCGGCGATATGATCAGCCCGGTGAAGGCCGCCGTAGGCCCGGGGTACGGCGAACTGGACGCCCGCCTGATGGTTGCCATCCACATCCGCTTTGGCCTGCCCGCCACGCTACCGGTTGCCGTCAAAAAGGCGATCAAGCAGGCTGATAAAGTGTCAGCCTGGTTGGAAGCCGTACAAATTGCCGGGTTTTCCGAGGCAGAGGCCGACAAGTTCTTTGGCAGGCCCGCAATAGACCTGCTGCAAGGCCTGGACATCAAACTTCGCCCGCCAGCGGTGGTGCGGGCCGAATTTGTTGCGCGGCACAGTTTGCTGATCGGGCTGATCGGCTAGGCCTGTTGCCAAAGAAAAGGCCGACCCGAAGGCCGGCCTTTTGGATTGCGTTAAATTGCAGCGCCCTTAAAGCGACAAGTCTTCCGGCGTGCTGCCAGAGGCCAAGGCCTGAAGGAACCAGCGGGGCTTGCGCCCACGGCCCGACCACGTGTCTGCTGCGTCGGCGGGGTTAGCGTATTTCGCAACGGCGGGCGACCGGCGACGTACAACAGAGACGCCTGTCAATTCTTCAAGGGTAAATCCCTTGGCACGCGCCATCTCTTGCAGTTCAACCAGAGCAATTTTCTTCTTTCTATCTTCGAAGGTCGCGATCGCCTTTGCAACATTCGACTGAAGTTCTTTAAGTTCTTTTAGGGAAAGAGTGTTGATGTTGTCCATATTTTGGATCCTCATGTGACCGTTTGCAATTGGTAGGGTTTTTCTATCCGCAATGCAAGTATCTTTTAGGTGAACACGGCACGACCCAGAGAAAAATCAGTTTGGCGCCTTGCACGCCACGTATAATTTACAGATTGTTTCGAAAACTGCAAATGTTAGCGGGACCAGTCGTTGGGTATTGTCCCTTTCGTGTCTGATCTGTCGCAGAACACATGGATTACTTTCAACCCTAGGACTTGCTTTGACCGGCCCAAGCCCTTGATTAGAGCGCAGTCGCAAATGGCGGTTCGAGCGAAGCCTATTGCGCCCTTTATTGCGCATTCAGGAAGCACGCTGTCTTGTCAGCCACCTGCTGGGGTGTAGCATCCCTTTGAAAAAATTCAGCAAATCCTATTTTTGGCAAGACAAGATACGTCAGGGTTGTGTGATCGACCGTATATCCCGGATCGCGCTTCTGGGGGATTTGATAGTAGACCCTATAGGCTTTGGCGGCCGCTGCCGTTTGCGCCTCGGTTCCGGTTAGGGCTGTCAGGCCGTCAAAGTTACCCGCGTAATCGGCCAAAACGGCGGGCGTGTCGCGTGCGGGGTCGACCGTGATAAACACCGGTGTCACCTGCAGGCCCTTGGTCGCAAGTAACGCGGAGGCTTCAGCATTTCGCGCATTGTCTAAGGGGCAGACATCCGGGCAAGAAGCGTAGCCAAAGTAGATCAGCGCGGGCTTGGCCAAAAGGGTGGTATCTGTCACGGCACGGCCTGACGTGTCCACCAAGTCAAAAGCGCCGCCAATTTGACCGCCAGCCACTGCTGAGCTTCGGCAAGCGGCAAATGCGTCTGTGCTTTGCGCTTGCAGGACGCGGTATCCTTGCCAACCCAGCAAAGCCGCCAAGGCAATAGCGGCGACACTGGCATAGAACTTGGGCATGCGACTCTCCATTAGCATTCAAGGCGGGGCGATATTGATCCTAGGCCAAGCAACATAAGAGAGATCGCACAAGAAGGCGAGAGGCGCATCGCGCCCTGTTTGAAAAATCACAGGTTCGCAGGGGTTTTTGGCCGACAAGCCAGGTATTTCCTGACAAAGGCCGGGCGTGATACCGCAAACATTAACTAATGGGGCAAAATCATGGCGATGTAAAAATCGTCAGTCCCAATGGCAAGAATTGGCCCTGCGCTCCAACAACGTTAACGCTTCGTTAACGAATTGAGAGTTAGTTTACACGCGCAGGCAAGGGTGATTTATGATGCACATCAATTGGACGATAGAAATCTTTCTGATCTCCATTGCGCTGGTTGCCGCCGGTTTGGCTATTGCGGGGATCGTCTTTTTGGAACGGCGCGGCAAACTGGGGCCAGTGACCGGCTTTGCCGAAGATACCGCCGCGACCGTATTCCTGTTTGATGCCGAGGCGCTGATCGACAGCACGCCCTCGGCCCGCGCGCTTTTGGCAGCCAGTGCGGTGCCCGGCACGGCCCGCGCCAAGCTTTTGGCCTATCTTGCCCCGCATTTTGCTGATCTTGACGAAAAAATGGCCCGCTTGCCGGTCGAAGGGGCGGTGACGCTGTATTCAAACCGAAATCAGGAAAGCTCATTGGTCTTGCAGGCCGAGCTGCGCGGTGGCCTGACCCGGCTTGTGCTGGCGGATCCCAGCCACAATGCAACATCGCCCGGCCAAGACCTGATGGCCCAGCGCGCCTTGCAAGAAGAGGTGGATATGCTGCGCGACACAGTGGCCCGCGCACCCTTTTTGATATGGCGCGAAAGGCCGAATGGCGACATCATCTGGGCCAACGCCGCCTATATGCTGCAAGCCACCGAGGTGTTGGGGCTAGGCCAAGATCTGACATGGCCGCTGCCCAGGCTGTTTGACCGGCAGGCCACAGCACAGGGGGTGAGCGGACAAAGGCAAAAGCTGATCCCGCGTCATGGCAAAGCGGCCTGGTTCGATCTGACAGGCTTTGGCGAAGCGCAAGATCGTCTTAGCTTTGCGGTACCGGCCGATCAAGCCGTGCATGCCGAAACTGCCCTGCGCGATTTCATGATGACCCTGACCAAAACCTTTGCCCATCTTCACGTCGGCCTTGCGATCTTTGATAAGGAGCGGCAACTGGTCTTGTTCAATCCCGCCCTGCTGGACCTGACGGGTTTGCCTGCCGAGTTCTTGGCCCTGCGCCCCTCTTTGCTGTCGGTGCTGGATGGGATGCGCGACCGCAATATGATTCCCGAACCGAAGGATTACCGCAGTTGGCGTCGCCAGATCACCGAGATGGAACGCGCCGCCGCATCGGGCCTTTACGAGGAGACATGGAGCCTGCCCGGCGGCCAAACCTACCGCGTGATCGGCCGCCCGCATCCCAATGGGGCAATGGCGCTGATGATTGAAGATATCTCTGGCGAAATGCTGCGCACCCGCCGCTTTCGCGCCGATCTGGAACTGAGCCAATCGGCGATGGACGAGGTGGAAGAAGCCATCGTTGTCTTTTCCGCCGCGGGGCATCTGGTTTTGTCGAATGCCGCTTATGCCCGGCTTTGGGCAACCGACCCCGACATGACGCTAGGCGAGGAAACCTTACGCTCGGTTTCGTCGCGCTGGCGGGCCCAATGTGCCCCCAGCACAATCTGGGCTGATCTGGAGGATTTCGCCTCTAACCCCGAGGACAGAACGGCGTGGCGGGCCGAGGTGCGGCGTCTGGACGGGAGACTGATTGACTGCCGTTTTGTGCCGCTGTCAGGCGGGGCCACGATGGCCACCTTTGGCTGGCACGATGCTGGCACAGGGCCAAAGGCGCTGACAGATCAGCCCTTGTCGCGCAAGCGCGCCTAACTGGCGAATTCCCTTGGGGAGCAAGTTGGTTTAGGATCGTGCCATGACCCAGCACCCCTTGCGCATCGATTTGCCCACCGAGGCGGACACGACCCGACTGGGCCAAGCTTTGGCCCTGATGCTGGGCGCTGGGGATTGTGTGCTGCTGGAAGGGTCGATCGGCGCGGGCAAATCGCACTTGGCTCGCGCTCTGATTCGCGCGCTGCGCAAGGCTGACGAAGAGGTGCCCTCTCCGACCTTTACGCTGGTGCAGACCTATCCGGGACAGCCCGATATCTGGCACGCCGATCTGTACCGTCTGACCCATCCCGACGAGGTGCACGAACTGGGGCTAGAGGCGGCTTTTGGTGATTCGATCTGTCTGATTGAATGGCCAGACCGCTTGGGCACTTCAACACCCCAAAACCCGATCCGTCTGCGTCTGGACGCCAAAGGCGACGGCAGGGTTGCCGACATCTGGCTCGGCGCGCGGCCAGATAGCTTTGCGGCAGCCCTTTTGGCGCATCTGCGCGCGCTAAAGGCTGCGGACTTTTTGGCACAGGCCGGTTGGGGGCAGGCGCGGGGCGAACCTTTGGCCCAAGACGCCTCCGCCCGTCGCTACGCGCGGCTTTTTGGGCAAGGCACGGCGATCTTCATGGATGCGCCGCCCGGTCAGGCTGATTCGGTCGCGGATTTTGTCAGGATTGACGACCACCTTTTGTCCCTTGGCCTGTCGGCCCCGAAGATCCTTGCGCAAGATGTGGCACAGGGTTTCTTGCTGGTGGAAGATCTGGGCGATGGCCTTTATCCCGCCACCATTGCGGCCAATCCGGCGCAAGAGGTTGGCCTTTATGAAGCCGCCACCGATGTGCTGGTGCATGTGCAATCGCACCCGCCCGCCGCGAACCTGCCCGACCTGTTAGCACAAGACTGGGCCGAGTCAGCGGGGCTTGTGGCGGATTGGTACGCTATGGCCATCACAGGCGCGGCACAGGGGCGGGCCGAGATTGCGGCAAGCCTAGGCCAAACGCTGACGCTGCTGGCCGATGGGCCGCGCGTGATGATCTTGCGCGATTACCATGCCGAAAACCTGCTTTATCTGCCCGAACGCACCGGATTGGCGCGGGTCGGGGTGCTCGACTTCCAATTGGCCCAGATGGGGCAGCCGGCCTATGATCTGGTGTCGTTGCTGCAAGACGCGCGGCGCGATGTGCCGCCGCAGATTGAAGCCGCGATGATCGCCCGCTTTGCCACGGCACGCGGCTTTGATCTGGTCGCGTTTCAGGCCAGCTATGCCGCGCTTGGCGCGCTGCGGGCCTTGCGCATTTTGGGGATTTTCGCGCGGCTATGTCTGGCCGAAGGCAAGCCGAAGTATCTGGACCTGATCCCGCGGGTCTGGGCGCAGTTGCAAGCGAACCTGTCCCATCCCGCACTGTCTGACCTGCGCACCGTTTGCACCCGTTTTCTGCCAGCACCCGACCCATCATCCCTGCAAAAGATGAGGGCGCAATGCAAACCTTCCCCCTGATGCTGTTTGCCGCAGGCTTTGGCACCCGTATGGGCGCGTTGACCCGCGACAGGCCCAAGCCGCTGGTCACCGTGGCGGGGCGGGCTTTGCTGGATTATGCGTTGGACATTTCGGCCCACCCCTGTGTGGGTCGCCGCGTGATGAACCTGCACTATCTGGGCGCACAGATCGCGCAGCATATCCAAGGCCAAGACATCGCCCTGTCGTGGGAGGATCCTATCCTTGACACAGGCGGCGGGCTGCGGGCGGCCTTGCCGCTGCTCGGATCGGGGCCTGTGATGCTGCTGAACACCGATGCGGTTTGGACGGGGCAGAACCCTTTGGACCAACTGGCGGCAGCATGGCAGCCTGACCGGATGGACGGGCTTTTGCTGCTGGCAAACCCCGATCAGGCGCGGGGGCATAAAGGGGCGGGTGACTTTTTGATGGATGAGCAGGGCAAGCTATCGCGGGCAAAGGGCGCATCCGGCCCCGTCTACCTTGGCGCACAGATTTTGCGCACCCAAGGGTTGGCAAGTTTTGACCAGCAAGCGTTTTCGCTGAACCTGCTGTGGGACAAGATGATCGCACAAGGTCGCGCTTATGGCCTATTCCACCAAGGCGGCTGGTGCGATGTGGGCTATCCTGCGGCTATCCCCTTGGCCGAAAGCCTGCTGCATGGATAACGTCTTCGCCCTGCCCTGCGGCGTTGATTTTGCCACCGAACTGGTGCGCGGCCTGACCGCGCATCTCAGCGATCAACCGCCCGAGGCGATGGCCCAAGTCACCCTTTACCTCAACAGCCAAAGAATGCGCCGCCGCGTGATCGAGGCCTTCGTGCAAGGCAAAGCCAGCTTTCTGCCGCGCCTATGGGTGCTGTCAGACCTTGGCCAGCATCCGATCCTGTCTGACCTGCCCGCCGCCCCCAGCGCCCTTGGCCGCCAGTTGGAACTTGCCCGCCTGATCGAGCGGCTTTTGACGGCTCAGCCCGACCTAGCCCCCCGCGCCGCCCTGTTCGATCTGGCGCAAAGCCTTGGGCTGTTAGTGGACGAAATGCACGACGAGGGGGTGGTGGCCTCGGCCCTGTCGGCCTTGGATGTCACGGGCCATTCCGAACACTGGGCGCGCACGCAAGAGTTTCTCAAGATCATCGCCCCCTTCATGCTGGCCCAAGATGGCCCTGCCCGCCCCCGCCTTGCGGCAGAGCGGTTGGCGGCCCTTTGGGCGACCCATCCGCCGCAGGGGCCGGTGATCATCGCAGGCTCCACCGGATCGCGCGGGCCGGTGGCGACCTTGATGCAGGCGGTGGCAGCCCTGCCGCAGGGGCAGATCGTGCTGCCGGGGTTTGACTTCGACCTGCCCGCCGCCGTCTGGGCGCGGATGCAAGACGCGCTCAGCTTTGAAGACCATCCGCAATACCGGTACCGCCGCCTGATGGATGCGCTGCAGATCACGCCGGATCAGATCAAACCTTGGTGCGACACGCCCCCCGTTGACGCGGCGCGCAACCGTTTGATCTCGCTTTCGCTGCGGCCTGCGCCTGTGACCGACCAATGGCTGGCCGAGGGGCAATCGCTGCCCGATCTCACCACCAGCACCGGCGGCCTGACTCTGCTCAAAGCCGCCAACCCACGGCAAGAGGCTTTGGCCCTTGCCCTGATCCTGCGCCGTGCCATTTCGCGCAACCAAAAGGCAGCGCTGATCACACCAGACCGCACCCTTGCCCGCCGGGTCGAGGCGCAGTTGGATCGTTGGGGTGTTTTGCCCGACGATTCTGCCGGTAGCCCCTTGGCGCTGTCCGCCCCCGGCCGCCTGCTTCGCCACCTCGCCCGCGCGTTCGAAGCGCCGATCACCGCCGATGGGCTGATGGTGCTGCTGAAACACCCTTTGGCGGGCAGCGGGGCGGATCGTGGCAAGCACCTTTTGCTGACGCGGGATTTGGAACTGCACCTGCGCCGCAATGGCCCCGCTTTTCCCACGGCGGATGAAGTGCAAGACTGGGCCAATGCCCATAAAGACCCGCAGGCCCCCGCTTGGGGCGCATCTATTGGGGCGGTGCTAACGCAGGTTTTGGCCCCTGCGGCGCAAACCTTGGCCGATCACATCACCCGCCACCTAACGGTGGCCGAAACTTTGGCACGCGGCACGGCCCCTTACGGCGCAGGCACCCTGTGGGACAAAGACCCCGGCATCGCCGCCCGCAAGGTGATGGACCAGTTACAGGCCGAAGCTGACCATCAAGGCGCGATGTCGCCTTCGGACTATCGCATGCTGTTTGACAGCCTGATCGCCCGCGAAGAGGTGCGCAGCCCTGTGACTGGCCACCCGCTGGTGGCCTTTCACGGCCCCCGCGAAGCCCGCGAGATTACCGCCGACCTTGTCATTCTGGCCGGATTGAACGAAGGCACGTGGCCCGCCGCCACATCCCCTGACCCGTGGCTAAACCGCCAGATGCGCAAAGACGCCGGATTGCTTTTGCCCGAACGCCAGATTGGCCTTTCCGCGCATGACTATCAACAGGCGCTGGCCGCTCCCGAAGTGGTGCTGTCACGCGCCCTGCGCGATGCCGAGGCGGAAACGGTGCCCTCGCGCTGGCTGAACCGGCTTTGCAATCTGATGGCGGGATTGGGGCCGCAAAATGGCCCCCTTGCCCTGCAAAAGATGGAAGCGCGGGGTAGCGTTTGGCTGACACGCACCACGGCTGTCGATCAACCCCAAGCGCTGCCCGATGCCGGCCTACTTCCCGCCCCGCGCCCGCAGGTTTGCCCGCCCGTGGCGGCACGGCCCACAAGCCTTGCGCTGACCAAAATTCGCACGCTGATCCGTGACCCTTACGCCACCTATGCCCAATATATCCTGCGCCTGAAGCCGCTGAACCCGCTGCGCGCGCAGCCCGATGCGCGCGAGCGTGGCACAGCCATTCACCGCATTCTGGAACGCTTCGTCAAAGACCGCCCACAGGGCGAACCAACCGCCGAGGCCCGCCTGCGCCTGTTATCCATCGCGGCAGAGGTTTTGGCGCAAGATACCCCCTTCCCCTCTGCCCGCGCTTTGTGGCTCGCGCGGTTGGATCGGGCCGCAGACCACTTCCTGCGGCAAGATGAAAAATGGGGCGGGCAGACGGTGCTGACCGAAAAGGAAGGGGCTGTCGCGGTGGGCCAAACGGGCTTTACCCTAACGGGCATTCCCGACCGGATTGACCTTTTGCCCGATGGCAGCGTGGTGCTGATTGACTATAAGACCGGCACCCCGCCCACCAAGCCGCAGCAAACCACGCTGGACTTGCAACTGCATCTGGCCGCCGCCATGGCCGAACGCGGGGCTTTTGGCGGGCAACTGATGCGGGTTTCGGGCATCTGCTATATCGGGCTTGGCTCTGGCGATAAGGCGGTTGATACCACGCTTGACACCGAAGAGATCGACGCCATCTGGGCGCGGTTTGAAGCGCTGATTGCGGCCTATCAAAACCCGCAAACCGGCTATACCTCACGGCGTGCCGTGTTTGATATGCGCACGCCGGGCGATTACGACCACCTCGCCCGCTTTGGCGAATGGGACATGACCGACCGCGCAACCTTGATCAAGGTAGGCCAAGATGACCCCGCTTGACGCCACCCAAGATCAGGTCGCCGCCGCCAATCCGGCCGTGTCCACTTGGCTTTCGGCCAATGCCGGATCGGGCAAAACACGGGTGCTGACCGACCGTGTTGCGCGGCTTTTGCTGCAACAGGTCGAACCTCAGCGGATTTTGTGCCTGACCTATACCAAAGCCGCCGCGACCGAGATGCAAAACCGTCTGTTCCAGCGTTTGGGCGCTTGGGCCATGATGCCCGACGATGCCCTGACAAAAGCGCTGGCAGAGTTGGGAGAAGTTAACACCCCCGACCCCGCCCACATGGCCCGCGCCCGCAGCTTGTTCGCCCGCGCCATCGAAACGCCGGGGGGCTTGCGCATCCAGACGATCCACAGCTTCTGCGCCAGCCTGCTGCGCCGCTTTCCGCTAGAGGCCGGGGTGTCGCCGAACTTCGTAGAACTTGACGACCGCGCCGCGCGGCTGTTGCGGCAAGATATATTGGAGGAAATGGCCGACACACTGGCCCGCGATGCCGTCTATCAGGCCGCGCTGGTCTATACCGGCCAAGATTTCACAGCCCTTATGGAAGAAGTGGCCTATCATCCCGAAGGTTTCCAAACATCTGTTCACAAAACTCTGGAAATGCCCGACGGCGAAAGCGCAGCGCAGCTTTTGGCCGATGTGTTTGACGGGGACGAGGCCGACATTTTCACCACCCTTCTGCCCGCCTTGGCCGCCGGTAGCAGTAATGATGTCAAAGACCACGCAAAATTGTCAGCCTTGCGGTTTGCCCCTGCCGATCTTGCCACTTTAGCAGGGCTAGAGGGGGTTTTTCTGACGGGCGACAAGGCGAAAATCCCGTTCTCGGCCAAGCTAACCACCTTTCCCACCGCCGCCACCCGCAAAACCATTCCCGACCTGATCCCCCGCCTGAATGCGTTGATGGAACGCGTCCAAGACGCCCGCCCCCGCCGTCTGGCGCTGCAAGCGGCGGCTAAAACGCAGGCGATTTACGACTTTGCCCAGCAATTCCTGCCGCTCTACGCGCAGCGCAAGGCCGCCCAAGGCTTGCTGGATTTTGACGACCTGATCACCCGCGCCGAAGGCTTGCTGTCAAACCCCTCTGTCGCCGCTTGGGTGCTGTTCCGGCTGGACGGCGGGATTGACCACGTGCTGGTGGACGAGGCGCAAGATACCGCGCCCAAGCAGTGGCGCGTGATCGAGCATTTGACTGCAGAGTTTACAGCCGGCGAGGGGACGCGGCCCGGTGGGCGCACCTTGTTTGTGGTGGGCGACAAGAAACAGTCGATCTATTCCTTTCAGGGCGCCGATGTGGCGGCCTTTGACGAAAAGCAGGCGTTGTTTGCGGAAAAGTTCACCGCCGCGCGGCAGGTCTTTCAGAACCGGTCCTTGCAGTATTCGTTCCGATCTTCTCCAGCCATTTTGAACGTGGTGGATGCGGCCCTTGCCGATCTGTCGCCCGCCGCTTTGGGCGATGTGGTGGCCCACCGCGCTTGTTTCCCCGATCTGCCCGGCCGCGTCGATCTGTGGCCGCTGATCGTGGCGGACGAGGTGAAAGACGACGCACCCTTTGAAGATCCGGTGGATCTGATCCGCCCCAGCCACCCCGTGGCCCAACTGGCCGACAAAATCGCAGCCGAGATTGAGGGGTTGCTGACCTCTGGCACGCAGATTGTCACCCGCGAAGGGCCGCGCCCTGTGCATGCGGGCGATGTGCTTATTCTGGTGCAAACCCGCAGCGCGCTGTTCAACGAAATCATCCGCGCGTGCAAGGCCCGCCATTTGCCCATCGCGGGCGCAGACCGGTTGAAACTGGGCGAAGAGATGGCGGTCAAGGATTTGATCGCCCTGCTGTCGTTTCTGGCCACGCCGGAAGATGACCTGTCTTTAGCGGCTGTCTTACGCTCTCCGCTGATTGGCCTGTCAGAGGCGGACCTTTACACCTTGGCGCATGGTCGCACGGGGTATCTGTGGGAAAAGCTGCGCAGGCTTGATTTACCCGCCGTGGGCCTGCTGAAAGACCTGCGCGATCAGGTCGACTACCTGCGCCCCTATGACCTTCTGGAACGCATCTTGGTCCGTCACCACGGCCGTCACCGCCTGATCACCCGCCTTGGGGCCGAGGCGGAAGACGCCATTGACGAGCTGTTGAACCAAGCCCTCGCCTATGAACGCGGCGCTGTGCCCAGCCTGACGGGATTTTTGTCGTGGCTAGAGGCGGATTCGGTGCAGGTCAAACGGCAGGCCGAAGCCTCTGGCCAGCGGATAAGGGTGATGACGGTGCATGGGGCCAAGGGGCTGGAATCGGAAATCGTGATCCTGCCCGACACCGCCGACCGCTCGCCCAGCGACCGCGATTTGCTCTATGCCGATGCCTTCGGGCAAATGGTCTGGAAAACCCCCACCCCCGAAAGCCCACCCGTGATTGCCGAGCTGCGCGCCGACAAGCAGCGGCGCGAGGCCGAAGAGAACCTGCGGCTGTTGTATGTGGCCCTGACCCGCGCGCGGTGCTGGCTGATCGTGGCGGGCCATGGCAAGGCTGGAAAAGACGGCGCTTGGCACAAGATTGTGGCGGACGGCATGGCACGCTTGGACACAACCGTCACCAATTTTGGACTGCGCCATCAGTCGGGCACCTGGCCGGATGCCTCTGCGCAAGAGAAATTGCAACCAACGTTAGACCCAGCCCCCGAAGACTGGATGTTTTTGCAAGCCGAACAGCCTGCAAGGCCGAACCCTGCTGTGTCACCTTCTGACCTTGGCGGCGCAAAAGCCCTGCCCGGGGCCTTGGGTGAAGACAGTGAC
>Ga0114958_10001741_pt1 | contig 16841 bp, 12 predicted proteins | sample C_130208_EF_Meta_FD_89577 | JGI IMG/M metagenome (GOLD analysis project Ga0114958, IMG submission 89577) | Freshwater microbial communities from Lake Croche, Canada to study carbon cycling - C_130208_EF_MetaG | ecosystem: Environmental > Aquatic > Freshwater > Lake | place: Lake Croche, Canada...
AACTTTACATCTTTTTAAATCCACCTAGCATACAAAGTGAGACTTGATGCAGTATTATACGGTGTATTGATTGCGTAGGTTGTTCCTGAACCATTTGGTTGTGTATTCCACCCACTAAATGTAAATCCAGTCCTTACTAATGTGCCAGAATTTGTACGCAGATTTACTGAAGTTGTTCCTGATATATACGGGTCCATATATTGAGGTCCTGGTGGCGTACCACTTGTATTGCCGTTTCCGTAGTATTCAACTGTGTAATTTGGTAATGGAGGATAGGTATAGATAGAGCCAGCAGATGGTGTAATCACAATTGTAGTTATACAATTATCTGCAGCTGGTACTATAAGGGCGTATGGGTAAAGAGAACGTGGTATGGTTGTCCAAGTAGTGCCGCTGTTTGTAGTGTAAAATGAGTTATTAGGACTGTTTGAAATAATTGTATTTGAACTGTCTGAAAAATTTAAGATACAACCTTGATTGAAGAAGTTATAGGTTGCCATCCCTGAGGATACCGCTGATAAGCCACAGCCATTATTTACATTTTGGATAGAAACATTATAGTTTACTGGGTTAATGCTATTAGTAAGAGCAATCGTAGGAAATGTCACGCTAGATATAGTCGCTCCATTCGGCCAATATGTTACATCAGTTAAGTTTGTAATCGTTTTGGAATAATTATAATTATTTGTCGTATTTAAATATGATGTGTATGAATTATTTACTATACTGGATGAAGTTATCACAGTTTTACTTACAACCGACATCATGCCAAGGGGGGCACTACCAGACCCGTAATCTGTTGTTGTTCTACCCAACAATGCGGTTGTATAAAAGGTCACTGTGGTATCACTCTTGAATATTTGCGCAAAGGGGAATATATACGTAATTGCTGTTCCACCTGACCCACCACTAGTTGTGCCTCCACCACAGTTTTTCACTGCTGAACCAGCTATCCATTGAGCATAAAGTGTCACTGTTTGCGATGTAAATGTGTATCCAGGTATATAAACTGGACCTATTCCATTAGCTGCAGAGTTCCATCCTACAAATGTAAATCCAGGCTTAGTAAGTGTATTTTTGCTTAAAACATTAACTTTTACGCCTGAAGGATAAGTTGTAGGAGGTGCTGGAACTGCGCCACTTGTACTTCCGTTTCCATCATATGTTACTGTTAGCGGGCTTGATAAATCAACCCAATATGCGTACAATGTCGTGTTTGCAATAATGTTAAATACTGTTCCAGCATTGTAACTAGTGCCTGTTCCATCAGCTAATGTATTCCAACCGTAAAATGACAGCGTGGGATTTGTAAAAGGACCAGTATTGCCTAAAACTGTTACAGGTGTATTAGAATTATATAGTGTTGAACCAACAGGTGGTGTTCCTGAACCATTAGTTCCAGCATTATATACTAAAGTATATTGGGTAGCAGGGTTAATCCATTGTGCATATAATATTATACTTCCTGTCATAGAAATCGTACTTCCTGCAGCATAATTAGTTCCTGAACCGTTTATTGCGGTATTCCATCCTCCAAATACTAACGACCCATTGACGAACGCTCTGTTATCAACCACGCCTGCTGTGGTATATTGGACATACGATGTTCTAGAACTTAGAGGCTCCAATCCAGAGCCACCTGTGCCGGCGTTATATGTAAGAGCTACACCAAGTATCCATTGAGCGTATAAAGTAGTATCGGCGCTTATTGTAAATGTGTTACCACCAATATATGAAATCCCAGAGCCGTCGGCGGCTGTATTCCATCCTCCAAAACCGTAGCCTGTTTTAGCTAATCTTGGAGTTACTATATTTCCCAATACCGTGACTGTTGAACCAGATGTATAGGGTGATAAACTGTCAGTGACTTGAGTTCCGCTTGTATTTGTGTTTCCATTATATGAAACTGTATATGACCCCCCTGCAGGTGTCCATTGTGCGTAAAGCGTTGTATTTGTTGTAATAGAGAATGTGGCACCAATAGCATAACTAGTACCTGTTCCATTTGCTAAAGTGTTCCAACTGGCAAATGTGTTACCACTTTTAACTAGGGTGCCCTGCCCCAATACCGTAACAGTTGAACCAGTTACATAGGGCGATGAACCATCAGTTAACGGTGAACCACCAGTGCTGGTATTACCATCGTAAGCTACGGTATAGGTAATTGGCGACCATTGAGCGTAGAGAGTTGTATTTGTTGTAATTGTGAAGGTTGCACCTATAGCGTAGCTAGTTCCTGAACCATTTGCAGCTGTGTTCCAACCGGTAAAGTTATTGTTTGTTTTAACTAGGGTGCCCTGCCCCAATACCGTAACAGTTGAACCAGTTATATAGGGCGATGAACCATCAGTTAATGGTGAACCACCAGTGCTTGTATTACCGTCATAAGCTACGGTATAGGTAATTGGTGACCATTGAGCGTAGAGGGTTATATTTGTTGAAATGGAGAATGTTGCTCCAATAGCGTAGCTAGTTCCTGAACCATTTGCTGCGGTGTTCCACCCTGTAAAGTTGTTATTTGTTTTAACTAAGGTACCCTGTCCTAATACTGTTACAGTTGAACCGGTTACATAGGGTGATGAACCATCAGTTAATGGAGACCCGCCTGTGTTAGTATTACCGTCATAAGCTACGGTATAGGTAATTGGTGACCATTGAGCGTAGAGGGTTGTATTTGTTGAAATGGAGAATGTTGCTCCAATAGCGTAGCTAGTTCCTGAACCATTTGATTGTGTATTCCACCCTGTAAAATTGTTATTTATTTTAACTAATGTACCCTGTCCCAATACTGTGACAGTTGAACCAGTTACATAGGGTGATGAACCATCAGTTAATGGATTACCACCTGTATTTGTATTACCGTTGTAAGCAACGGTATAGGTAATGGGTGTCCATTGGGCATATAGAGTAGTATCTGTACTAATTGTGAAGGTTGCACCAATAGCGTAGCTAGCTCCTGAACCATTAGCAGAAGTATTCCAACCGTTGAAGTTGTTGTTTGTTTTAACAAGGGTGCCCTGTCCCAATACTGTAACAGTAGAACCTATTATATAAGGTGATGAACCATCAGTTAATGGATTACCACCTGTATTTGTATTTCCATTATAGGCTACACTATAGGTAATGGGTGTCCATTTTGCATAAAGAGTTGTGTTAGTTGTAATTGGGAATGTTGCACCGATAACATAACTTGTGCCTGAACCGTTTGCTTCTGTGTTCCAACCGGCGAAGTTGTTGTTTGTTTTAACTAATGTTCCTTGTCCCAATACTGTGACCGTTGAACCAGTTACATAGGGTGATGAACTATCTGTTAATGGGGTCCCACCGGTATTAGTATTTCCATTATAGGTAACAATATAGGTAATTGGTGTCCATTGTGCATACAGGGTTGTATTTGTAGTAATAGCAAATGTGTTGCCAATAGCATAGCTTGTTCCTGAACCATTTGCTGCGGTGTTCCAACCGGTAAAATTATTATCTGTTTTAATCAGTGTCCCCTTACCTAATACTGTAACTGTGGAACCTGTTGCATAGGGTGATGAATTATCAGTTAAAGGAGTACCACTTGTGTTGGTGTTACCGTTATATGTTACGGTATAGGTTATTGATGTCCATTGTGCATATAGAGTTGTATTTGTACTAATGGTAAAGGTTGAACCGATTGCATAACTAGTTCCTGAACCATTTGCTGCTGTATTCCAACCAGCAAAAGTCTCACCAGTTTTGACTAATGTTCCTTTGCCTAACACAGTAACAGTTGAACCAGTTACATAGGGTGATGAACCATCCGTCAATGGATTACCACCAGTATTGGTATTACCATTATATGTTACTGTATATGTAATTGGTGTCCATTGGGCGTATAGGGTTGTATTAGTTGTAATGGAAAATGTTGAGCTAGATGTGTAGCCTGTTCCTGAACCGTTTGCTTCTGTATTCCACCCTGCAAAATTATAGCTTGTTTTAACTAATGAACCCTGTCCTAATACAATTACTGTGGAGCCGGTCACATACGGTGATGAACTATCTATTGATGGATTACCACCAGTATTTGTATTACCGTCATATGTTACTGTATAGGTTATTGGAGTCCATTGTGCATAGAGATTTGTATTTGATGTAACTGTGAATGTTGAGCCAGTAGCATAGCTGGTTCCTGAACCGTTTGCTTGTGTATTCCAGTTAGTAAAATTATTATTTGTTTTAACTAGGGAGCCCTTCCCTAATACTGTAACTGTTGAACCAGTTATATAAGGCGATGAACTATCAATTAATGGTGAACCACCTGTATTAGTATTACCGTTATAAGTTACAGTGTAGGTTATTGGAGTCCATTGAGCATAGAGGATGGTATTTGTTGTAATGGAGAACGTTGTACCTATAGCGTAAGAGATTCCTGAACCATTTGCCAGTGTATTCCAACCTGTGAAATTGTTGTTAGTTTTAACTAGGGAGCCCTGACCCAATACTGTAACAGTTGAACCCGTTACATACGGTGATGAACCGTCAGTTAATGGCGTACCGCTAGTATTTGTATTACCATTATAAGCAACTGTATAGGTAATTGGTGTCCATTGAGCAAATAGCGTAGTGTTCGTAATAATAGGGAACGTACCACCTACTAATAAACTAGTGCCTGAACCATTTGCCATTGTATTCCAACCTGTAAAATTGTTATTTGTTTTAACTAGCGTACCCTGCCCCAATACTGTAACAATAGACCCAGTTATATATGGCGATGAACTATCAGTCAATGGGTTACCACCTGTATTTGTATTACCGTTATATGTTACAGTGTATGTGATAGGACTCCATTGGGCATATAGGGTTGTATTAGTTGTTATGGCAAATATTGCGCCAACAGCATAACTAGTACCTGAACCATTTGCTATTGTATTCCATCTTGTAAAGGTATTATTGCTTTTAACCAGTGTTCCTGTGCCTAATACCGTAACATTTGAACCGATTACATAGGGCGATGAACCATCTATTAATGGCGTACCGCCTGTATTTGTATTGCCATTATATGTAACAGTGTACGTAATTATTGTCCATTGTGCATATAGAGTCGTATTTGTTGTAATAGGAAATGTTGAGCCAATAGCATAACTGGTCCCTGAACCGTTTGCTTGTGTATTCCAGTTAGTAAAATTGTTGTTAGTTTTAACTAGGGAGCCCTGACCCAATACTGTAACTGTTGAACCGGATAAATATGGGGATAAACCGTCTGTTAATGGTACACCGCCTGTGTTAGTATTACCATTATATGTAATAGTATAGGTGATTGGTGTCCATTGTGCATACAATGCTGTATTTGCATTAATAACAAAAGTTGTCCCTGGTACGTAACTTACGCCTCCAACTGCAGGAATTAATGGCATAGTTATACCATTAATTAATGTATTCCACCCTGAAAAACCATAACCAGTTTTAACTAGGGTACCTTGCCCTAAAACTGTTACTGTAGAACCACCAATATATGGTGATAAAATGTCAATTAAGGGGGTTCCTCCTGTATTTGTATTACCGTAATACGTTACCGTGTAAGAACCTAAAGGTGCCCATTGAGCATAGAAAGATATATCTGAATTAATAGAAAATGTTTGTCCAATAGAATAATTTACACCTAATCCATTAGCTAATGTATTCCATCCTGTAAAATTATTGCCAGTTTTTACAAGTGTATTTTCGTTTAAAACAATAACTGATGAACCTGAAGCGTATGGTGATAAATTATCAATTGACGGGTTACCACCAGTATTTGTATTACCATAATACATTACAGTGTATGTAACATTTGGTATAATTGTCCATTTAGCATATAAAATTATATTTGATTTAATAGAAAAAGTAGAGCCTACTGTAAAATTATCGCCAGAGCCATTTAATGATGTATTCCATCCAGCAAATTCATAACCTAATTTTTCAAGCGTATTTGGACCCATAATAGATACTGTTGAATCTGCAGTATAAGGTGACAATTCATCTATTGGTGGACTTCCACTTGTATTTGTATTTCCTAAATATATAACTGTAAATGTGCCTGGTGGATTCTCACAACAATCAGGAAGATAATCACCTAGTTTAATACCTAGTGTATCGGATGATGCTAAATAAGTACCTGCACGACCGGTACGGTTATTTATGTTATTTCTATAGAACGTTGCGGATGTTCTATTTATAACATTTTTTAGCAAATTAGCCTGGCTCCTATCAGTACTAGCCATACATATATTATTTACTTCTATTTTTTTTTGCGTTCAACGAACCGTGATAAGATAAAACAGAAAGAAGTCATATGAAATTTTTAAATTACTTATTTTTGTGGTCGGGCGTTTCTGATTAATTAGCTATTTTTTATATTTTAACACATTAATTCTCTTACATGTGAAGGCTTTCACAAAAATAGCCGTCAAAAAACCTATAAAATATTCTGCCAAATCAATAACCATATTCTTATCATTTGGGTCTACTAGTTGATAGGTTACAAATAGTGGAAGAACATAGATATATTCAATAGTAACAAGACCAAAGAAAAAGTGCCAAAAGGAGTTCCAACCATCTGTAAATAGTGGTCTATGTTTGTTATATTTTGACAGATTCATCTTTTGCTTATAGTAGGCTGCGGTTTTTTTGCCTTTTCTTTTTGCTTTTACTCAACAAGCATGGGCAGATTGTGACTGTGGCAATGCTTTCCCACCTGAGTCATTTGCTCAATGCCAATGTGACCCATGCCAATAAACGCGTGCCGGTCAAGGCAAGAGCCACATGGTGTTGCGCTGTCATTGAAGTGGATAAGCTTGAGTAGCTTCTTGTTGTACTTTGTTAGGCGCTGAATATAGCTAAGCGGCTGCTTGCCTGTTGCAAACACGTGGCAGGTATCTACGCAGATTCGAAGGCGGGGGTCCTTGAACTGGAGTACAAACTCAATGAAATCGGTTTCACTTGTTAGTGTCTCCGTACCCTGTCCCGCCGGTGTCTCAAGAAGAATCGGGCATTGCGGTGTAGCATGCTCCATTGCCTTTAGAAGATTGGTCTTCATATTGTTCATTGCGGTTTGATGGTCCTTGTTTGTGGACTTGCCCACATGAACCACAACACCCTTGAAGCCGACCGCATTAGAATACTGGAGGTTCTTGATTAGAAGCGCTGTGTGATAATCGTCGTCTGCACCAGGGTCCTGGCAAAGATTAATGATATACTGGCTGTGAACAAAGATATTGGCTTGCTTGGATTGAACTATGGCAGCGGTAGCCACCAGTTCAGTGTCATCAATATGTAGCTTTGAGTTTTGGGGACCGCCCAGAAAGATTTGGTAGGGGCGCGTGTAATCCTGGAGCTCATTAATCGTGTCAGGAAGGGACTTGAGCTTATTGGTGTGGGTGCCAATGAAGAGCTCTGCCATTAGCTGCTGCCCCAGAGCGATTCCAGTCACATCTGTAGTCTGACGCTTGACTGAAATGTGCTCCATTAGGTCACGGAAGGCGTTTCTATTGGTCCAAGTGCGTACATCATAGTGCCAGATAAGCTTCTGTAGCGGGAAAACAAGGTAAATGTCAGTTGACTCAGGAGCTAGGGCAGCGTAAGCAAAGACCTGGTGAATAAACTGTAGCCAGTTCTCCTGGAGCATACCTGTTAGCTTGACCTCAAACATCTGGGTATCTGTTCGTGCATCTGGGTGCCCCTGCACATGGTTGTAGTTCACAGCCTCATCATAGCGTAAGGTGCCGATAGCCAACTTCTCTAGCTGAGTACGCGTATCCTTGACTGCCTCAAGAAATGGTGGTGTTGTCTTTGAACCCTGGATTTTTCCAATGGCTACATCACTAATAGTGGGAAACCACTTCTTAGTACAGGCAATCAGGCTGTCCATGTTAATATCTTGGGATGGATAACGCAACAGCTCCTCCGCTACATTGCCAAGGGTTGTGTAGGTTTGACCTGGCGGCATATTGCTCAGAAGTGCATTTGGATAGCGGATGGGTGCAGTCTCTGGAACCTTGATTTTCTTGGGCAGAAGCTTCTTTAGCTCTGCCTTTTGCTGACTGTCCAGATGGTGAAGGATATTGCGCACACGAATTTGTTCCATGATGTGCTTTAAGAACATTATGAAAAAAATTTATGAATTCAATTTTTATCGATTGGATTCCGGGTTATTTGACTCAATAGCATTTCTTATAAAATTGGCTTTTTCTATTAGCGCCTTTTCATCTACAAAGGTTTGTACTGGCTTTGGCTCTGGTTTTACCACTTCATTAATAGCCTGAACAATAGTCATCGTTGCCTCTATTTCTGGCTTTTTAGCTATAAATACATTGATAATAGACGATAATGCTTTACAAATTCTAGCATAGGTACTTTCTTCCATTTGTCTCTAGTGTAGATTTTATTTGCTTGCGGCTATCCCGATAATTATTTATATAAGTTATTGTATTATGAGTTCAACATATACAGGATGTATTTTAGGTTCACAAAGTCCATGGTCAGCTTTACTTGTCCCACTTGTTATTTTACTATTTAACATTGAACATATGGCATTTGGTGGATTAGTTATGATGGCAAGAAAAAAATACGGAATTCCATTTCCAACTATGTATGCGGTTCCCGGTAGCCCAAGATACTATGATGAGTCTATGAAGCCTAAAGATGACAAGGAAAAGTTTAGTGATACAATTACAAATGAAGAGGCATTTGCTTTTAATTCGGTGCAGCGTGGTCACCAGAATATGGTAGAAAATGCCCCCTTTTTCTTGGCGATTTTATTAGCAGCTTGGCCATTTCCACTAGTTTCAGGGATTGTTGGTCTTTTATATTTAGTTGGGCGCGGTTTATACATGTATGGTTATACACAAGCACCAGGACTGCGTGTCTATGGTGCTGCTTTTATATATCCAGCTTTGCTAACGTTATTTGTATGTTCTGGTTTTAGTATGGCTTATATTGCTCAGGGCGTTGAACCTTATTAGTTAAAATATACGTATATATAAATTAATGAGATTTATCTGTTTAACAAATGATGGACAGATATCAATGTTGAAAAATATGCTCAATTCAGCTAGTAAATGTGGGTTAGCTATGAATGATTTTCATGTATATATGTTACCTGAAAGCTATAAGGCATCAGCTAAATATGGGTCTCCCAAATTCAGAGATATAACAGTAATAAAACTAAAAGTTATATTGGAAAATTTACGCAGATGCGATGAGATTATGTGGGTTGACAATGATATTGTGTTTTTTGAAAATTGTGTGGAAAATGTGCGTTCTTATCCAGGTGACTTTATTATGCAGAATGATGGATGGTCACCGTGCACAGGTTTCTTTTTGGCGCGTAGAAATGAAAAAACGCTAAGGGTGATTGAATCGGCAATAGCACATCTACAGAAACATGCTGCTTATACAACATACAATGACCAGTCTGCCTTTAATGATGTATATAAGTCGGTTTTAGGAATCAACGTAAAATTATTACCTGATGCAGAATATCCCAACGGTTCAGTTTACTTTGATAAGGGACAGAAAGGGGCGGCGCGCATGGTTCACAATAACTATCTTCAAACAACACCTGAAAAAATATACCGCTTTCATGCTAATCAACTGTGGGATGATAGTTCTGCTGCGTTTGATTTAGTCAATAAGTATAATAGCCTTGATGGAGTTTTTTAGGTTTACCGTCAAGTAAAAAATTAATTCATTCATATTTATTTTATGAATAAATTAATTAATATAAGGTTGCTCTAATACTTACGTTTGCTACGTTGTTTTCTAGATTTACCACCCCTTGCGTTAGCGCCGTTAATGTTAACTACGTTATTATTGTTAAGTGAGCGTGACATAAAATCATCTTCTATTGCTAATTCATACATCATTTCCACAATATCGGATTCAGGTGGGGCTGGTCCAAATTGATTATGACGATTGTCAACTACTATAGTTTGGGCGCGTTGCTCTAATGCATCTCTTTGTTCATTTGATAATGCTCCTACTAGGTTAGGACCCCTACTCATTAACAGGTCATACCAAGCATCACCATTTCCTGTATTTAACTTAGCTTTGTATTCTTGCCATCTTCTCTGAGCCGATAGAGTTCTCATAGGCAACAATTGTTTTTTAGGGCGCCTATTTATTTGCTCTACCGGGCGACTACGCTTATGTGTCTGTCTGTTCATTTCTAACTTTGGGATATTTATTTTTTGCGCGCTAAAGTAAGAGTTTTACAAAAGAAAAATTGAAAATGTGGAAAAAATTGAAATCACATTTAACTTTTAATGGGTTAGTGGGGATTTGCAAAAGAAGCAAACACACTAGTCAATCAAGCCAAAGAAGCTTAAAATGTCTAGCCGTGCAATGAAGCGCAACACTCAGGGTGGGAAGGCGTTCAAGTCCAAGGCAAAGGGTGGCACCCACTACAGCACCAAGGCGGCGCAGGACGGCGCACAGGAGATGCTGGACCTGATTATGGCGCGCCAGGACAACTTTGCCGGGCTCAAGCCTGAGGAGCGCCTTGCTGCAGAGCGCGCCCTGCTGGAGATTCAGGTGGGCAAGGTGGTGCGCAAGTTCGGCAATGGGCGCTTTGAGGTCCAGTGCCAGGACAACAAGCTGCGCAACTGCGCTGTGCGCGGCGTCATGAGGCGCAAGGGCAAGTGCTTCATTGACCTGGACTGCTTTGTCGTCGTGTCTCTGACTGAGGCGCTTGAGGAGCTTGATAGCTCTGACGATGAGGGCAACTTTGGCGGCGGCAAGGCGCGCGCTGGGGCTGAGTTTAGGAGCGGGGCGGACATGGGCTACATTGCAGGTCTGTTTGATGCCTACACCACGGAGCAGCTGCGCAAGACCCGCCTGTGCCCGCGCCTGTTCAAGGTCCAGGATGAGCAGGGCAACCTGGTGGAGGACCTGTTTGACCGCTCTGGTGCTGAGGGCGGCGCCCTGGGGGATGGAGAGTCCAAGGACAAGAAGGAGAAGAAGGGCAAGAAGGTGGCAGCGGTGGACGATGACGTGAAGCTGGAGGACCTCTAAGCGTAGCGACTATAAACAGAGCTGCTAAGTGAAAAACAAAAGTGAAAAAAAAATCAAATACAAAAAAAGATTTTTCACTAAAAATTGAAACCCCATATTTTTACATGGTGTTTCAAGGAAATGCAGACATCTATGACGAATAACATGTTTAAGAAGACCGGTGACGCTATTCTGCCCGCGGGCGAATACTTTGTTGGGGATGTCTGCTACTTCCTTCAGGACAGCCTAATTAAGGATGTCTGGTCCAAAAAGTTTGACTCCAATGAGGGCTGCTTCGTGCGTGATGATGGTATTGGTTTTGTTGTAACCATTCCCTTTGACGGCAACGGGCTCTATGAGGGGTCAAACAAGTTTCTTTATGATGTTGAGACTAACAATCTTGGCGTTGTTCCTGTGACTCTTGGCGATAAGTCCAAGTTCACGGGCTGCGGCACATTTCACAAGTTTAATAAGCCTGTTACTGTGACTGTGGATGATGATGGCATTGTTACTGTTCAATCGGGTGACTGGTTTCTGGAGATTGACACCAGTGAGCGGGAGTCTATTGATTCCGATGACCCTGGCTATGATTCTTGGAGCTAATATGTATAAACTATAAAGGAACAAAAAACAAAATAAAAAACTATTTTTTTTGTGGCAAAGGTGCTTAGGTACCCGGTTTTTTTATCTATTTATATTAGATGCCTTCATTTAGTCGAAAAAGGTCTACAAGAAAGGGGAAGAATCGTAAGATTCTAAGAAAAACATTCAAGGGTGGCGCTGCAACACGTGCATTAATTCGCGCAGTAGGACGAAACGTTCATGTACCAATGGCACCTTTACCAAAGGCACCTTTACCAAAGGCACCTTTACTTAGAGTCCCTTTACCAAGAACACAAATACCTATGGAATCTTTAGCTAGACCAGGAGTCCCTCCAGCCCAATTTAGAATGGGACCAGAACCTACATTATTTTCTGGACCTAGACAGAATCCTTTATTCGGACAAAGCGCTATTAGTACTGCCAGGTCCTCTCCTTTTGGACAGCAGCAAAGATTAATGAGCACTGCTTTAAAAGCACCAAGAAATGCCCGTTTTAAGATTGGTGATATTGAACGTATCAAAAGCGGTACAGGTCTAAAGAACTTAATACAGGACCCTGCTGTTTTAAAGGAGTTGGAAATAGAAGGAAGAGCGCCAATACCATTAGTTAGATGGAAGGTGACTAAAAAGTTATTTGATGCTGGAAAACTACAAGGAAAGCAAATTGAGAATCAAATGGCTGTTTTAGAATTTGAAATTGCCGCTAAAGAAGCAAAGGAGAATGTTAGTAATTTAAGACAACAATTAAAAGCCCTTGAGGAGCAAAATGGTGGTCCTAGAAAATCAGTACCTGGATTACAACAGAATGTTGCCGCGCAAGCCGCTAATGCTGAAGCATTAGAACAGGCGGCAGAAGGTCCTGGTGAGGTCGCATTAGGAGAAAGAGCAGCTGCCCAGCCTAAACCCGTTGAACTTGCTGAAGCTGTTCCTAAGAAAAAGGCTGCCAAGGGTTCAGATATTGCTGTAGCAGAAGGTAATCAAGCTATAAATCAGGTTGCTAAAGTTCTACAAGAAAATGCACAAAACGCTGCTAAGCGGGCAAATAGCGCCTTAAAAAAGGCTAATGAAGCTCAGAAACTTTCTAACGCAGCGGCTAGGGCTAAACTGGAGTCTGAAGCTTTGAAAGCAAAGGTTCAACAAATGGAAGCAGAATTGAAGAATCCTCAAAGAATAGCAGAAATAAGAAGCACAAGTGAAGCTGTAGAAAGCGGCGTTTCTAGAGTTTCTGCTGAAGGCATTGCTGCTGATGCTGAAGGGGCTATTAAACTTATCCAAAAAGAAATAGTAGTTGTTGATAATTTAATAGCTGTAGGTAATAAGGATATACAAAAAGCCTCAGAAGCGTTAGAACCTGTGTTAAATCAAGAAATTGAAAATGTTGTTGCTGGGCAAATTAAAAATGAAGCGGCAAATCTTGGGAATGCGGAATTAAATAGAAAAGCACCAGAATTATTTGAAAACTTTGCCCGCAGACTATTAGGAAAAGGTGACCCAATAATTTTAGAAAGAAAAGCGCTTGCTGAAGCTGAAGCAGCATTTGTAGGAAAGAAAGTACCTGTTGTTTCAATTGAAGATAATGCTACTAATTTAATGGAAGTTGTTAAAAGCTGGACGCCTTATGGTAGAGCTTTACGAAGACTTAAAAATATGATGAAAGTTGTTAATAAAAATATGAGAGGATTGAAATTTCAAGACCCAGAAATTGTCCACGAATTAGGGGCTATAAAAGAATTTAGAACTATTATCGATGAAGGTCTGGAAGTTATACTTGAACGTTCTAATAGAGCGGATATTTTACGGCTAATAGAAGTATTTACACCCAATCGACTCCTAAACTTTAAGGGTGCTATGATAAAGGTATTTGCTTCAAGCGTTGATGTAGGAACGTTAGTATTAAACATGATGTTAACTAAAATTATTCCTGGAAAACAGTTTAATGCTGCTAATGTCGATAATCTAATTGCTATAATGAGATTAAATCCTCAAGGGGCTAGAGAGGCTTTAACAAAATTAATTGACCAGGATATGCCAAGGCAGTTGGATTTAGAGGTTGGTTTTGCCATGAATTTTGAAAAAGGTAAAGGTTTATTTGGAGCTAAAGCAATGTTTAGTCTACTTTTTGCTGCTGGTGGTGCTGCTGTATTATTTTTAGCTTGCCTAAACAACATCCCAGATATAAAGGCGCTTGGAATAGCCATACAAGACATTAAACATGATAATAAACTCAACTTTCAAGAAATGCAGACGCGGGCTAAACTTTTACGTGATGCTTTTGTAGTTGACATTTTGCGTCAGGTTCCTCCAGAAGGTGTTGTTGCTCCTGCTCCTGCTCCTGCTTCTGCTCCAGAAGTGGTAGTTGAACCAAAAGTAAGAAGTTGGACAAATTATGCCATGGAACAAATTGGACTAAACCCTGAAGTTTCTGCGGATAGAAGGCGATTTACTGAATTAGCAGACGCCGCAAGGGGGCATGCTGGTGATGTTGCAAAGACAGCCGCAATGGCTGCCGCTGGCGTTGCTGCTGGCGCTGCCGCTAGAGCGTTATTTGGAAAATAGGCGCATTAGTGCTTAAAAATAGGTTTAGTTAGCTTTATTAGGGACTTAATGAGTATAAGTTTTATTAGGAAATATTTAACAATATATCCTGATAAAAAACGGGCGTATATTGATATAGGTGGAGCTATTGATTGCTTGACAGAGTTTTCAAATGTATACAAGGATGTATTTGTTTATGAACCCTCTGAAGAAAATATGTGCAGAATTAATAATGATTGGAAAAATGTCCAAGTTAGACAATATGCTATTTCTGATACTATTAAAAATGGAAAGATGACACTTGAAGATGGTGATTATTACTTCCAAGAAGATAGTGACGGTGATTTATCTACGCATGTGTTAGACCTAGAAAATATATACTTGTGCGATTTTTTGAATGTTGATACATTTGGAAATGAACTGGATGTATTGAAGGGTGCTGCTGGGCTTTTAAAGCGATGTAAGCCGCTTTTACGAGTCAAATTGACTAACTATAAGTGGACTACTGATAAGGGCTCTGTAATGGATTATATGACTGCATTGGGCTTTAAGGTTTTTGGACAGGAAGCCAATGTTGTCTATTTTTGGATGCCAGAAATTGTGGAAAATATAGAGAAAAATAACATTTTTTGTTTCTGGACGGGTACTAATAAAATGACGCCTAATCGTTTAGGCTGTATGTACAATCTGCGAACTCAAACTGATTCAAATATTATATTGGTAACAGTTGAAAATTTACATACATTTATTAAAGCTGATGACCCATTACATGAAGCCTATCAGTATTTATCTGAGACACATAAATGCGACTATTTACGGGTTTATTTCATGCATCATTACGGCGGTGGATATACTGATATTAAGTCACCACGCCGCTCCTGGGCTGAGGCATTTCAACAGATGCGCGATGACCCAAGTAAAATAATCAATGGGTATAAAGAAAAGGGGGAGCATGCAATAGCCTATCGCCCTGTAGCAGATAAATGGCAAATGTTGTGCGGTAATGGTTCATACATTTTGCGCCCCTATACTGAGCTCACATATAGGTGGTACAAAGCTATGTTGGCAAAGATGGATGAAAAAGTTGCGGAGCTGCGATTACATCCTGCCACCCGTTATGAAGATGCTAAGGAGTGGGGTGGGAACTACCCTTTGGAGTGGAATGAAATGTTGGGGCGTATTTTCCATCGTGTCTTGGCAGATTTTGATGGATTTATTCTTTATACTACACCAAAGGTGCTAGGTGGGTGGTATCGATGATTATTTTATATACTTGGTATTATAAAATTGAAGCTGGTAATATGTAATCTAATAATGTAAGATTACATAATACATAATGTGTGATGAAGACCCGATGCGTAATAATTGCCTGGAGCCCCGTTCACTGGTGATGACAAGGTCAGAGTGTTTCTATTGCTTTGGTGAAGAGGGAAAGTACTGTTACACGTTTATAGATAACTTTGGAATTAAATCTTGTGATAGACACTTCAAAAACTCTGTACGTGACTGTAAAGCATATATGCACAAGTCGGGCTTGGTCCGAATTAGCGATTTGACTGATTATCCAGCATTTCAGGAGTTTCTGGAGATTCTTTCATGTGAAATCCCCGTTAAGCGGACAAATGGTACGATTGAGGATGGATGGATATTTAACGTCGGTGAGCCTTACGACAAGGAAACAATTGGATTTGATAAGGATATTAACAAGTGGATAATCCCTGTACGAAAGGCGGGAGTTCAGCTATATAAGCGCATTCATATGGATGATTTGCTACTGCCTGAGGTTCTTGAGAAGCTTCCACCGCATTTTAAGACAAAATATGATGCTTTTATTGCTTTACTTTCCGATGGAATCTATAAGAACGAATATGACACATATGTACAGATAGTTGATAACAATAAGTCCACTGTTGTGCCTGATGATATTGATATTGTTAAAATGGGTATTTGTGCTGGTCAGGTAGTGCGATATGTTTTACCGCCGCCTACGTGAACGCATTTGATGCTTCTGTCTTTGTTTTCTTATTTTTCTGGTGCCACCTTCTTGGTTTGGAGCATTCAAGCCAACATATGGGGCAGCAGCATTATTATTATTATTTCTATAGGCAGGGTCATTGTAAACCTTATTTTCAGGAATGGGTGCATTACCCCATTTACGGTCTGCTAATTCTTGGGCGGCTATTGCCCGTCCCAGTGCCATTAATTCAGGGTCGTTTGGTGCTTCATCTGCTGCTAAAGCAGCAGTTAGACGCTCTGTCTTAGGGTCATTTATACCCATATCTCTATAGATGCGACGAATGGCTAAAATACGCGCAAAAAGCTCTGCGCGACCACCTCCTGTGCATGCTCCATAGTCGAATTTTGTTTGACCTGGATGGTCAGGGTCTGGTATTCTAGGGGGTTCGACTTTTGTCAGTGGGTCTGTTGTTGTAAAGTGCTCATGACCCACTGATGGGCGTCCACATTCTACGCACCACTCTAAATGAGGCGGTACATCTGGGTCTAATTCCTCACCTGCTGCTAAGTATTTGTCACGTAGCTCATTTACTATAAATTCAGGTTGGCAATAGGGGTAATGTTCATATGGTAATCCCTTAGGATTATCATGTCCCATATATGCACAACCTTCTGAACGTTCTGTAAATTGAAGGCAAAAGGGACAGATTGTTTTTGTATAAATATCACCAAATTGCGCATCAGGCATTTTTA
>Ga0114958_10001742_pt1 | contig 16834 bp, 18 predicted proteins | sample C_130208_EF_Meta_FD_89577 | JGI IMG/M metagenome (GOLD analysis project Ga0114958, IMG submission 89577) | Freshwater microbial communities from Lake Croche, Canada to study carbon cycling - C_130208_EF_MetaG | ecosystem: Environmental > Aquatic > Freshwater > Lake | place: Lake Croche, Canada...
ATCGACCAGAAGGTCGCCCACCTCGATGAGGATGCCACCAAGCAGGCTGGCATCCTCTGTGACCTGGAGCTCGACCGGGTTGCCGGCCACCTTGGCAAGCGATGCCCTCAGACCATCTGCCTGCGCCTGGTCCAGGGTCTTGGCCGTCCGAATCTTAGCGATCCTCCACCCGCGAGCCCGAGCGGTCTGATCGGCGAGCCAATCGATGGTGCCGACCACGTCACGCGCCCGGCCACCAGCTACGACGTACTCGAGCAGCCGCAATGTGACGGGGGTCACCTTGGCGGCGAAGAGTGTGGTGACCAAGCCCTGGCGTCGGGAAAGCGGCATGTCTCGATCGGCCAAGGCCCGGCGGACATCCGCGCTTGACTCGATTGCCCGAGCCACCTGAAAGAGCTCATGCTCGATGACCTCAAGGCTCGCGACCTCGGCGTCTTCGAAGATCGCCGTGGCGAAGCCACCAACTCGGTTCCGAGCACTGAGGACCGACAGCGCCGGCTCTGCATCAAACGTCCCATCCGAGGCCTGGCGAGCACGGTCAGCGAGATAAGACAGTGCGGTGGGGACCTCTTGGGCATGGCTCACCAAAGCAGCGTGGGACGCCAAGCGGGCCGCAGGTGCCGAGACCTTCCCATTGAGCACGTCGGAGAGCACGTCACGTCGGACGACCCCGGTGACCGAGGTGTCTGTCAGTGCCGCTCGCAGCTCATGATTCGCGAGCACGGTCTGGGACAAACTCGCGAGATCCTGCGAACAGGTAGCCATGGCGGTTGCATCGAGTGTCTCGAGGATTGCGGCGGCGTAGCCGCGCAGCGAGGCGTTCATCGTGCGGCCCCCTGCGTGCCGGACGTCGCATCAAGGGCCGAGACGGCTTGGCCAACGAGATCGGCGTGCGCTGCTGCGTCGACCTCTCGGCCGATGACAGCTTCAACGATCTCCATCACGACTCCTCCGAGTGTCGATGACGCCTCGTCGATCGCCCGCTGGCGGGCGAGGGACACCTCGGTGTGAGCACTGGCCACAATACGGTCATACTCCGCTTGGGCCGAGACCGTCGACGATGCACGGATCTGCGAAGCGGTGGTCGTGCCCTGGGCCACGATCTGGGCGGCAGAGAGTTTGGCCTGCTCCACGGTACGAAGGCGCTCCTCCTCGGCAGAGGCGGCGTCGGTCCTCGCTGCCTCGGCGGCGGCAAGCGAGGCCCGAATCTCCCCTTGGCGCTTCTCCATGCCTGCCTTGAGCGTCGGCCAGACGTACTTGCCAACCAAGAAGCAGATGATGAGGAAGACGAGGAGTTCGACAAGGAAGGTGGTCATGCCGTGGCCTCTGCGTTCTTCAGGTTATGGACGGCGGCGTCGATCAAGTCTTGGTGGGCCGTCATGTCAACCTGGCGGCCGATCACCCGCTCAACGACACCCATCACGATGGTGCCGAGTTGTGGGACCGCCTCATCGATTGCCGCGCGGCGAGCCGCATCGACCTCAACGCGAGCAGCGTCGATGATCCGCTCCGCCTCAGCCTGGCCGCGAGCCTGCGCGTCAGCACGAGCGGCGTCGGACTCAGCCTGGGCGGTGGCCACGATCTCACGGGACTCAGTCCGGCTGGCCTCGAGGATGCCCCGACGCTCATCATCAGCGGCGGCTGCATCGGCGCGCGCTCTCTCCGCAGCCTCAAGTGAGCTGCGGATGTCATCCTGCCGCTCCTCCATCGCCTTGTTGAGGGGCGGCAGGATGAACTTCGTGGTCACGAACAGGATGATCAGCAGAATGGCGAGTTCAACGAAGAACGTGCCGTTCGGCAGAAGGAAGATCCCTGCGATCTGCATGAAGTAGTGCTCCCGGTAAGTCGGTCCGAATACGTGCAATCAATGCGGGACAGCCGAGGCCGCCCCGCTCCACCCAAGTGCTACTGAGTCTGGAAGACGTAGACGAAGACAACCATGAACAGCAGGTTGATGAAGTACATGGCCTCTGCCAGACCAACGGTCAGGAAGAAGTAGGTACGGGCCTTGTTCTCGATTTCGGGCTGACGGGCAATCGCCGCGATGGTCTGGCTGCCGGCCAGGCCGTCTCCGATGGCCGCACCGATGGCACCGCCACCGAGAGCCAGACCGCCGCCGACGAGGGCGCCAGCGGAGCGGATTGCGTCAGCTGTAGTTCCAGCCATTTCATTCCTCCTGTGTGATGGACTTCGTTGGTACTTGATTGCGTTGGATTGGGATATCGATTGATGAACGCTTGGCTCGCCGAGTCGATCCCTCAGTGCTCCTCATGGCTCATGGCCATGCCGAAGTAGAGGATAGTGAGCAGGGCGAAGATGAAGGCCTGGATAAGTCCGATGGCCATGTCGAAGGGCTTCCAGATCATCTGACCCAGGAACGAAGCGTAGAACGGCAGCAACGACGACATCACGACGATCATCAGTCCGCCGGAGAAGATGTTTCCGAAGAGTCGGAAGGTGAGGGTGATCGGCTTGGTGATCTCCTCGATGATGTTGATCGGGATCAGCGCCTTGTAGGGCTGGGCGTAGTGGCCCAGATAGCCCTTGATGCCCCGGGCCCGAATGGACTCGACATGCACCCATACGATGACCATCAGGGCCATGGCCAGCGGCAGGTTCACGTCGCCTGTCGGGGCCGGCACCCAGTCCTTACCGGTGTTGGGCAGGACCTCGAGCCAGTTGCAGACGAGGGTGAAGAGGAAGATCATCAGGGCGACCGGCACAAAGCGTCGACCCTGGGGGCCGATGGCCGAGTCGGTCACGTCTTGGATCTGCTCGACGATGGTCTCATAGGCCAGCTGGAGACGACCAGGGACGCCCTTCGTCACGTTGCGCCGGACGGCAAAGCCCAAGCCGAGCACGATGGCCGCGGCGATGAGACTTGACCACACGATGTCGAGGCTGACCGTCAGCCCGAGGATCTTCGTCGAGGCGACATGCTCCCCGACCTTGATCTCCGCGGCCCATCTCATGGACTTCACTCAACGCCTCCTTGGGCAAAGACAACTCGTGCAACATTAGCCACAAACAGGATCTGGAAGATCACGAGTCCGACGACCATGCCAACGCCGATGGGAGCGTAGACCAAGAGCAGACCTATTGCGATCACCGTGATGATTCCGAGGCGAGCGGCGGTGTTGGTCCGAAGCATCTTCTTGACGACCTTGCCTGATCCCTCCCCGCTCCCCTCGACCTTGGCGACGCCAGCATCGAGGCGACGAAGGTTGAGCAGAGCCAAGCCGAGGCCGAGCACGAGGCCGACCGTGGCGAAGGGCGGAGCGATGAGCAGGCACACCACGACGGCGATGCCACCCACGATTGCTGCAGAGGCGATGGTTCCCCGCAGCAGGCGCTGCAGCACGGGACCATCGAGGTTCTCAAGATTCTCGAGCATTACGAGCCCTGACTCACAAGAATCGCCGGATCTGCGAGACGACGGATGCGCCAGCTGCAAGGCAGCCCAAGAGCAGACCCACGAACAGCAGCAACGGGGCGGTGTGAAGCGTCGAATCGGCCCAGATCCCCATGACGACACCGACTGCCACGCAACCGGCAACGCTCATCCCCATCGTGGCGAACGCCATCCATGACGACCGAGCCGAAGTGTCCTCGGGAGACGAATCTTCGGGCGTGGTCATCGGAAGTGGTTTCGCAGGGGGAAAAGGTCATAAGGGTTGGTCGAAGCGATGCATGCCCCAGACACGGGACCCACCTGCTTCTCGTCCATTCTTGCACTCCTTGGTCGTCATGCGCCAAAGCCGGCGCCGGAGTCTGCTGGCTCCTCGGGGGCCTCAGTCGACGGCAGCGACTCCTCGGCCTGCTGGCGAAGACCTGGGTGGAACCAGGTGTACAGCACTACGCCCAGGGCCAGGGCGGCAAACGGGATCAGTGGGTTCGCCCTCGGGTCGAATAGTGGGAAGAGCACGAACCCGCAGAGCAGCGCCGTCCAGAGCCAGAGGATCCCCACCGTCCGTCGATGACCGTGGCCGAGACGCAGGAGGCGGTGGTGGATGTGATCCTTATCGGGGGCGTGAAAACCCTGACCCTTGGCGGTCCGACGAATGAAGGCGAAGGCCGAGTCCACCAGCGGCACGCCGAGGATGAAGAACGGGATGAACAGCGGTGCGAAGAAGAAGAACGTCACTCCGCTGGCGGGCGGGGTACGGCCACCGATCACCATGGTGCTGGCGCTCATCAGGAGGCCCAGCAAGAGCGCTCCAGCGTCGCCCATGAAGATCTTGGCCGGATGGAAGTTGAATGGGAGAAATCCCAGACACACCCCGCATGCCACCACCGCCACCAGCGGGCCGATGTTCTGTCCTGGCAGCAGACCGAGGAACTCAAGACGGAGCCCATAGACCGCTAGCGAGCCGGCGCCGATTGCTACCAGGCCAGCGGCGAGGCCGTCGAGGCCGTCGATCAAGTTGATGGCATTGGTCAGCGCCACCACCCAGATGGCAGTAATCAGAGGGATGACCCCGGGGGTCAGGACCACGAATCCGGCGAAGGGCAGCTTGAGCTGATACATCGTGACGCCAGCGAAGTACAGGATGCTGGCTGCCAGGACCTGGCCGGCGATCTTGGCCGGCGCCGACATCGAACGGAAGTCGTCGACCAGGCCGACGATGAAGATCGATGCAGCCGCGATCAGCACACCCATGGCCTCATTCGACCCGACGAACACGGGTCGCAGCGCCGGAATGAGTGATCCTGCGAGCATGGCGATGGCCACGCCGATGAACATCGCCGCTCCCCCTCCGTAGGGGGTCACTCGGTCATGCATCTTGCGGTCCGACGGCATGTCGACGTAGCCGACCTTGATCGCCAAGGCTCGAACCGGCATGGTCATGGCCGCCGTGACGCCCGCAGCGATGAGCAGGACCAGGAGGTACCAGGGCGCTGCCGCAGGCACGAATATGGCTCCTACGCCGAGCCGGCGAGACTTGGATACGGGTCGAAGCGGCTGCACAGGTCGCCCACGTCGGCCCGAACCGCTGCGAGTGCCGTCTCATCGTTGCGCTGGCGGAGCGAGCGACCTATGAGCTCGGCAATCACGGTCATCTCGGCCGCACCCATGCCAGCCGTCGTCTCGGCAGCCGTACCGAGTCGGAGCCCCGAGGTCACGAACGGGCTGCGCGGGTCGTCGGGGATGGTGTTGCGATTCGCCGTGATGCCTGCGCGGTCCATGACCTCCTGGGCCTCCTTGCCCGTGAGATCGGCATCGAATCCACGCAGATCCACGAGCACGAGGTGGTTGTCCGTCCCACCCGAGACCAGCCGGAAGCCCTGGGCTTCGAGGGCGGCGGCCAGCGCCGCTGCATTGGTCACCACCTGATGGGCATAGACCGAGAAGCTCGGATCCATCGCCTCTCGGAAGGCCACCGCCTTGGCGGCGACGGCGTGCTCAAGGGGGCCGCCCTGGAGGCCCGGGAAGATGGCACCATCGATCTTCTTCGCCAACTCCTCAGAGCACAAGATGGCACCACCACGAGGCCCGCGGAGGGTCTTGTGGGTCGTGAAGGTGACCACATCGGCAATGCCCACAGGGCTCGGGTGTGCTCCGCCAGCCACGAGTCCGGCCGGGTGGGCGAGGTCGAACATCAGCCGAGCACCGATCTCGTCGGCGATCTCTCGATAGTCCTTGGCATCGATGGTCCGGGCATAGGCCGTGGCACCGGCAACAATCAGCTTGGGCCGGTGCTCAAGGGCGAGTGAGCGGACCTGGTCGAGATCGATCATCTCGCCAGGGTGGTCAGGATCGTCGCTCGCTGGCGTCAGTCCGTACGACACGAAGTTCCACACCTTCGACGTGATTGAGGCCGGCGACCCATGCGTCAGGTGTCCGCCCTGGTCGAGGCGCATGGCCAGGATCGTGTCGCCTGGCTCGAGCAGCGCCTTGTAGACGCCGAGGTTGGCGTTGGCGCCCGAATGTGGCTGGACGTTGGCATGCTCTGCTCCGAAGAGCGTCTTGAGCCTCTCGATAGCGAGGGTCTCAACCTGATCGACCACCTGGTTGCCGCCGTAGTACCGGCGGCCGGGGTAACCCTCGGCGTACTTGTTGGTCAGCACTGACCCTGAGGCCGCCAAGACGGCAGGCGACGTGAAGTTCTCGCTAGCGATCATCTGCAGCGTGGTCCTCTGGCGGGTGAGCTCGTCGTCGAGCAGCAGCTTGATCTCCGGATCGGCGTCGAGCCAGCCGGTGAAGGGTGAGGTCGGGGTCACAGGGTCAATCCTCCGATGGGTTGTTGGCGGGAGCGGAGCCGTCGAGGACGGCGATCTTGTGAAGGCGGGCCTGATGGCGAGGCTCGACCACAGCGGCGAGGAATGCGTCGAGGGCATCGAGGGCAGTCACCGTCCCGAGGACGCGAGCACCGAGACAGACCACATTGGCATCGTTGTGCTGCTTGGCCAGCGTGGCCGTCGTGACATCATTGACGAGCGCGGCTCGGACGCCCGAGACCTTGTTGGCGGCGATGGAGATGCCGATCCCGGTCCCGCAGATCGCCACGCCGAGGTCGCACGATCCACTGATCACCGCCCGGCCAACTGCCGCACCGAAGTCGGGGTAGTCCACTGAGGTGATTGCATCCCGGGCCCCGAGATCCTCGACCTCGTGCCCGCGCTCGGCAAGATGGACAGCGACGACGCTCTTGAGGTCGTAGCCGGCATGATCGGAGCCGAGAGCGATGCGCACTGCTCCAACCTACCAAGCGCGCCCGGACGCCGAGGTGGGACTCGGTCGGCCGGTACGCTCCACACTCGTGAGCATCGACCCCCGTACCCCCGTCATCGTCGGCGTCGGCCAGACCATCAACCGCCCAGCCAAGGGCAGAATCGTTGAGCCGCTCGACCTCCTCGAAGAGGCCCTCGTCACAGCGTCTCTTGATGCTGGGCCCGGCCGGCCACTGCTTGAGTCACTCGACCTGCTGAGCGCGGTGGCGAGCTTTGTATGGCATCCAATCGATCCAGCGCTGCTCGTCGCTGAGCGCCTCGGTCTCGAGCCGCGGGCCACGCAGTTGACCGCCACAGGTGGCTCCTATCCGAGCAAACTCGTTGCCCAGGCCGCCCGACGCATCCAGATGGGAGATGCTGAGGTCATCGCCTTTGTCGGTGCCGAGGCCATGGCCAGTCGCTCAGCCGGGCGCAACCTCCCCGATCGGCCGACGTGGGCCGAGCAGGACCCCAGGCAGGTCACGGCACCCGACCTCTTCGGCGCCGATGTGATCCCCTTCACTGACCTCGAGATGGCTCGGGGCGTCGTCGCCCCGGTCTCCATCTATCCCCTCTTCGAGAACGCCTTACGCTCCGCAAGGGGTTGGTCCCTCGAGGAGCACCGGCAGATCATGGGTGATCTCAGCGCATCCTTCGCTGCGGTCGCAGCCGGCAACACGTATGCCTCGATCCAAGAGGCGCTTCGCCCTGACGAGATCACCCTCCCAACTTCGGACAACCGCATGATCTCCGAGCCCTACACCAAGCTGATGACTGCCAACATCGCTGTCGACCAGGGTGCGGCCGTCATCATGTGCTCCTTCGAGAAAGCCACCGCTCTTGGGATCTCCCTCGACCGCATGGTGTTCCCCTGGGCCCACACCCAGGGCGAGGACCGGAGGTTCATCTCGGACCGCCCCGAACTCCATCGCTCGATCGCCCTCGAAGCTATCGGCCCTCGCGTCCTCGAGATTGCCGGCCTGAGCATCGACGAGATCGCTCGGTTCGACCTCTACAGCTGCTTCCCAATCGCCGTGCAGATGGGTGCCGCTGCCCTGGGTCTTCGCCTTGATGACCCCAATCGACCGCTCACCCAGACCGGCGGGTTGACCTTCGGAGGGGGACCCGGAAACAATTACGTCACCCATTCGCTCTCAGCGATGGTCGACGCCCTGCGCCAGCATCCGGGCGAGATCGGCCTCGTAAGCGGCCTCAGCTATTTCGCCACGAGCCATGCCATTGGCCTGTACTCGACGACACCGCCTGCAGTGGCCTTCCGCCACGAGGACCTCCAAGAGCAGATCGACCGCCACCCAGTCCAAGCCGTCGATCCCGAGATGACCGGCCCGGTGACGGTGGAGACCTACACGATCGCCCACGATCGCGAGGCCGGACCCATCTCCGCAACCATTGCTGTGCGCAACGATCAAGGAGTGCGAAGTTGGGCGACGATCAGCAAGCACGATGTACTCGCCGAGATCACCGGCACCGAGCTCATCGGTCGCGCCGGGACCCTGACTGAGGACGGAACGCTCGCACTGTGGTGACCAGGTGGATCTGCCGGCGACGTCGTTCACGCCAGCAGTGATCAGTCGGCGGATCCTCCTCCGCAGCACCGGTGCTGACTGTTAGGTTGCCTCCGCCGAGGGGCTCATCCCAATCTCGTCATCAATCCCTCCTTCGAATCAGCTCCGCTGGAACCAGCAGTGGACTCTCCCCCTTCGCCACGCAACTCTTCACACCGGTCAGCACCGGCGATCTCGTTGGTGGCCCGGCACGTGGATCCACCACTCCATTCCCACGAGCCGCCACACCGCGGCGCCCACCCTCAGAGTTTGATGGGGCCCTGACGCAGTACCTGAAGTTCGCCATCTCGAATGGTCGCTACAGTCGAAGGCTCGCCGTCGCGCCGTCCGGCGTCGAGAACGGCAGCGATCGTGTCTGAGGAGCCAAAGGCTGCGATGACCTCGTCGGCCGATCGGCACGGCACCTCCCCGGTCAGGTTGGCACTCGTGACACAGAGTGGGCCCGTGATCCGCAGCAATGCCCGAGCCGTCGGATCATCCGGGCACCTCAGGCCGATCGAGGCATCGTTCGAGCGCACGCGAGACGCCAGCTCATCGTCACAGGCGCTCACGATCGTGAGTGCTCCAGGCCAGTGCTGCTCAACCAGCCTGGCAAGGACTGGTGGGATATCGCCGAGCAGCCCAGAGATCGCCGAGGGATCACCGACGAGCACCGGAAGTGGCTTCGTCTCCGGCCGGCCCTTGGCCACGTAGAGCGCATCAAGTGCTTGGGGGTCACCAAGACGAGCAGCAAGGCCGTAGACGGTGTCGGTCGGAATAGCCACGATGAGCCCATCGTTGAGAAGAATGGCGGCGATATCGACGTCGTCGAGTCCGAGGCGTCTCACGGTGCCCTGCCCACGATGCCCCGAGGGTGGCCCGCCAGGTCGACGATGTCGTGAACGTCGACAAGGCCCGCAGCCTCCGCCCGGCCAACGGCAACAGCAACCTGATGCTCTGCCATCTCGACCACCACGATGCCATCCGGCGCAAGGCTGGCGACCGCCCCGTCGATGACCGCCGCCACCTCAGCGAAGCCCGGCGTCCCATCATCAGCGTCCCCAGAGAGAAGCGCCATACGAGGCTCAAAGCTCAGCTCGACAGCTAGGTCGGCTTCCTCGGCCGCTGCGACATAGGGAGGATTGGCCACCAACAGGTGCACTCCTCTGTTCATCTCGGCGGGGATCGCCTCATGCCAGGACCCACAATGCAGCTCTACCTCGATGCCCAGGCGGGCGGCGTTTGCGCCTGCCAACTCGAGTGCCCGCTCCGAGAGATCTCCAAGCATGATCCGAAATATCCTTGCCTCAGCAGCGAGCTCAGCGCCGAGGCTCAGCCCGATTGCTCCGCTCCCCGTCCCAAGGTCGGCAATCACGAGGCCGTCGGATCCAGGTCGGCTCCGACGCCAGGCTGCGAGTGCATGGTCGACCACCTGCTCGGTCTCGGGTCGGGGGATCAACGCCCGGTCGTCGACGAGGAGATCAATTCCTCGAAAGGGCCACGTGCCGAGGAGGTATTGAAGGGGTTCGCCCGCTGCTCGACGACGAGCAACCTCGCGAGCGCTCGTCGGGTCTGTGATCTGCTCGAGAATCCAGGTGGCCTCGTTCGCCGAGCCCACCACTTCAGCGAGCTCAGCGCGGAGGGAACGCTCAGCCATCGCCCTCGGTGAGCTGACGCGCGCGCTTGGCTGCCATCAGGGCATCAACGATCTCGTCGAGGTCACCATTGAGCACGGCATCGAGCTTGTAGAGCGTCAGGTTGATCCGATGGTCGGTCACCCGGCTCTCCTTGAAATTGTAGGTGCGGATCTTCTCCGCTCGGCCGCCACCTCCCACCTGCGAACGACGAAGGTCCCCAGCTTCAGCGGCAGCCGCATCCTGAGCGGCCTTGAGCAGTCGGCTCCTCAGGACGAGCATGGCCTTGGCCCGGTTCTGAATCTGGCTCTTCTCGTCCTGCATGGCCACGACGATCCCCGTGGGCATGTGGGTGATGCGCACCGCCGAGTCCGTGGTGTTGACGCTCTGCCCTCCAGGACCGCTCGATCGGTAGACATCGATCTTGAGATCGTTCGGATCGATGTCGACGTCGACCTCCTCGGCTTCGGGGAGCACCATGACGGTGGCGGAGGAGGTGTGCACGCGACCCTTGGACTCGGTCACGGGGACCCGCTGGACCCGATGAACGCCGCCCTCGTGTTCGAAGCGCGTCCACGCCTCGTTGCCGACGATCTTGAAGATGACCTCGTCGAGCCCATCGCGCTCGGAGGCACGCTCCTCGATGACCTCGACCTTGAAGCCCCGGTGCGCTGCGTAGCGCAGGTACATCTCGTAAAGGTCGCGGGCAAACAGGTTCGCCTCTTCTCCGCCCTCCGCACCACGGATCTCCACGATGACCGCACGGCCGTCATTGGGGTCCTTGGGCAGCAGCAGCGCTTGGAGCTCGTCTTCAATGACCGCCACGGCCTGCGTGGAACGATCGAGCTCCCCCCGCATTTCCTCGCGCTCGTCGGGTTCAGCCCCGTCGTAGAGCTCGGTGGCGACCTCGACGTCCTCGCGGGCCGAGCGCAGCTGGCGATAAGACCCGACGATCTCAGACAGCTCTTTGTGTCGCTTCGAGAGCTCGCGCAGCAGATTGGGGTCCGCCGACGTGGCGGGCTCCATCAGCTGTGCCTCCACGGCTGCGAACTCTGCTTCGATCGCGTCGAGACGCTCGTCCATCATCGACCCCGCGCGCTTTCGCGCTCAGGACCCCCGGATCAGGACTTGGGAGTCTTGGCGTTCTTGCGCACGCCGTAGCGGCGGTTGTACCGCTCGACGCGGCCACCGGAGTCCACCAGCTTCTGCTTGCCAGTGAAGAACGGGTGGCACTCGTTGCACAGCTCGGATCGCAGCTCAGGCTTGGTCGACCGTGTCGTGAACGTGTTGCCACACGAGCACTGGACGTTCGCCGCTTCGTATGTGGGGTGGATGTCAGCCTTCATGATTCGCTCCTCCGATGGTGCGGGATGCAAGTGTAGCGGAGAGGGAGATGGCCTCAGCCATTGCCCTGCCCCTTGGCAATCTCCGCCAAGAACTCGTCGTTGGACTTGGTGGATTTGATCTTGTCCATGAGCAACTCGAGACCGGCCGCAGCCGAGCCTTCTGAGGCCAGGGCGTTGAGCACCCGGCGCAACTTCCAGACCTGCTGAAGCTGTCCGCGTTCGAAGAGAAGCTCCTCGTGGCGAGTAGAGCTGGCATTGACATCGATCGAGGGGTAGAGGCGACGCTCGGCGAGCCGTCGGTCAAGACGCAGCTCCATGTTGCCGGTGCCCTTGAACTCCTCGAAGATCACCTCGTCCATCTTCGAACCCGTGTCGACGAGGGCAGTGGCGATGATCGTCAGAGATCCTCCCTCCTCGATGTTCCTCGCTGCACCGAAGAACTTCTTCGGTGGGTAGAGGGCGCCAGAGTCCACGCCACCCGACATGATGCGCCCTGACTGCGGAGCAGCGATGTTGTAGGCACGAGCCAGCCGGGTGATGCCGTCGAGGATGATGACAACGTCCTTGCCCAACTCAACGAGGCGCTTGGCTCGCTCGATGGTGAGCTCGGCAACGTGCGTGTGCTCGTCAGAGGGTCGGTCGAAGGTCGAGGCGATGACTTCGCCCTTGACGCTGCGACGCATGTCAGTGACCTCTTCAGGTCGCTCATCGACGAGCAGCACCATCAGGTGGACCTCAGGGTTATTGGCCTCGATCGAGTGGGCGATTTGCTTCACCACCGTCGTCTTTCCTGCCTTGGGAGGCGAGACGATAAGGCCACGCTGGCCCTTGCCGATCGGACTCAGCAGGTCGACGATTCGGGCCGTGAGGTTCGCATCGTCGCCCTGTCGTTCGAGGACCAGCTTCTCGTCCGGGAACAAGGGGGTCAGGTCCTCGAACCGACGACGCCCACGAGCCTCCTCGGTGTTCAGACCGGCAACCGTGTCAATCCGGATGAGTGCCGGGTACTTCTCATTACTGCCGGCTGGCCGGAATGCACCCTCGATGGCATCGCCCTTGCGAAGTGAGAACTTCCGGGCCTGGCTGATCGAGACGTAGACATCCTTGTTCGATGGGAGGTAGCCCTCGCAGCGCAGGAATCCGTAGCCCTCGTCGCGAAGGTCGAGCAGGCCGCTGCACTCGATGAGATCGCCCTGGTACGGGGCATCGGCGCCACCCTGAAGGTCGCGTTCGCTGTTGCCGCCACCTCCATTGCTATTGCCATTGCCGCCCCCACGAACATCGCGATCACGGCCACGGCGACGATTGCGGTTGCGGCGGTTGCCGGGCTCACCCGGACCACCACCCTGGCCCTGATTTTGGTTCTGGCGATCACGGTTCTGACCACCACCTTGGTTCTGTCGGCGCTCGCCGCCCTCGCGTCCAACCTCGCTAGCCGGCGCCTCGGCCGGGGCCTCAGCCGGGGCCTCAGCCGCGTCGCCGCCCGTGTCCGACGAGTCATCGTCGCTTGCCGTATTTTGCTGCGCCCTCGGCGCGCGTGGCGGCCGGGCTGGCTTCTCCTCGGCCGGGGCGGACGGAGACTCCGACACACCAGCGGCCTCGAGAATGCCCGAGATGAGGTCAGCCTTCTTCATGCGACTAGTCGTCTTGACGCTGAGCTGCTCGGCAATGGTCTGAAGCTCGGTGCGCTCCTTGGACTCGAGGACCGACCGTCCCAGTTGAACATCGGAAGTCATGTCTTCCAGTCTCCTCTCTTCCGTCCTTGGGGTGATGCCCGCAAGGATTGGGAAGAAGATCAGGGGCAGAGATCAGCGGTTCGCTGGGCTCTGTACAACGTGCTCCTCGGCAACCGCTGGAGTCGTCCAGACGGTCCTCGTCAAGCAGTGCGCTCGACCTCCCCCGAGGGAGTACAACCAAGACTCTAGCGGCCTCAGCCCACCTTTCGCAACGCGTTCATACCTTGAGCGCCGAGAGGATCGCACCCATCTCGGGTTCGACGGTCACGGGAACCTCGATCTGGCTGATGGCCCGATCAGGATCCTTGAGCCCATTGCCGGTCAGCACGCACACGACGGTCGAGCCCTCCGGGACTCCCACCTTGAGCATTCCGGCGACCGATGCTGCCGACGCCGGCTCACAGAAGACCGACTCGTCGGTGGCCAACATCCGGTAGGCAGCGAGGATCTCCTCGTCGGTCACCATATCGATGGCGCCGCCAGAGTCCGTGGCCGCCTCGATGGCCGACTCCCAGCTCGCCGGGTTACCGATGCGGATCGCAGTGGCGATTGTCTCTGGCCGCTCGACCACGTGCCCCAAGACGATGGGGGCTGACCCAGCCGCCTGAAATCCGCGCATCTGGGGCAACTTCGACGAGCGCCCGGCAGCGTGATACTCCCGATAGCCCTTCCAGTACGCCGTGATGTTTCCCGCGTTGCCCACCGGGATGAAATGCTGATCGGGAGCATCACCGAGGGCATCGACGATCTCGAAGGCCCCGGTCTTCTGGCCCTCGATCCGATACGGGTTGATCGAGTTCACGACGGTGATGGGTGCATGGTTCGGGAGGTCCCGCACGATGTCGAGTGCTTGGTCAAAGTTCCCGCGGATCTGAATCACCTTGGCCCCGTGGATCAGCGCCTGGGCCAGCTTGCCCAGAGCGATCGCTCCGTCAGGAATCAAGACGGCCGAGGTCATCCCCGCACGCGCTGCATACGCCGCCGCCGAGGCGGAGGTGTTCCCCGTCGAGGCACAGACCACGGCCTTGGCTCCCTCTTCGTGGGCCTTGGTGATCGCCATGGTCATCCCGCGGTCCTTGAAGGATCCGGTCGGGTTCGCCCCTTCGATCTTGAGCAGGACTCGGGCTCCGACGCGCTTCGAGATTCGAGGCGCCTCGAGCAGAGGAGTGTCGCCCTCGAGGAGCGTGATGACCTGAGTGCTCGCGCTGACAGGGAGATGCTCCCGGTACTCCTCGATCAATCCTCGCCAGGCCATCAGTTCCCCTCTTCTTCGCCGTCTATCACCCGGAGTACACCGCCGATCGCATCCACTACATCCAGGGTTTCGAGCGAAGCCAGGGTGGCGGCCATGTCGCGCTCGGTGGCGGTGTGGGTCAAAAAGATGAGTCGTGCCTCGTCACCAAGGCCAACCTGCTCCATCGATCGGATCGAGATGTGATTGTCTCCGAACGCCGTGGCCACCGCCGCCAGCACACCTGGTCGGTCAGCTACATCGATCGACAGGTAGAAGGCGCTCCGCAGTTCATCGAGCCCGACCGGCGAGCAATCGATCGATGAGGTCGGAGCTGGTGAATGGGAGCCCGCGAGACGATGGCGTGCCGCATCGATGACATCACCAAGGACTGCCGAAGCAGTTGGCAGCCCACCAGCACCTTGCCCATAGAGCATGACGGGTCCCGAGGCTCTCCCCTCGATGAACACGGCGTTGAAGGCCCCACCCACCGAGGCCAGTGGGTGATCGAGCGGGACCATCGTCGGGTGGACCCGAGCGGAGATCTCGCCGTCACCTACCTGCTCTGCGATTGCCAGAAGCTTCACCGCGAAGCCAAGGTGGCGAGCAAAGGACACGTCGACTCCCCTGACTCCGGTGATGCCCTCGCGGTAAACCGATTCAATCGGCACAGGGCAACCGAAGGCCAGCCGAGCCAGGATCGCCGCCTTGGCGGCGGCGTCGTAGCCCTCGACATCGGCGGTGGGATCAGCCTCGGCGTAACCCAGCGCTTGGGCCTCTGCCAGGACGTCGTCATAGGACGAGCCCTGATCCGCCATCGTCGACAAGATGAAGTTGGTCGTCCCGTTCACGATTCCCATCACCCTGGTGATGGACTCTCCGGCGAAGGACTCGCGCAGCGTCCGGATCACCGGCACGACACCGCCGACCGCCGCCTCGAAGCCGAGATTCGTTCCATGCGTCTGCGCGAGGACACCGAGCTCGAGCCCGCGGTCGGCCAGCAGGGCCTTGTTGCCGGTCACTACCGGGATTCCACGCGTGAGAACCGAGGCGACCAGAGAACCTGCTGGCTCGAGTCCGCCCATGAGCTCTACCACCAGATCGAGGTCATCTCGGGCCACGAGGCCAGCGGCGTCCTCAGTCAGCAGAGCCACCGGGAGGTGCGGTGCCGACGGCCGGGCCTTGCTGGCATCGGCCACCGCCACGCCAACCACCTCGAGCCGGGCACCGGCCCGACGGGCGAGGTCAGCCGCACCGGCTGGGTCAAGCAGGAGCTCTACCAGTGACGCGCCGACGTTGCCACAGCCGAGGATGGCAATCCTGATGACGGGAAGGGGTGACTCCGGCACACTGCGAGGCTACCTTGCCTCACCCGGGCGTCCCCTCCGCCTACTGGTCGAGGCTGGCGAGGTCCTCATAGGTCTCACGACGGACCACGACGCGTGCCACGCCATCAGCCACGAAGAGCACCGCCGGCCGAGGCACCTTGTTGTACGTCGAGGCCATGGCGTAGCCGTAGGCGCCAGTGACTGGCGTGGCGAGCAGGCTCCCCACGCCGATCGAGGCCGGGATCCGAGCCTCCGGCAGGATCACATCTCCGCTCTCGCAATGCTTGCCGACCACTCGAGTGACTTCCGTGCGATCGGCCGACACTGCGGCAGGATCGAAGGCCTCATACCCACTGCCGTAGAGAACCGGACGAGGATTATCGCTCATCCCGCCGTCCACGGCGAGGTAGGTCCGGATGCCCGCCACCTCCTTGATGGTGCCGACCCGGTACACCGTGACCGCAGCCTGGGCCACGATAGAGCGGCCCGGCTCGGCGGTGATCGACACCGACTCTGCGATGCCCCGGGCGCGGAGCGCTGCAATGGTGCTCGCCGCCCACTGCGTGAGCGTCGGTGCCTCTTCGCCGACGACATAGGCCACGCCTAGTCCACCTCCGACGCACAGCTCCTCAAGACCAAGCGGCAGGAAGAAGTCCGCCAGGACCTCGGCCGCCCGAGCGAACGAACCGGTGTCGAAGACCTGGCTGCCGATGTGGGCATGGATCCCCTTGAGGTCGATCGCCGGCGAGGCCGAGAGCCGTTCGAGAGCAGCCGAGGCAGCCCCCGAGGCAATGGAGAGCCCAAACTTCGAGTCCTCCTGTCCGGTCTGGACGTACTCATGGGTGTGCACTTCGACTCCCGGGGTCACCCGCAGCAGGACCGGCACCCGTTGTCCGGGAGAGACAATCGTCTCGATCCGGTCGATCTCGTCGTTCGAGTCGACCACCACGCGTCGAATACCCGCGGCGATAGCCATGGCGAGCTCATCGTGAGACTTGTTGTTGCCGTGGAGCACAACCCGGTCGGCTGGCACCCCGGCCGCGAGGACGGTGGCGAGTTCTCCGCCGCTCGCCACATCGAGACACATGCCCTCTTCATGGACGAGCCGAGCCATGGCCTTGCACAAAAAGGCCTTGGATGCATAGGCCACACCGTCGCCGAACGCCGTCACGGCCTCACGGCAGCGAAGCCGAAGATGTGCCTCGTCGTAGACGAACAGGGGCGTCCCGAACTCCTCGGCAAGCGCGACCACATCGCAGCCCCCGATCTCGAGATGGCCATCC
>Ga0114958_10001744_pt1 | contig 16818 bp, 12 predicted proteins | sample C_130208_EF_Meta_FD_89577 | JGI IMG/M metagenome (GOLD analysis project Ga0114958, IMG submission 89577) | Freshwater microbial communities from Lake Croche, Canada to study carbon cycling - C_130208_EF_MetaG | ecosystem: Environmental > Aquatic > Freshwater > Lake | place: Lake Croche, Canada...
CGTCGAGGATGTGGAACAGGATCACGTCGTGGCCGCGGTGCCGCAGCCGCAGGAGCGCGTCTTTGATCGGCGCCGGGTCGGCAAGGAGGTCGCTGAACACCATCAGCAGCGAACGATGCCTGAGCATCGCCGCCACCTGCACGAGGCTGCGGGCGATGTCGGTCTTGCCCGAGGGCGCGACCTTCGAGAGCACCGAGAGCACCTGGGCGATCTGCGACCGCCGGGAGCGGGCCGGCAGCGAGGCGTGGAGTTTCTCGTCGAAGACCATCAGCCCGCAGGGGTCCTGCTGGTGGATCATCAGCCAGCAGAGAGCGGCCGCCAGCGAGGTCGCGTAGTCGAGCTTGGTGAACTGCTGGCGGTAGGTGTAGGCCATCGAGGCGCTGGTGTCGATCACCAGGTAGCCGGTGATGTTGGTCTCCGCCTCGAACTTCTTGATGTAGTGCTTGTCGGTCTTGGCGTAGACCAGCCAGTCGATGTCTTTGGGGTCGTCGCCGGGAGCGTACTTGCGGTGTTCGCTGAACTCGACCGAAAACCCCTGATACGGGCTGGCATGCAGCCCCTGGAGGAAGCCCTTGACGATGAACTGCGCGCGGAGGTCGAGCCGGGCGATCTGCCGCACCACTTCCGGCTTCAGGTATTCCTCGACCGCGCGGGCCATGCTAGATCCAAAAGGTCGAACATTCAGAAAACGGGGACATTCCCCGTTTTCTTTCTGTCCTCACTTCACGAGCTTCGGGATTTCCGGCTCGGGCGTCTCGCGAAGCAGCCGTTCGACGATCGACTCGCTGGTGAGCCCCTCCGCCTGGGCCTGGAAGTTGGTGGCGATGCGGTGCCGGAGCACTGGCACCGCCACGCGGCGGACGTCGTCGAGCGACACGCTGAAGCGGCCGTCCATCGCCGCCATCGCCTTGCCGCCCTGGATGAGAAACTGCCCGGCCCGTGGCCCGGCGCCCCAGTCGACGAGTTCGGCGACGTACTTCGGGGCCTGCGGATCCTTGGGCCGCGTGGCCCGCACCAGTCGGGCGGCATACTTGACCACGTATTCGCTCACCGCGACGCCGGCGACGAGCTTCTGAATGTTGCTGATCGCGCGGCCCGAGAGCACCTTGCGGACTTCCGGCTTCTCCGACCGCGTGGTGGCCATGAGGATCTGCTCCTCCTCGGGCGCCGTCGGATAGCCCACCTTGATGTTGAACATGAACCGGTCGAGCTGGGCCTCGGGCAGCGGGTAGGTGCCCTCCTGCTCGATCGGATTCTGCGTGGCGATCGTGAAGAACGGATCGGGCAGCTGGTAGGTCTCCTGACCCACCGACACCTCCCGCTCCTGCATCGCCTGCAAGAGCGCGGCCTGAGTCTTCGGCGGCGTGCGGTTGATCTCGTCGGCCAGCAGGATGTTGGTGAAGATCGGCCCCTCGACGAACCGGAACCGGCGGCGGCCAGTCTCGTCTTCCTCCAGCACGTTCGTGCCCGTGATGTCGGACGGCATCAGGTCGGGCGTGAACTGCACCCGCTTGAAGCCGACGTCGAGGATCCGGGCGAGCGTCGAGACCATCAGGGTCTTCGCCAAACCGGGCACGCCCTCGAGCAGGCAGTGGCCACGGGTGAAGATTGCGGCGAAGAGCTGCTCGATCACCTCGTGCTGTCCGACGATCACCTTCTGCAGTTCCTCCTGCATGAGGCGGCGGTGCTGCGAGAACTCCGTGAGGATCTCATCGAGCGTCTTGGGCTTCGAGGCGGTGGACACGCGGCGATCCTTCGGCGGAAAACGGTCGAGGGCGGAACCCGACTAGTATCGGGTGTGCCAGACGGGGCGGCAATCGACCGTCATGCTCCACGGCACCGTCGCGGGCGGCACATCCTGCGCGGTCGGCCAACCTGCTAGGATGCTTGGTATCGCCAACGGCTCCGTACGCGGTCGTGCGGGCTCGCCGAGGCGACCACCGGACCCCGCGGCGTGGCCCTTTCGTCGTTCCCTCGTTCCGTCCGTCGCGGCCCCTGGATCGCAGCCGCGGCCCTGATGGTGGTTCTCTGCCCACGAGCGGCCTTGCCCGCCCCGCCCCCGGGCCCCTCCGACATCCAGACGGCCGTCGAGAAGGCCCGCGACTACCTGATCACCCAGCAGCGTGACGATGGCTCGTGGGAGGCGATGCGGTCGGCCGACAAGCGGTCTGGCGCCACAGGCTTGGTGATGCTGGCGCTCGCCAACGCGGGCGTGACGGCCGAACAGCCAGCGATGCGGCGGGCGCTCGCCTGGCTCCGCCAGCAGGAGCCCGACGAGACCTACTCCGTCGCCCTCCAGACGATGATCCTCTCGATGCTCGCGCCGGAGGCCGACCGGGCGATCCTCGAACGCAACGTCGAGTGGCTGGAACGGGCGCAGGTCAAGCAGGGCCCAGGGTCGGGCTCCTGGTCCTATGGCCAGACCAACGGCGCGGGCATGGGCGACAACTCCAACTCCCAGTTCGCGGTGCTCGCCCTCCACGAGGCGTCGCGGGCCGGCATCCTCGTCCGCGACGACACCTGGATCCGCGCCCAGCAGTACTGGGTCGCCTGCCACAACGCCGACGGCTCGTGGGGTTACACGCTCGGCAACGCCGGCGGCTCCGGCAGCATGACCTGCGCCGGCATCGCCAGCGTCTGGATCACGTCGGAGCATATCGGCACCCCTGATGCCCGGGCCGTCCGCGACAACGTGGCCTGCTGCGGCGGTGGCTCGACGCCCCGGGTGCTCGAGAAGGGCCTTGCCTGGCTTGGCAAGCGGTTCACGGTGATGCAGAACCCCGGCACCGGCGGCGAGACCTGGCTCTACTACTACCTCTACGGCCTCGAGCGGGTGGGCCGCTTCACCGCCCGGCGATACATTGGCGAACACGACTGGTACCTCGAGGGGGCGAAGATGTTCACCGCCACTCAGGACCGCCTCTCGGGCAAGTTCGTCGCCAACCGGATCGAAGACTCGATCGTGGCCACGAGCTTCGCGCTGTTGTTCCTCGCCAAGGGCCGGCGGCCGGTGATCGTGGCCAAGAGCAGCCATGACCCGGCGGCCGACTGGAACCGCCACGGCCACGACATCGCCCACCTCGTCGACTACGTCGAATCTCGCTGGAAGAAGGACTATCCGGCCGGGCTCTCCTGGCACGTGCTCGACACGCCGACGGCCGGCCAGGACGACCTCCAGCAGGCGCCCGTGCTCTGGATCTCGGGGAAGTCCGACTTCAACCTCGGCCCCGACGCAGGCCGGCGGCTCCGCGGCTACATCGACAACGGCGGGTTCGTGTTTGCCGAAGCCTGCTGCCCGAAGAGCGAGGATTTCGACCATCGACTGCGGCAGCTCGTCGGCGAGATCTTTCCGGAGCCCGAATACCGCCTCCACCTTCTGCCCCCCGAGCATCCTGCCTGGCACGCTGAGCAGATCGTGCCACCGGAACTGCACCGGCCGCTGATGGGGATCGATTACGGCTGCCGCACCTGCCTGATCTACGCGCCGCCAACCGACCTCGCCGACCCTCAGTCAGCGATGCCGAGCCTCTCGTGCCTCTGGGAACTCGGCGGCCGGTCGCGAGCCGGCCTGTCGCCGGCCGTCGCCCGCGAAGTGGAGGCGGCCCTGGCGATCGGGACCAACGTCCTCGCCTACGCCACCAACCGCGAACTCAAGAGCAAGGACGCCTTCTTCGGGATCGCCCCGCAGGAGGATCGGCAGTCCGACCCCCTCGTCCGCGGCCAGCTGGCGATCGGCAAGCTACGGCATTCGGGCATGTGCGACGCGGCCCCGGCAGCCCTCGCCAACATCCTCCGCGCCGCCGCCCGCGAGACCGGCATCCGGGTGGACGACACGCCGGCGCTCATCGACCCGGCGGATGACGCGCTGTTTGACTACCACCTTGTCTTCATGCACGGCCGCCAGGGCTTCACCTTCGACCAGCCGCGGCGGGAGCGAATTGCGAAGTTCCTCGACCGGGGCGGCACCCTCCTCGCCGACAGCGTCTGCGCGGCGGGGGCCTTCACGAAGGCCTTCCGCGACGAGATCGCGGCGATCCTCCCCGACCAACGAATCGAGGAGATTCCGGCCGGCGACCCGATCTTCACGGCGGCGGAGTACGGCGGCTTCGACATCCGGCAGGTCACCATCCGCGAACCGTCGGGGGGCGAAGGCCCGATGGGCGTCCGCAAGCGGCAGATTCCTCCGAAACTCGAGGGAGTGCGGATCGGTGACCGGTGGGCGGTGATCTTTTCACCCTACGATCTCTCCTGCGCTCTCGAGAAGCAGAACTCCATGGAGTGCACGGGGTATGGTCGCGACGACGCCGAGAAGATCGCCCTCAACGTGCTGCTCTATTCACTGAACCATTGAGATCGCGCCGCCGGAAGCGGTAGGTGCAGGTTGACAACCTGCACCTACGGTGTCGCCTTCATGTAGCACAGGTTGTCAACCTGTGCCGCATCACGCTGGGCCCTGTCGATTCCGCCAGCAGATCCGTGACGATCTACCGGTCGTCGCTGGAGCCGCCGACGAGATAGCTGGCGTAGTAGAGCAGCGTGAGGATGCTCTGGAGCGTGCCGGCGACATACGTCCAGGCGGCGGCATTGAGCACGCTGTTCACCGCGGGCATGTCGGCCGCGGGAACGATCCCGAGCGTCACGAGTTGCGCCTTCGCCCGGTTACTGGCGTCGATCTCCACCGGCAGGTTTACGAGCTGAAAGAACACCGTGCCTGCAAAGAGCGCGATCCCGAGCCACGCGATCGGCTTGAGCGCCATCGCCAGGCCGATCATGAACACGAAGAAGCCGAGACTGCTGCCGAGGTTGGCCGTGCCGACCGCGGCGTTGCGAACCGCCATCAACGAAAATCCCTGCGCGTCCTGGAGCGCATGCCCGGCCTCGTGGGCGGCGATGCCGACCGCCGCCAGCGACCGCGCCCCATACACGCCCTCCGAGAGTCGCAGCACCTTCGCCTGCGGGTCGTAGTGGTCGTTGAGTTGCCCAGCCACGGCCTCGATCTCCACGTCCTGCGCACCAGCCGAATCGAGGATGTGGCGGGCCGCCGCCGCGCCCGTCAGGGCCGCGGGCTCGCGGGAGGCCGCCGCGAAGGCCGAATGCACCCGCCACTGGGCCCACATCGCCAGCAGCATGGCCGGGGCGATCCAGATCATGTACGCGGGGTCGAAATAGAAGCCTGGCATATCCCGTCACCTCCTGATGCACCGACCGGAATCACATCTGCCGCCTGACAAGCGGGGCAAACCGACTCCAACTATCCTAGGCGGCAGGCCGCTGGATGCCCCATCGGCACCGCCGGCCTGTTCATGCATTACGCACCCCACCACCTCCTTGTTCCCTCCCGATTCGCGGAATCGCTCCTGGCCTGCCTGGCGATCGCGGCCCTCGGCTGCGGCGGCGAGAAACCGCCCGCTCCCTCCGCGGCGGCGGTTTCAGCCGACGCGGATGATCTCTGCCGGCGAATCGACGCCGTGCTCCGCCACACCCGAGACAGACGGCTCCTCGACGCCGGGATTCACGGGGCATGGCAGGTGGTCCACGGCATCCTCGCCTTCGGCCCCGACTTTCCCATCGCCGTGAAGGGTGGAACCACGGCGGCCCTCGGCTACCTGCTCGAAGGGGGTTCCCTGGTGGGCTGGAAACTCCGCCCCGGCTCGCCGGGCGTGATCGCGATCGTCGAAGAGGGCAGCACCATGGGCCAGGGCCATCCTGACCAGTGGCTTGGCTACCTGTCCCAGTGCGGCGTCAGCGCCGGCGGCGACCGGCTCGCCGGCGGGATTCCACTCGATGCGCCGCTCGTGGTGGGCGGCCGAACGTTCACCGTGGCCGACCTGCTCGCCCAGGCGCAACATGACATCCGCGCGGGGCAGGAAGCCACGTGGACACTGATGGCGCTCTCGGCATGGCTACCGCCCGCTGCGTCGTGGACGGCGGGCGACGGCGAGTCGTGGACGACCGAGCGGGTGGTCCAGATGGAGGCCGCGGCCGACATCACCTCAGCCGCCTGCGGCGGCGCGCATCGCCTCTATGGCCTGGCGGCAGCCGTCGACGCGCACCGCCGCGCGACCGGTGGGCCGCCAACCGGTGGCTGGGCCGAGGCGGCTCGCGTCGTCGATGCGTCGCTCGACCGTGCCCGCCGCTTCCAGCAACCCGACGGCTCGTTCGCCGTCCGGCCCTTCGAGCGGCCAGGCACGTCGCCCGACGTGTTCGACCGCCTCAGTGCCACGGGCCACGTGTTCGAGGTGCTCGCCCTGGCGCTCGACGACGAGCGTCTCGCCGAGCCGTGGGTCGGACGGGCGGCGGAGCGGCTCGTCTCGCTCATGGAGCAGACCGCGGATCTCGACGTCGAATGCGGTGGCCTCTACCACGCAGCCCACGGCCTGGCTCTGTACCGCCACCGCATCTGCGCGCCGTAGCCGGCCAGCTAGGCGTGCTTCTCGGCTTCGAGCTGCGAGTGCACCGCGTCGGCGAGCACGTGCAGGTCGCCGTGCCAGTCGATCGTCACGCTCTGCTGCGTCGAGAGGTTCTTGAACTGCGCGGTGCCGGCGGCAAACTCGTCGCTGCCGATCACCAGCGCCGCGGGGAAGCCCCGCTTCGCCGCCAGCTTCAACTGCTGCCCGACCTTCTTCGCCTCCGGGAAGAACTCGACGGCCATACCGGCCGCACGAATCGCGGTGGCGATCCGCAGGTAATCGGCAAGGTGTCGCTCGTCGAAGTGCACGAGAAACACCTCGGCCGGAGTCTCCACCGTCGCCACCCGGCCAAGTTCCTCGAGGCCGGCAAGGAGCCGGTCGATACCGAGCGACGCCCCGACCCCTGGCAGGTGCTGCTTCGTGTAGAGCCCGGCGAGGTTGTCGTAGCGGCCGCCCGAGCAGATGCTGCCGAGCGCGGGGAGGTCGTCGAGAAAACTCTCGAGCACGATGCCGGTGTAGTAGTCGAGGCCCCGAGCGATCGAGGGATCGATGGCGACGCGGCCGTCGGGCACACCCGCCTCGCGGGCCCCCGCCACGATCGCCGTAAGCGCCGCCACTCCAGCCCGCCCCTGCTCCTCATCGCCGACGAGGGAACCGAGCCGCGCGAGCACATCAACCGGCGGCCCGGCGAGACTCGCCATCTCGAGCAGCGCCGCTGTGGCCTCGGCCGCGACGCCGTGCGCCGCCAGTTCCGCGGCGACCGCCTCGGGCGTCGCCTTGCCGAGCTTATCGAGGCTCCGCAGCACCGACGTCGACTGGTCGGCGAGGCCCAACCGGCCCAGGATACCAGCGAGCACGCGGCGGTCGTTGAGCCGGATCGTGAATCGCTCGATGCCAATCGCTGCGAGCAGATCGTGAACGACGAGCACCATCTCCAGGTCGGCCACGGGGCTCGTGGTGCCGATCGTGTCGAAGTCGCACTGCATGAACTCGCGGTAGCGGCCCCGCTGCGTGTTCTCCCCCCGCCACACGGTCGCCATGTGATACCGCTTGAACGGTAGGCCCAACTCGTGCACGTGCTGGGCCGCGAACCGGGCGAACGGCACGGTGAGGTCGAACCGGAGGCCCACGTCGCGGCCGCCGTGATCCTGGAAGCGATAGAGCTGCTTGTCGGTCTCGTCGCTCCCCTTGCCCGTCAGGATCTCGAGGTACTCGAGCGCCGGCGTGTCGATCGGCGCAAAGCCATACGACCGGTAGACGCGGCGGGCGATCTCCAAAACCCGCTCTCGGGCCAGGGCCTGAGCCGGCAGATGGTCGCGAAATCCCTTGAGCGTGCGGGGCTCGATCATGAAACGATCGGCAGGAGGGCGGGCTTCGGGCTGCGGATCGACTTCCCGCGGTTCTTGGTCTTCCGGCCGTCGCCCACGTGCTGACCGCCGGGGCCGAGGACTGCGTCCATGTATTCCTCGACCTGCTCGCAGGTCTCGAAGTACTGGTCGTAGACCCAGTCGTCTTCGTACTCGCATTCCTTCGTGGTGTACTCGCGGCAGATCTGCGGCCGGGTCTCGTAGATGCCGCAGCGGTGATCGTCTTTGAGGTGTTTGCAGACGGTGTGCACGCAGACGTACCAGTCGCCTTCCTCGGTGAACACGGTGGCGTGGTCATGGAGGAGAAACCAGCGGATGTACTCGAACTCCTCGCGAGTGGTGGGCTTTTCGAGAGGCAGGGCGAAGTAGCGGCAGCACTTCGCCGTGCAGTATTCGCAGAGCACCTTGTCCTTCGGCACATCGGCGCGATTGGGCTTGGCGGCGAACTGCGGGAGCGGAATGTCGACGGCCAGCATGGCGATCCTCCGGGAGAGCGGGCCGCTACTATAGCGTTTCCCGGCTCGTTTCGGGTTGTTTCTGCGACTCCTATACTGATCGCTTTCGGCCGGCTGCGGCGGCCCGTACCGCGGAAGGGAATCCCGATGCCGAAGCGCTGGCACATCCGCCACCACGACCGTGCCGCCGTCGCGTCGCTCGAGCGGTCCTCGGGCGTGTCGAGCATCCTGGCGAGCCTGCTGGTTGCCCGGGGTGTCACCGACCCGGCCGCCGTACAATCGTTCCTCTCGGGAACGCTCGCCGACCTCCGCGATCCCGAAACGTTGCCCGGCGTGCCCGAGGCCGCCGAGCGGATCCTGGCGGCCGTGAAGGCCGGCCGAAAGATCGCGATCTACGGCGACTACGACGCAGACGGGATGTGTGCCACGGCGATCCTCGTCGGTTGCCTCCAGGCGCTCGACGCCACGCCCGCATGGTACGTGCCGAGCCGACAGGAGGAGGGCTACGGGCTCAATGCCGACGCGCTCTCCTCGCTCGCCGCCCAGGGCACGAGCCTGGTGATCACCGTGGACTGCGGCATCACGGGCGTCGCCGAGGCCCAGCATGCCCGCGACCTCGGCCTCGAGTTGATCATCACCGACCACCACAACTTCACCGACGAACTTCCGGCCGCCGACGTGATCGTGCATCCCCGACTCCCCGGCACCGCCTATCCGTTTGGCGGCCTCTGCGGTGCCGGCGTGGCCTTCAAGCTCGCCTGGGCGATCGCCACCCGGGCAAGCGGTGCAAGCCGCGTCACCCCGCGGCTCCGCGAGGCGCTCCTGCGGGCCATCGGCCTGGCGGCCTTCGCCACCGTCACCGATGTGATGCCACTCGTCGACGAAAACCGATTGCTCGTGAAGCACGGCCTGGAAAACCTCCGCACCCGCGGCGGCCCTGGGCTCGCGCGACTGATCGAGTTGACGGGCCTGACGGAGCAGTCGCGGCTCGAAAGCGAACACATCGCCTTCAAGCTTGGCCCCCGGCTCAACGCCGCCGGCCGGATGGCGACGGCCGCCAATGGCATCGAACTGCTCGTCACCGACCACGCGGCCCGCGGCAGCCAACTTGCCGACTATCTCCACGAACTCAACGCCCAGCGAGAGACCGAGGAGCGGAGCCTGCAACTCGCTGCCGCGAAACAGGCGAAGGAACTCTTTGATCCAGAGGCCGACGCGGCCCTCGTGCTCGCCGACCGCGGCTGGCACAAGGGCGTGGTCGGAATCGTGGCGGGCAGGCTCGCCGAGCGGTGGCACCGGCCGGTGGTGATGATCGCCCGCGATCCGCTCCAGGGCGGCCCCGCGGTGGGCAGCGTGCGGAGCGTGCCGGGGTTCGACGTGCTTGCGGCGGTGAAGGCGTGCGGCGAACACCTGCTCGGCTGCGGCGGCCATGCCGCTGCCGCGGGCCTCCAGGTGGATGACGCGAAGATCGATGACTTCCGTCGCGCGTTCGTCGCGGAGGTGGAGTCGCGGATGCCAGAGCAACTGCGGCGGGCCCAAATCACGCTCGATGGCGAGACTTCGCTCGGCGCGCTCACGCTCGACACGGTGGAGCAGCTCGAGAAGCTGGCGCCGTTCGGCGAGGGCAACCGCCGGCCCGTGCTCTGCGCGTCGGGCGTCACACTCGCCGAGCCGGCCCGCACGATGGGCCAGTCGGGCAAGCATCTCCAGTTACAGCTGAAGCAGCATGCGGCCAAGATCCGGGGCGTGGCCTTCGGCGCGGGCGAATGGCTTCCCCATCTCCCCGCCCCCGGCGAACCGTTCCACATCGCGTTCCGGCCGAAGATCAACGAGTTTCGCGGCCGCCGCACCGCAGAGATCGAGCTGATCGATTGGCGACCCGACGGCATCGACGTGGCCACTGACTTGCCCGCGTTCGTCTCAACGGCAGACTGACGCGACGAACGGGCTCCACGATGGGTCGCACGGTGGTATCCTCTTCGTGAACACCCCGCGGACTACCTTTGCCTCCTCCTACGAGTGGTGATCCCTGTGATTTACATTCTCCGCAGAGACGGCGACGATCTGGTTCTTGTCCTCGATCGAAAAACGCTCGAGGCCCATGGGATTGACGAGCAGACACCGGTCGAGGTCTCGTTCACCGAGACAAGCATGATCGTCACGCCCGCGAGTGATGAAGGCCGCCAGGCGATCTTCGAGCGGGCCCTCACGAGGACGATCGAGCGCTACGACAACGCGCTCCGCAAACTCGCGGAGTAGCGGCATGCCCACGTTGTTTCTGACAATCGCGGAAGTGCTCGCGATCCACGAGACCCAAATCCGTCGGTACGGCGGAGCTCTCGGCTTACGAGACTTCTCGCTACTCGAATCGGCCGTCGCAATGCCGCAGGCATCCTATGGCGGAAACTATCTTCACGACGACCTGCCTTCGATGGCCGCTGCGTACTGCTTTCACATCGTCGCAAATCATCCATTCGCGGACGGCAACAAACGAACTGGCGCGGCGGCAGCAAGCGTGTTCCTCGACATGAACGCATGGAATCTTGCCGCAGGCGAAGACCAGTACGCAGAGTTCGTGCTCGCCATCGCCTCGAGCCGTCTCGATAAGCAAGCCGCCATCGCGTTCTTTCGACAGCATGCCCTACAAGCCTCCGGATAACCTCATGTATCGCTCCAGGAATTATCTGATCCTGCTGACCTTGAGCCTGGTCGCGCCGTGCCACTCCGCCACCCGCGGCGACGACTGGCCGCAGTGGCTCGGGCCACGGCGGGATGCGACCTGGCGCGAACAGGGGCTCGTCACCACGTTCCCTGCTGGCGGCCTGCCCGTGAAGTGGCGGGTGCCCGTCGCCGAAGGGTATTCGGGGCCGGCCGTAACGGGGGGCCGCGTCTACGTCGCCGACTACGTCGCCCGCAAGGGCGAGGTCGTCAATGGCCCCAACGACCGGACGAACCGGCTTGGCACCGAGCGGCTGCTCTGCCTCGACGCCGCCACGGGCAGGCTGCTCTGGAAGCACGAGCAGGACTGCGCCTATTCGATCTCGTATGCGTCGGGGCCGCGATGCACGCCGACAGTCGCCGACGGCCTGGTGTACTCGCTTGGCGCCGAGGGCAACCTCGCCTGCCTCGATGCGGCCTCTGGCGAACTCCGCTGGTCGAAGGATTTCAAGAAAGACTATTCGGCCCCCACGCCGATCTGGGGCTTCTGTGGCCATCCGCTCGTGGAGGGCGACCTGCTCATCTGTCTGGTCGGCGGCCCCGGCAGCGTGGCGGTGGCATTCGACAGAAAGACTGGCGCGGAACGCTGGCGTGCCCTCACCGCCAGCGAGAGCGGCTACTGCCCGCCGACGATGATCGAGAGCGGTGGCGTGCGGCAGCTTGTGATCTGGGATGCCGACAACCTCAACTCGCTCGACCCCGCCACGGGCCGCGTGCTCTGGTCACAGCCGCTCAAGCCGATGTATGGCATGTCGATCATGGCCCCGCAGGTGGCCGACACCAGCCGCGGCCGCGTGCTCTTTACCAGCGGAATCGGCCGCGTAGCGGCGCTCTATGCGCTCGCCGCCGACGCCCCCGCGGCGCAACTGCTCTGGCGGGGCGAGCCGAAATCGGCGGTCTACTGCGCCAATGCCACACCGTTCATTGCCGGCGACACGCTCTACGGCTGCGACTGCGACACGGGCATGCTCACGGCCGTAGCCCTCGACGACGGTCGCCGGCTCTGGGAGACGCTCGAGCCGACGACCAGTGGCGAACGCCGCAGTAAGCACGGCACGGCCTTCGTCGTTCGTCAGGCCGATCCGGTGAACGGCGATCCGGCCGGCGCCACCCGCACCTGGATCTTCAGCGAGACGGGCGACCTGATTCTGGCCCGGCTCTCGCCGAAGAAGTACGAGGAACTCGGTCGCGTGCACCTGCTCGACGCGACCAACGAATGCTTCGGCCGCGAGGTGGTCTGGAGCCATCCAGCCTTCGCGGACGGCTGCATCTTCGTGCGCAACGACCGCGAACTCGTCTGCGTGTCGGCCACGAAGTGAGCGTGGGCCCGGTGGTATGCCACGCCTGATCCCCTGCTTCCGCTCAGAGCTTCTTGGATCGCCAAACGTGGCGAGCTCGGGGCTGGCCGTGCCCGGGAGCCGGCGTTGCTGACAAGCGGAGGCATGGATGCCGGAGCGTGATCAGCATCGAGCGATGCGTAGCCCAGGATGGGCGTAGCGAGCGTCCGGCGATGGGCACGGCCAGCCCCGAGCCATACGCAGGAGCCCTTGAGCTCAAGGGCGATCAGCCGCGGCCCATCGCGAAGATCGCCTCCATCATGCGACGGTAGTGGCGATCGAGAGCCACTCCGCGGCGGGCCATCATCCGTTCCATGTCGACGATCGCCTTCTCCAGCCGGTAATCGACGAGCGAGCCGGCCTGGGCCCATTTGAACGAGGGAATCCCGCGTGCCGGAAACCCCGCGCCAACCACGATCGAACTGACGCCGCAGACGGTGCCGGTGTTGAGCATCGTGTTGATGCCGGTCTTGCAGTGGTCGCCCATGATCGTGCCCAGAAACTGCTCGCCGGAATCGACCTCCAGGCCCGTGGTCCAATCGAGCAGCTTCACTGTGCCATAGGTCATCTTGAGGTTGGAGGCGGTGGTGTCGGCCCCGAGATTCACCCACTGACCAAAGACCGAGTTGCCGACATAGCCCTCGTGGGCCTTATTCGAATACGAGTGGAAGACGGTGCTCGCCACCTCACCGCCGACCTTGCAGTGCGGGCCGATCGTGGTGCCGCCGTAGATGCGGGCTCCCATCCGCACCGTCGCCTCCTGCCCCACGGCCACCGGACCGCGGAGGATCGCCCCCGCCATCACCCGCGAGCCTGCGTCGAGCAGCACCGGCCCTTCGTCGCAGACCACGATCGCGCCGGGCTCGACCACGGCGGTGGGATGCATGAACAGTCGCTCGGGACGATCGACCACGGCGGAAGGGCTCCAGCGGGGGCCCGTCCCTGGCTTCCAGGCGCAGGCCGCGGCGTCGGCCTCGATCGCCGCAGGGTTCAGCCCGGCGACGTCCCAGGGATGAACGAGCCGCTGCAGCCCTTTCGGCTCCACCGCTCGGCCGGCCCCGACCGGCCGAGGCCGTCCCTCCTCAAACCACGCAGCGGTCTGCGGCGGCGTGGACCAGGCGGCGACGAGATCGTCGCCATTGCGGAGGTGTCCCTCCGGCCTACGGCGGATCGTCGCGATGAGTCCCGGCGTCGGCAGATACCGCGAGTTGATCCAGATCGCGGCCGCCGACCGCTGCTTTTTCGTCGCCGCCGAAAACACGCCCTCCAGGTGCGGCCGGAGAGGTCCAGTCCCGTGGGCGAGATCGAGTGCCCGTTCCCACTTCTCGCGGATCGTCGTCAGGCCAAGCCGCAGGTCATACGCCGTCCGCGTGAGCGTGAGCGGGTCGAGGTGCGCGGCCTGATCGTCGTCGAAGAAGAGTAGCGAGTGGGCCATGACGAGTGTGATCGGCTGTCGCCGCGAGGAAGAAGTTATTCCCGGCGAGCCCTCGCCGATGTTCCGTAGACTAACCCGAGTGCGGCACTGGGTCACGACAACGGCAGGGAGCAGCGTTCGATGTGTGGAATCGTCGGGTATATCGGCCCCGGGGCCTGCCGTGAAATCCTTCTCGCGGGCCTCGCCCGGCTCGAATACCGCGGCTACGACTCGGCCGGCATCGCCGTGCTCAACGGCGATTTGAAGGTGGCCAAGTGTGCCGGTCGGGTTCGCGACCTGGAGGCCCGTTCGGCCGATCTCCCTGCAACCGCGGCGGTCGGCATCGGGCATACCCGCTGGGCGACCCACGGCGGCCCGAGCGACGCCAACGCTCATCCCCATGTGGGGCCGGCGGGCAGAATCGCGCTGGTCCACAACGGCATCATCGAAAACTACACGGCGATCAAGACCTCGCTGACGGCAAAAGGGCGGACCTTCCGCAGCCAGACCGACTCCGAAGTGCTCGTGCAGCTGATCGAGGAGATTCAGGCGTCTGACCCGGCGCTCTCCTTCGAGGCCGCCCTGCGGCTGGCCCTCCGGCAGGTGACGGGCACCTACGGACTGGCGATCCTCAACGCCGCCGAGCCCGACAGGCTCTACGTGGCCCGCTGCGGCTCACCGCTCGTCGTTGGCGTGGGCGACGGCGAGATGTTCGTCGCTTCAGACGCCGCCCCGATCGTGGCCCACACCAACAAGGTGGTCTACCTTGACGACGGCGACGTGGCCGTGATCAGCCGCGATCGCTTCGAGGTGCGGTCGATCGACGACGTGCCGCTCACCAAGGAGGTGCACGAACTCGCGATGTCGCTCGACGCGATCGAGAAGGCCGGCTTCCCACACTTCATGCTCAAGGAGATCCACGAGCAGCCCCGGGCGATCGCTGATTGCCTGCGGGGTCGCCTCGTGCTGCCCGACCACGTGATCCAACTCGGCGGGCTCTCGGCCGTGATGGATCGATTGTCTGCGGCACCGCGGCTCACGATCGCCGCCTGCGGCACGAGCTGGCACTCCGGCCTCGTGGGCGAGTATCTCTTCGAGCATCTCGCCCGGCTGCCGGTCGAGGTCGAGTATGCGTCTGAGTTTCGCTACCGAGAGCCGCTGCTCGGCGAGCAGGACGTGTTGCTCGTGATCTCGCAGAGCGGTGAGACCGCCGACACGATCGCGGCGCTCCGCGAGGCGAAGCGGCGGGGGGCGCTCACGCTCGGCATCTGCAACGTGGTCGGCTCGACGCTCTCGCGGGAGACCGATGCAGGCGTATTCACGCACGCCGGCCCGGAGATCGGCGTGGCCTCCACGAAGGCCTTCACGGCGCAGGTGGTGGTGCTCACGCTGATGGCGATCGCGCTGGGCCGGCAGCGAGGCACGCTGCCCCCGGAGCGGGCCGAGGCCCTGATCGAGGAGCTCGCGCGGATCCCGGAGAAGATCGCGTCGATTCTCCAGCAGGAGCCGGCGATCAAGGCGCTCGCCGACCGGTTCACCTACGCCCCAAACTTCCTGTACCTCGGCCGGTCGTTCAACTTCCCGGTGGCGCTCGAGGGGGCACTGAAGCTCAAGGAGATCTCCTACATCCACGCCGAGGGCTATCCCGCGGCGGAGATGAAGCATGGGCCGATCGCCCTCATCGACCGCCTGATGCCGGTGGTGGTGCTGGCGACCACGTCGCACACCAGCGAGAAGATGATCTCGAACATCGAGGAGGTGCGGGCCCGCAATGGCCGGGTGATCGCGGTCACGACGCCGGGCCAGGAGGAAGTGAAGCGGCTGGCGGAGTTTGTCGTGGAGATTCCGGCCACCGACGACGCGCTCGCGCCGCTGCTCGCCGTGATCCCGTTGCAGCTGCTGGCCTACCACATCGCGGTCAACCGTGGCTGCGACGTGGATCAGCCGCGGAACCTGGCCAAGAGCGTGACCGTTGAGTAGCCGCGGCCGGGGAAATAGCGGCGTTGCTCGAGGGCCGGCGGGCGGGTAATCTACGAATCTCTCCCGCGTGGGGTCCGGCCGTCGGCCGACCAGCCGCACGCAATCGGGGCGTAGCTCAGCCTGGCTAGAGCGCTACGTTCGGGACGTAGAGGTCGCACGTTCGAATCGTGTCGCCCCGACTTTTCTTGGATCGCTACCGTTCTGGTCGCGGTTCGCCTGCCCTGTCATCCGACGACAAAACGCTCGGGCACCCGCACGTTCGGCTTCGATCGCAGTGCCTCGGCCGCCTTGGGCGACAGCGATGTAAGGCCGTTGAGGTACAGCCAGCCGTCGACGTGCTTGGTGAGTTCCTGAGCCACGTCGTCCGGAAGGGTGGCGAGCCCTTCGAGATACAGGTCGCCCCGATGCCGTGCCAACGCGGACGCCGCCGTCGGCGACAGGGCCTTGAGGCCGTTGAGATAGAGCAGGCCTTCGTGGTGGCCGAGCGCAGCGGCGACGGCATCCGGGAGCGATGCCAGCCCGTTCAGCGCGAGCACCCGGCTGCGCTGGGCAAGGCCCCGGGCGGCTGATTCCGAAAGCGTGGTCAGGCCTGCCAGGCTGAGCATGCCGCGATGCCGCCCAAGCGCGACGGCTTCTTCATGCGTGAGAGACAGAATCCCCTCGAGCGACAGGTCGCCTGTGCTGCGCGACAGCGCCTTAGCAGCGTCGGATGAAAGCGTGGTGAGACCGTTGAGGGAGAGCAGGCCCCTGCACTGTGCCAGCCCCATGGCGGCCTCTGCGGAAAGCGAGCCGAGGCCATTAAGCCACAGCGATCCGTTGTGCCTCCCCAACCCAGACGCTGCTGTGCCGGAAAGCGACGTCAGCCCGTTCAGCGAAAGCGTCCCCTCGTGGGAGGAAAGGGATTCCGCAGCCCGATCGGAGAGCGAGGCAAGGCCGTCGAGCGACAGCCCGTGGGTAAATCGCGAGAGGGCCGCCGCAGCCTCGTCGGAAAGCACTGCCAGCCCGTCGAGCGACATCGAGCCCTCGTGTGCCGCCAGCGACGCGGCGGCCTCGGCCGAGAGCGAGCGGAGACCGGTCAGCCAGAGCGAACCTCCCTTGTGCTGCCCTAGGAACACGGCAGCCTCGCGGGAGATGACC
>Ga0114958_10001745_pt1 | contig 16817 bp, 17 predicted proteins | sample C_130208_EF_Meta_FD_89577 | JGI IMG/M metagenome (GOLD analysis project Ga0114958, IMG submission 89577) | Freshwater microbial communities from Lake Croche, Canada to study carbon cycling - C_130208_EF_MetaG | ecosystem: Environmental > Aquatic > Freshwater > Lake | place: Lake Croche, Canada...
AGTACGAATTTCTTGAGATAAAGTTTTTAATTGTTGAAGACCACCTCTAACGCGTGTTCCTGCTGCTTGATTTCCTTTATCATAGAATTTTTCGAAATCTGATTCCAATGATAATACTAGATCCTTCACTTGTGCAAATCTGCTCATAATAATAATTTTTAGGTTGTAAAATATTTAGATTGTCTTTATAGCCGCTTAAGAGGCTTTTATAATACGAAATTTAGACAAATTTTTAATTCTCACAAATTTTTCCAAGTAAAAATGACAAAAAAAAGTAAAAAAAGTCTAAAAACTTAAATATATGTCTCTATTTCGGTGTTATTTTGAATAAAAGCCATCTTTAAGTTGCTTTTGGACTTGAGCAAAACACGTTGTCGTGTAACGTATATCCTCAAGCGTATGTGACGAAGTGGGTATAATTCTTAACATAATTTGACCCTTAGGAACCACTGGGTATACAACTATACTGCAGAAAATACCCATGTTTTCTCTGAGATCGCGTACCAGTTTAGTCACAGCTTCTATGTCATAATCTCCGTGTAGAAATACGGGTGTTACAGGAGATTGAGTTTCACCAATATCAAATCCTTTTTCTCTTAAACCCTCTTGCAAAGCTTTTACATTAGCCCACAGTTTTGTTCTTAACTCAGGATGTTTTTTGATTAATTCAAGTCGCTTCATCCCTCCAATAACAAATGGCATTGGCAATGCTTTTGCGTAGGTTTGAGACCTCATATTATATTTTAAATACATAATGATATCTTTTGGTGCCGCCACAAATGCGCCAATCGCTGCCATTGATTTAGCAAAAGTTGAGAAATATAAGTCAATTCCTTCGATACAATTTAAAAATTCACCGACACCGCGTCCATTTTCTCCCATGGTTCCAAATCCATGTGCATCATCGACAAGCAATCTAAATTCAAAATCTTTTTTCATTTCGACAATTTTATCTAGAGCGCCCACTTTACCAGACATTCCAAATACGCCTTCCGTGATCACAAGGATTCCTCCGCCTGTTTCTGCAGTTCTCTTTTTTGCACGTTCTAAATTCGTTCTTAATGAATCCATGTCATTATGATTAAACTTATAATAAGCCCCCATTTTTGCTTTGTGCAAACGAATTCCATCAATTAAGCAAGCATGTGATTCAGCATCATATACAATGATATCACGATGATCAACCATACACTCAATAAGTGACATGACTCCCTGATACCCATAATTAAGTAGAAAGCAATCTTCCATGCCAACAAACTGAGCCAATTGCCTTTCAAATTCCTCATGTTCATCTGTATTCCCTGACATCATTCTAGCACCCATAGGATACGCAAGGCCGTATTTAGCGGCAGCCTCTGCATCCGCTTTTCTAACCTCAGGATGATTAGCAAGTCCTAAATAATTATTCAAAGACCAATTTAACATCTCTTTGCCCATGAAAGTCATTCTAGGGCCTAATTCACCTGTTAATTTTGGGAATGAAAAATAATGATGTGAATAATGTGCATGAGCGCCGATTGGGCCCATATTTTTTTTAACTTTCTCGAAAATATCCACTTGTATGAATTCGTTTTAATTAAATAATCTTTTATTAACCACAAAGTTAAATTTATTTTTTAAACACCCTTACTTTTAATAAGAGCTTAAGTTATTTTTCTGTTAATTTCGTTAAATTATTAACAAGCTTATTTTATGAAATTCAAATTATTACCCTTGGTTTATACGTTGGTATGGTCTATTCAGCTTTATGCTCAAACCACCATTAAACCCTTGGTGGAATCTAAAAAAGGGATGGTTGTCACCACGCACCCTTTAGCTTCAAAAATCGGCTTGTCTATTTTACAAAAAGGCGGAAATGCCATTGATGCTGCTATTGCAGTGAATTTCGCATTAGCTGTTTGCCATCCATCAGCCGGAAATATTGGTGGAGGAGGTTTTTTGGTTTATCGAAATGCCAAAGGGAAAGTTTTTACATTAGATTATAGAGAAAAGGCACCTTTAGCAAGTACAAAAGATATGTACCTAGATCCTACTGGCAACGTAATTCCTGAAAAAAGTTTTGTTGGCGTGTTTTCTGTAGGGGTTCCAGGGACTGTTGCAGGAATGGAGGAGATGCACCGTAAATTTGGTTTATTGCCATGGAAGGAACTAATCCAACCTGCTATTGATCTAGCCAGAAATGGCCATGCACTTACACTTAGAGAAGCTAAAGGATTAAATGCAAATAAATCAAGTTTTTTGAAAGAAAATAAAGGGAATTCGTATTTAACCAATGCAAATAACATGGATTGGAAAATAGATGATCGCTTATATCAGGAAGATTTGGCCAATACCTTGGAAAGAATTTTACGCGATAAATCAAAAGGATTTTATGAAGGTAAAACTGCTGAACTAATTATTAATCAAATGAAGCGGTTAAATGGTATTATAACTCAAAAGGATTTAGATAGTTATAAACCTGTTTGGCGAAAACCAATTATTCAATCGTATAAAAACTTCCAAGTTATTGGAATGCCGCCTCCATCAAGTGGGGGAATAGCATTAGCGCAATTAATGAGAATGGTGGAGAAATATCCTTTGACCAACTGGGGGGTTAGCTCAGATTCAACAGTCCAATTGTTGATTGAGTCTGAAAGAAGGGTGTTTGCAGACCGTGCTGAATGGCTGGGTGATCCTGATTTTGTTCGAGTGCCTGTTGGGCCTCTTTTGGATTCGACTTACCTTAATCATAGAATTAGTTCGATCAATTTTGCAAAGGCAACGTTAAGTTCAGACATTTCTGCAGGAAAATTTACAGGCTATGAAAGTCCGGAAACTACACATTATTCAATTGTAGATGCAGAAGGAAATGCGGTATCCATTACTACGACTTTAAATAATTCGTATGGCAGTAAAGTGTTTGTTGGAGGAGCTGGATTTCTTTTAAACGATGAAATGGATGATTTTAGCGTGAAAGCGGGAGCCCCTAATCTGTATGGTTTAGTGGGTTCAAAAGCAAATGAAATTCAAGCTAAAAAACGAATGCTTTCAAGCATGACGCCAACCATCATAACCGAAAATGGCCGGTTAAAAATGGTTGTGGGTACTCCAGGTGGATCCACAATTATTACAAGTGTATTCCAAGTTGTACTTAATGCATTAGAATTTGGCATGAATATGCAACAAGCAGTTGAATATCCACGCTTTCACCAACAATGGAGACCTGAGCAAACTCGAATTGAGCCCAATCGATTGTCACTTGCTCAAATGGAACGATTGAAACTAAAAGGATATGAATTCTCTGATTCTGCTTCTATTGGCTTAGTGGAAGCAATATTAGTACTTCCATCAGGTAATTTACAAGGCGGTGCCGATTCACGCGGAGATGACACAGCTATGGGCCATGATTGATTTATTGAAATAATGTAGCAACAAAATACGCGGCCGCCGCCGCAGCAGCACCTATGGAAGCTACTTTTATGGACCCAATCCATGGATTTTGATCCGTTACTTTACTTTTGAAATAACCAAAAATTAGTAATGCTAGCAAGGTAATTTCAGCTGAATATAATAGCCCAGACTTAGGTTCATTCACATAAAAATAGGGGATTAGTGGAACAAATCCACCGACAATATATGAAATACCTATGGTGAGTGCGGAGTTTCTAGCCCTATTTGGATCAGGTTTTTCTAGTCCTAGTTCAAAACGCATCATAAAATCTACCCATTTTTCCTTATCTTTTGAAATCGCTTCGACCACTATTTCTTGTGCTTCACGTGTGAGTCCATAGCCTTCAAACACTTCCCTGATTTCTTCTTTTTCCCGCTCTGGAACACGTTCAACTTCTTCATATTCACGCTTTAATTCGGATTCGTAATGCTCTTGTTCTGTTTGTCCAGCTAGATATCCTCCTAATCCCATTGCGATAGAACCTGCAACAATCTCTGCAATTCCTGCCGTAGTAACTATGGATGATGAAGCGACCGCACCTGAAAGTCCAGCAGCTAAAGCAAATGGTACGGTTAAACCGTCTGACATGCCAATAACTATATCCGTAATAAAATCAGAGCTTTTTAAATGCTTTTCGTGTAAATGGTGATCAGGTTCGTTCATATGTATAGATTATCTGATGCCATGCATCATTTTTTTAAGAGGTCCGGAAGCTAATATATACAATAATACGGATGCAATTCCTGCCATAATGACGAAAAGCATAAAGAAATCATATAGGTTTTTTATTTCCATACCTAAAAAATTTGGAAATTGATTTGTTGTAATCGCATTGACAGGGGGTAATAAAGCCCCTAAAGTACCTGCCAAAGCATATCCAGCTGCATTAGCTAAAAACCAAACTCCCATCAACAAGGACGAAAATCGTTTCGGTGCAAGCTTGGCAACTAACGATAAACCGATAGGTGAAAGGCATAATTCACCCATGGTATGAAATAAATACATGATAAATAACCACATGACGCCCAGCTTTTGAGAGCCTAAGTCTTTTACTTGTATGGCAATAATTAGGTAGCCTAGGGCCAGTAGCATAAGGCCAATGGCTTGTTTTGCAGGTGAATTAGGTTCAATACCTTTTTTTTGCATCCAAATCCAAAACCAGCTGAAAGGGAAGGCTAGCAAAATAATGAAAAAAGAATTGGCGTTTTGAACTGAACTAGGTGGTAATTCTATCCCTAAGAAATGTAAATCAGTTTGTTGGTCCGCAATGAATGTTAACGAAGATCCAGCCTGCTCATAGGCTGACCAGAAGAAAATAACAAAAAATGAAATTATATACATCACATAAATTCTTTGACGCTCAATGTGCGTCAACGTTTTGTCTGTCATGATCAAAAATGCTAAGCTGATTCCTGCCGAATAAATGACCGGATATACCCAGTCTTTTATAGGATTTGCAATATCTGTTAAAAACAAATAATGAAACAGGTAGACCAATAATGCGAATATTACGAGTGTAAGCCCAATGGATTTTTTTGAAAAATCCGCTTTATCTGACTCTTTATTCTCTTCATTAACTAAATTAAAATCAGGTGTCAAACCCACAGGTTGGCCATCCGGTTTCAATAAATATTTATTTTTTAAAAAATAAAATGTGATTGTTCCAATCAACATGGCGCTTCCAGCAGCTAGAAATCCCCATTTGAAGGCATCCAGATTTCTTATTCCATCGACCTTAACATCTCCTAACCAGGGGCAGATCATCATTCCTAATAATGCACCTGTATTAATACCCATATAAAAGATGGTAAAAGCAGCATCGAGGCGGCTATCGCCTTTTTCATATAATTGACCCACCATGGATGAAATATTTGGCTTGAAAAATCCATTTCCAAGGATTAAAAATAATAAGCCTGACCACATGAAAATGTTTGCAGTTTCAACCCCGTCAATAAATGTGCTTGCTGATCCAAAAAGAAAAAGTTGGCCTACTGCCATCGTTAGTCCACCCAAAATAATACAATTTCGATTTCCAAAATATCGATCGGACATATATCCTCCTAACATAGTAGTTAGGTAACTTAACCCTAAAAAACCCCCGTATATGATGGAAGCTTCGTTTTGTTTATAGGCTAATGCATTAACTAAAAATAAAGAAAGTAAGGCACGCATTCCATAAAAATTGAAGCGTTCCCACATTTCAGTGCTATACAACACATAAAGGCCTTTGGGATGCGAAGCGGTATTTTGATTCATAGTAGGTTGATCGATTTTGACCACAATATAGGCAGATAATTTAGTTTTTATATTTTTTCAAAACCAAATTTAATTTTATATATTGATTTTATTGGGTTAGAATTTAATCAAAGATGTGAAACCTTTTTTGTAATATTGTTCCTTGAATTAGTCAAAAAAAACATTTGGAGTTTTATGGGTAAAATCATAGCAATAGCGAATCAAAAAGGTGGAGTAGGCAAAACAACTACTGCAATTAATTTAGCCGCAAGTCTTGCTGCATTAGATTTGAAAACATTGCTAATTGATGCCGATCCTCAAGCAAATTCAACTTCAGGTTTGGGTTTTAATCCAAAGGAAATATCTCAAAGTATTTACGAATGTATGGTTGGGATTTCACTCGTTAAAGATAGTATTCTTGCTACCGAAGTGCCTTTTTTAGACATTATACCTTCCCACATTGATTTAGTTGGCGCAGAGATTGAAATGATTAATCTAACAAATAGGGAGGGAAAAATGAAGGAAGCTTTGCAGGGAATTAAAGATGATTATGATTTTATCATCATGGATTGTTCCCCTTCACTTGGTTTGATTACGATTAATAGCTTAACCGCGGCTGATTCAGTTATTATTCCTGTTCAATGTGAGTATTATGCGTTAGAAGGTTTAGGGAAATTGTTGAATACGATTAAGATTATACAAAGTCGATTAAATACACAATTGCTTATCGAAGGAATTTTATTAACCATGTATGATTTAAGGCTTCGTTTATCTAATCAAGTGGTTAATGAGGTTAATTCTCATTTTAAAAATATGGTTTTTGAAACGATTATACCCAGAAATATTCGTTTGTCGGAGTCTCCAAGTTATGGAATACCAGCTATATTGCATGATGCAGAAAGTAAAGGAGCTATTAGTTATTTAAATCTCGCTAAAGAAATTGTGCGAAAAAATGGGCTTTTATTAGAGATATAATTTTTAATGTAATGAGTAAACAAGAGTCAAATTTGAAGAAGCGAACTGGATTGGGTAGGGGATTAGGTGCATTATTGGAGGATTCTGATAAAGTACAAGGTAAAGGGCTACATGCTTCTGATTATGCAGGAAGTCTAGATTCGGTAAATTTGATGGAAGAAATTGCCTTAGATTGTATTGAGACTAATCCATTCCAACCTCGAGAACATTTTGAACTAGAGGCTTTACAAGATTTAGCAGAGTCCATTCGAGTACAAGGAATCATTCAGCCCATCACAGTTAGAAAAATTGCGCCGCGCAAATTCCAATTAATTTCCGGGGAAAGAAGATTTCAGGCTTCAAAATTAGCCGGTTTGACTCGAATTCCAGCCTATGTTCGTATGGCTGATGATCAGCAAATGATTGAGTTGGCATTAATAGAAAATATACAAAGAGAAAATTTAAACGCGATCGAAATTGCTCTGTCTTATAAAAGACTAATGGAGGAATGTAATTTGAAGCAGGAGGATTTGGGGGCACGGGTAGGTAAAAATAGGTCTACCGTCACTAATTACATCCGTTTACTCAAATTGCCTGCACATATTCAAATCGCAATTCGCGATAATAAAATATCGATGGGACATGCTCGTTCATTAATCTCATTGGAAAATTCAGAGATTCAAAATACCCTATTTTTAAAAACAATATCGGAAGAATGGTCCGTCAGGAAATTGGAAGATGCCGTGAGGCAATCCTCACACATTGATGTTATTCCATTGGATAAATCAGCGGTTAAAGTGGACCAAATGCGATCTTGGCAGGCTAATTTATCGAGTTTGTTTAAATTACCTGTCAGTCTTAAAATGAATGATGATGGTAAGGGCGAATTGAAAATATCATTTAAGTCAAAAGAGGAACTTGAAAAGCTGATTTCATTCGTTCAAAAATAGCCTAATGGGTTTTAAAATTTATTTCCAGATAATCTTGTTTTGCATGTTTTTTTCGTTCAATCTGCAAGCGAATGTCCTTGATACGCTACGTATTAATTCAGATTCAATTTCTGAAAAAAAGCTACAAAAGAATAAAATAATTCCGAGGGTGAGTACATTGCACTCCTTGATGGTTCCTGGTTGGGGCCAGATAGATAATAGGCAATATTGGAAATTACCTTTAGTGGCGGGTGCATTTGTTACGTTAGGTTTAATTGCCAATTACAATCATGAGCGATATATGAAATACCGGGATTATTATTACATCGTTTCTCCGCATACCGATGATCCCACGTATGTGCCACCGGCTACCGTTGCCGTTCCTTATGAAGATGGCGTTGTACGTGATTTGGATGTTAATCAATTAAAGCGCTTGAATGATGGTTTTAGAAGAAATAGAGATTATACGTTTATAGGAATAGCCGTTGCTTGGGCATTTAATGTGGTTGATGCCAATGTAAGTGCACATTTGAAGACTTTTGATGTTTCAGATGATATAAGTTTAAAGATTAAACCTAATTTTGAATTTGATCCTATTTCAAAAGGAATGTTTTCTAGTGTATCTTTGACTTTTAATTTTAAAAATCGATTCCGATGAGAATAGTTTTAATTGGTTACGGAAAAATGGGGAAGGAGATTGAGCGCATTGCGATAGACCGTGGGCATCAAATCGTTTCTAAAATAGATATTGAAAATCCGGATGATTTAGTTTCGCTAACGAATAAAGAAGTTGATGTGGCCATTGAGTTTTCAAATCCTATTTCTGCGTTTTCTAATATCATAAAGTGTATTGAGAAACAGATTCCTATTGTATGCGGTACTACTGGTTGGTTGGAGAAAAAAGCTGAAGTAGAAAAAGCGACTCGATCATTTGATTCTACTTTTTTTTACGCGTCCAATTATTCGATAGGAGTTAATTTGTTTTTCAAATTAAATAAGCATTTAGCAAAACTAATGCAACCACATGCTGGATATGATATTTATACAAATGAAATCCATCATTTAGAGAAAAAAGACTCGCCAAGTGGAACCGCCATCACCATTGCTGAAGGTATTATGAGCCAATATTCCACCAAGAAAAAATGGGTTAATAATGAAATTCCTAGTGCAGATGAAATTGCGATTTGGTCACAAAGAGAATCAACTAAACCAGGTACACATACGGTGAAATATATTTCTAAAGTAGACCAAATTGAAGTAACTCATGAAGCATTTAGTCGTGAAGGTTTTGCATTGGGCGCAGTGATTGCTGCGGAATGGATTATTGGTAAAAAAGGTGTTTTAGGAATGGATGATATGCTAAATTAATGATGATGAATTTAGACCAATTGAAATCGGATTTAAAGAAAAATGGGGTCATCGTGATTCCAGGTTTTTTCGATCGCCAATTAATTGAGGACATTCAATTGGCCGCTAAGAATATTTTCCAAATTCAATTTGATTATTTAGGTATCAAAGGAGATTTTTTAACTCAAATGACTCAATTGTTTAAAAATCATTTAGATACCTTTATTAGTTGCGGTAAGTTGATTCAAACAGGTTTAGTTGAGTTATATCAATTATCCGTAAATCCTGAATTGATTGAATTAGTTAAAAATTTGGGTTTATCGATGCCTTTGATGTGCACCCGGCCAATGTTGTTTTTTAATCATCCTGACCTTGCCATGGCCGAACATTTTTATAAAACGCCCTTGCATCAGGATTGGGTTTCTATGTTGGCTTCGCAGGATTCTGTGGTGGTTTGGTTTCCTTTGATTGATTTAGAAGTTGGGCACGGTCCTGTCATATTTTATCCTGGATCTCATAAATTGGGGCCGCTTACGGATAAATTAGAAAATGGTTTTGCCGAAGTTCAATTTGACCGAAGTGCGTATCCTAAATTGCAACCTGAGGTCAAAATGGGAGATATTGTTATTTTTTCCACTTTATTGGTCCATGAATCGGGCGTAATAACTAACAATCAAATTAGGTGGTCCTCTCATTTACGGTATACGAACATGGAAGATTCTGATTTCATCGAAAGAGGTTTTCCATCTCCTTACATTAATAAACCATCACAAGAGTTAATAGATAAGTATTTACACAAAAAATAATTTTATGAATTCAAAAGACGCAAAAAAACCTACACAAAAATCAGCCTTTAGAGAATGGTTGGATTCTGTTTTATTTGCAGTAGTTGCGGCTACCCTGATACGCTTTTTTCTTTTTGAGGCTTATACAATTCCTACACCCTCCATGGAAAGTTCCTTGATGGTAGGTGATTTTTTATTTGTTAGTAAAATGCATTATGGGGTGCGTACGCCAAAAACGCCATTACAATTGCCCTTGACACATCAAAAAATATGGTTTACAAATATTCCTTCTTATCTACGTTGGTTGAATCTGCCAACATTCCGTTTGCCTGGTTTTACTGATGTTAAGAAAGGGGATGCCGTAGTTTTCAATGCCCCAAATTGGGAAGAAGATGGAGATGCCCCATTAGATCTTAGGACGTTTTATGTAAAGAGGTGTGTTGGCACGCCAGGAGATGTAATTGAGGTTCGCAACCAACAAGTGTACATTAATAATAAGGCCTTGGAAAATCCTGAAAGAATGCAACATCCCGTATTTATGAAGACCAAGGAAACATTAGAAGAAAGTTTTTTTGATCAATTTGGTATTCGGAATTCACCAGATGCTAGCTTTGATTCAGCGGATTGGTTGCCTCTTGCTGATTCTTTAAACCAATTAGTTGGGTATAAGTTGAATACCTCACTGAGTAAAATTTCAGAAATTTCTAAATCTTCGTTTAAAAAGACTTTTGATTATGATTCATTTAAAGATGTTAAGGGAAAAGCGTTCGATGCCATTTTTCCTCATGACACTACTTTGTTTAAATGGAACCGTGATTGGTTCGGGCCTTTACAAATTCCAGCAAAAGGCTGGACAATCAAGCTAGACGCTAAAAATGTTAAATTATACCAAGAAGCTATTCAAAAATATGAAGGAAACGAAGGGATAACCATGGATGGGGATAAAATTTTACAAGATGGAAAGGTATTAAATAGCTACACTTTTAAACAAGATTATTATTTTATGATGGGAGATAATCGCCACAATTCAGCAGATTCTCGGTTTTGGGGTTTTGTTCCAGCAGATCATATCGTCGGAAAAGCTGTGTTTGTTTGGATGTCATTAGATCCTAATAAAGGTCTTTTCTCAGGTAAAATTCGCTGGGATCGCATCTTCCGTTTTGTTAACTAGGTTACGCGTAAGACAAATCCTTTCAAGTAATTACTTTCAGGATGGAATAGGTTAATCGGATGGTCTGGAGCCTGAGTCATTTGGTGAATGACTTGAATTTCTCTACCTGTCTCTATACCGGCGGCCACTAACATGTTGTAGAATAAGTCTCTTGTAATTACCTGAGAACATGAGTAAGTAAAAATGAGTCCATTTTTCTTTATTTTTTTAATGGCTAAATAATTGATTTTTTGATACCCTTGGAGGGCTTTATGCTTGCTGCTGATCGATTTGGCAAAGGCAGGTGGGTCTAAAATTATGATGTCAAATTCTTCCTCGCAATTTTTTAAATAGGGTAGGGTTTCTCCGACTATAGATTCGTGTTTTTTGTTTGAGAATTCATTTAAGGTTAAATTGAGGTTAACTAAATCAATAGCTTTTGCTGAAGTGTCAAGTGAGACTACTCTCTTGGCACCTTCCTTGAGTGCATACATTGAAAACCCTCCTGAATAGCAAAATGTATTTAATATAGACTTTCCTTTAGAATATAGCGATAGTAATAGTCTGTTCTCACGTTGGTCAATAAAGAAGCCTGTTTTCTGACCAGTAACCCAATTGACTGAAAATTTTATCCCGTTTTCTACGATTTCATGAGGCGTATTTGCACTTCCTTCCACGTAATCATTGTGGCAGTTTTGTGCATATTCAGGTGGCAAGGTTTCTTTACTTTTATCAAAAATAGCTTTTAGCTTTTTTCCAAACACGTGTTTTAAAGCTTTGACTATTTCTGATCTTTCTAAATGCATCCCTATTGTATGCGCCTGAAATACAAAAACTCCGTTATAATGGTCGATGACCAAACCAGGGCATCCATCTCCTTCCCCATGAATGAGTCTGTAAGCATTAGTTTCATTTAAAGCAATTTTTTGCCTTAAATCAGAGGCATTTTGAATTCGATGTATCCAGAATTCTTCTTTTGATGTGATCCTTTGAAAAGAAACAATTTTGACAGAAATACTTCCATGATGAAAATGACCGGTACCCAAGAACTCATCTTTTGAACTGATTACATCAACCCAATCTCCATCTTTTAAATGATCACTTTGCTTTAAGATCGCTCCGGAGAAAATCCAAGGATGAAATCTTTTAACTGGCAAATCTTTTCCTGGCTTTAGCCGTACAAATTTTATGTTTTCCATGTTGTAAAATTGCAAAATTTTATTTGAAAAAGGGTTGACCCGCTTCAATCCAAGCAGAAAACCAAATGTCACCTACATGTTTGTAGGCACTTTGGAATCGATCTTCTATTTGGTGATCAAGTAGTTGATGGTATTTTTTACTATATTCAATACTATAATTTTTTTGTAGTTCGCTGCCCTTTTTTTCAAAAGTATATTTTTTTGACTTTTTAAAAGTAGTATTTAATTTGGCTTCTTTATCGATTAATATTTTTACTAATGTATGGGATTCCAAGACCCAATCCCATGCATATTTAGAAATATTTGGGATGAAGGTAGCTGGGCCAACCCATTCTTCTAAATCCTCATTTAACAATTCAGGTATACGAGATTCCCAAAATGCATGTAATCCAGTTTGTCCGGTTTTTTGCCCATCATAGTTCGACGTAGTATGCAAAGGAACATGCAAATCACCAATGTAATGACCCATTTCAGCGGATAATTTAATAATCTTTAAGGTATCTCGACTTACAAATGCATATTTTAATTGTTGGTATAAAATGGGAATATGCCAAGGGACAATTCCGTGTTTGACTAAACTATCAGGATTCATGTGGGTGATTATTTCTGCCCAGTTTGTATAGGAAATTTCTGAAATATTATAACGATCTAAATCAATATAGTGTCTGGAAGCCTCATTGTCCATGATATACCTCCGTTGGTCTGGCAAAACAGAAAAATCTGCTATTTCCCTTTGATGTCTTTTATAAAATGCAACCATTTCAATTGGTAAAGTATAAATGGCCAGCGTATTTATCTTTTTATGTGCAAAAAATCCCCACGGTTTAGTAATTTCATTTGAATATCCATTTAAATATAGGGTCATCATTAATATTATGAGCAAGTGAAAGCTTTTTTTGCAGAGTATGTTGTGTTTTAAAATCATTTTGTTTAATTTTGCATTTCAATTTTAGTATTAGAAAAATTATTTAAGAATTATATTTAAGCAATGGCAAATCATAAATCAGCATTAAAGCGTATAAGAGCAAATGAAACAAAGCGTTTACGTAATCGTTATCAACATAAGTCAACTCGTACGATGATCAAAAATCTTCGTTTGGCGACCGATAAATCCATCGTAGCTGATTTGTATAAAAAAGTTTCTTCTGCATTAGATAAATTAGCAAAGAAAAATATTATCCACAAGAATAAAGCAGCGAATCAAAAATCTAAATTAGCTAAGTTGGCGAATAAATTAGCTGCGTAGTTTTAGATTATCAGTATAGTGATAAACCCCGCAAACGCGGGGTTTTCTTGTTTATAAGGCTTACCTTCCTTAAAAATGTTCACATGAATTATTTACTTCAGGGAGGAAAAATCAAAGAAATTCGATTGGAGGAGAGGCCAAGAGAGCTGATGGCAATTAAGGGGAAAGAAACCTTACGAATTGATGAAATTCTTTCTTTGCTGATTGGCTCGGGGATTCCTAATAAATCAGCTTTAGATCTTTCAAAAGATATATTGAACTCAATTCAAGGGGACTTAAATAAGTTAGGTCGTTTTAATCAATTTGACTTTATGAAATTTAAAGGGATTGGTAAGGCTAAATCAGCCGTTTTGGTGGCTGCGCTAGAATTGGGTCGGCGTCGTATGGTTTTTGAAACCACAAATCGAATAGAAACCATATTGGCTTCAAAGGATGCGTATCATTTATTGAGGCCTCACTTAAGTGATTTAGCTCATGAAGAATTTTGGATTATTCATTTAAATCGTGCTTCTCGACTAATTAAGTTAGAAAAATTTAGTGTTGGCGGGGTGGCCGGTACTTCTGTAGATATCAAATTGTTGTTTAAATCAGTTATTGAGCAAACCTCTTCAGCGATTATTTTGGCTCATAATCATCCTTCTGGCCAATTGCAACCTAGCCAAGCAGATAAGCATTTAACTAAAAAAATTATAGATGCCGCAGGTTTGTTTGAAATACAAATTTCAGATCACTTAATCGTGTCTTCCGAAACGTATTTCAGTTTTGCAGATGAAGGGATTCTGTAAATAAATTTATTTACCTCTTTCCTTGTAAATTTTTTGAAGTTTGGCTCCAACGACAACTGCTGCTGCAAATAAAATGATAAAAAAGGCGGCTCCTGAATATCCCATATAGTATTAAATTTTGCTCAAAATTATGAAATTTATTATAGTAATCCTTTGGTACTTGGCAAAGAATTTAAATTATTTATGTCCCTTTTCACTGCTAATTGGATCGATTTGGCGAAAGCTTTAAAAATTGATTCAATTTTATGATGCTCGTTCTCTCCTTCAGCCTTGATATTTAAATTACATTTGGCGCCATCTGAAAATGATTTAAAGAAGTGACTGAACATTTCAGTCGGCATTTCGCCTATCTTCTCTCTTTTAAATTCCGCGTTCCATACAAGCCAATTCCGACCCGAAAAGTCTAAAGCCACTTGGGCTAAACAATCGTCCATGGGTAATAAAAAGCCGTATCTAGCTATGCCTTTCTTTTCTCCTAATGCCAAAGCAAATGCTTCGCCCAAGGCAATTCCGGTGTCCTCTATGGTATGGTGTTCGTCTATATGTAGGTCGCCGTTAACTTGTATGTTGAGGTCTAGGTTGCCATGCTTTGCGATCTGGTCTAACATATGATCAAAAAAGCCTAAGCCTGTTTGATTGTTGGCACTTCCTTTTCCATCTAGGTTCAACTGGATTGATATCTTAGTCTCATTCGTATTTCTGGTATGAATGATTTGACGCTCAGGTAATTTTAAATAGGAATATATGTCATTCCAATCAATTGTTTGTAGTGCCGTTATAGATTTTAAATCATTGGGAATTTCTAAATCACCTAATAAAAGTGCTTTTGCTCCCAGATTTTTCGCTAGTTGAATATCGGTGATTCGATCACCTATCACGTATGAATTTTCTAAATCATAATCAGCGCATAGGTACTCTCCTAATAATCCTAAGCCGGGTTTTCTTGTTGGTAGATTCTCTGAAGGAAATGATTTGTCAATTAAAATATTAGTAAATTGAATCTCTTCAGAAGCTAGTATTTCAATCATTTTATTTTGGGCTGGCCAAAAGGTATCTTCAGGAAATGAGCTAGTACCTAGTCCGTCTTGGTTAGTAACCATGACTAATTCAAAGTCGAATTCTTCATGGATCTTCTTTAAATTCGATATGACATGAGGCAAAAAGGACAATTTTTCTAAACTGTCAACTTGCTGGTCAGGTTGTGGCTCAATTATTAAAGTGCCATCCCGGTCTATGAATAATACTTTCTTCATGATACAAAGGTAATGAATGTAAAGTTTACAGAGAATAAAAGAAAAAAATATGCAAAAAATAATTCTTATATGTGCTCGAGTACTTGTAATTTTGTATTTGAAATAAAAACTATGGGTCAATTGTTTGGTGTTATTCAAGAAGATTTACGCGGAAATGTGATTCGTAGAATCTCCTTATTTACGGGGGAGTCGGAACCCAAAGTAGAAGAGTTGATACCGGTTTGGGAGGCCATTATTTTAGGTGGATTATTAAAATTAATTCGTAATCGGATTCGATTCAATGCGCTATATAATTTCATTTTACAAAAGCCAATCCCACGGCTCGCAATAGAAGAATTGCAGGCTGGAAATGCAACTAAACTGCAATTAGAAGAAATAAGTCAGTATGGGGAAGGCTTAATTGGAATACTAATTCCTGATAAAAAGAGTGCGATTGCGATGTTAATATCCAGAGAATTAGGATGTAAAAGTTCATCATTTTTGAAAGGTTTGAGTGTATTTTTTGGTTTATATGGTTTCAAATTAAAAGAAGAAGATTACGATTCTTTGAAAGATTGGAAATCTTTTGCTGAGTTTTTTATTGTCAAAAAAGGTGATTTCAGCATTTTATGTCCTTCCAATTTGCGCTTTTCGATCTCTGATATTTTATTGCTTTCAGATGTATTAAAATTAGATCCTGAGGCGCTAGTATATTTGACAGATGATGCGGAGCGAGAGGAAGTGAAATCAAAGTTCTTTCTTTTTGATCAAAAAAACCTCGTTTATATTTTTATTACGCTTTTACTTAGTGGATTTACTATTTGGTATACATTATTTAAATCTGCCCCAGAACCGGAAATAACCACGGATTTGGAAGAGGTTATTCCTATAGATAGTTTAAATAAATTAAATGATAGTTTAACAAAAGCAGTTTTAGATTCTAATCGAATTATGAATGACTCCTTAGTGACCTTAAATTGGCCTGATGGTACTAAATATGAGGTACCTAAGAAATCAATTTTGGTTGAATTGCATGCATATTTAATAGATTCCACACAAACTTCTCCTTTAGAGTTAAGTTGTCAGGAACTAATTTTTGATGAGAATACGGATTTATTAGTGAAGCCGACGGATTATTTATTTAAGCAGCTTGCTATCCAATTAAATAAATCTAAAAACGTAGATGTACAGATTTCAGCTATTTCGAGTAAAGACGACAAATCATCCTATAAACGTGGTTTTATCATCAAAAACCGGCTTGTTGGCGAAGGGCTTTCTTTCAAAAAAATTAGATTACAAGCTCGTGTAGAAAGTTTAAACAGTCAGCTTGATTCTCAAGTCAAATTTATATTCTCTAAGCATAATTTATTGAAATAATACAATATATTTGTTTTATTTAGAATAATAAGATACTTTTGTAATAAATAAGTACAAATACATCCGCACAAACTCTTTTTTACATTTAATGTAAATCCCTCTCCTTTTATTTAGGGCTATTGGCAAGAGTTAAATTACGGATGTGTTC
>Ga0114958_10001746_pt1 | contig 16815 bp, 13 predicted proteins | sample C_130208_EF_Meta_FD_89577 | JGI IMG/M metagenome (GOLD analysis project Ga0114958, IMG submission 89577) | Freshwater microbial communities from Lake Croche, Canada to study carbon cycling - C_130208_EF_MetaG | ecosystem: Environmental > Aquatic > Freshwater > Lake | place: Lake Croche, Canada...
GGTACAAACGATTGCCCCAACAACAGCATCAACAACAAGATGACAGAGAATCTATAATTCATCGGCGTATTCAGCAATAACTAGTAGTTAAACATTGAATGAATGACAATATGCAACCATTATACACGGTCGGCAATATCCTTCTTCATCCTGCCAATGATATCAGCAATAGAGACACTCCCCTGATCACCTTTACCTTGAATACGAAGAGAGACTGCATTCTCATTCATTTCCTTTTCACCGACGACAAACATATACGGTATGTGCGCTAATTCGGTATCACGAATTTTACGTCCAATTTTTTCACTGCGGTCGTCTATTTCTGCGCGAATGCCATTTGATTTCAACTGAGCTAACAGATCCTTGCAGTAATCCATAAACTTATCACTGATTGGTAAGATTTTAACTTGTAATGGTGAAATCCATAATGGAAATTTACCAGCATAATGCTCTAACAAGAAACCGATGAAACGCTCATGTGTACCCAATGGCGCACGATGTATGATTAACGGAATCTCAGGTTTATTTTCAGCACTGTTATAACTCAGTTTGAAACGTTTACCTTGGGCAAAATCAACCTGATTGGTTGCTAATGTAAATTCACGACCAATAGCGCTCCAAATTTGCACATCAATTTTCGGACCGTAAAAGGCGGCTTCATCTTGTACTTCAATAAACGGAATATTACTTTCAATCAATACGTTACGCACCATCGTTTCGGTTTCTTTCCAAAGTTCTGGTTCGTTGATATATTTCTGACCAAGCTTAGATGGATCATGCAACGAAAGGCGCATCACATACTTATCAATACCAAATATGTTGAAGTATTTGACATACATATCATTCACCGCACGAAATTCATCGCCGAATTGATCTTTGGTGCAATAGATATGAGCGTCATTCATATGCAGACAACGCACACGCATTAAACCAAACAATTCTCCACTTTGTTCGTAACGATAACAAGTACCATATTCAGCCAAACGTAAAGGAAGTTCTTTATAACTGCGCGGCTCCGCATCAAATATCTTATGATGATGAGGACAGTTCATAGCCTTCAAATAGTATTTAGTGCCGTCGAGTTCCATCGGAGGGAACATGCTATCCTGATAGTACGGCAAATGACCGCTGGTGATATACATACTTTCCTTAGCGATATGCGGCGTTACAACTCGTTTGTACCCAGCTACCTCCTCTGTTTCCTTTGCTAATTTTTCAAGTTCTTCAATAATGATCGTGCCGTTCGGCATCCAAAGCGGCAAGCCCTGACCCACGTCATCATCAAAGCAGAAGATGCCCATATCGCGGCCTATCTTACGATGATCGCGTTTCTTAGCTTCTTCTATCATCACTACATATTCGTCTAATAATTTAGCATTCGGGAATGTAATACCATAAAGACGAGTTAATTGTTTATTCTTCTCATCACCTTTCCAATATGCACCGGCTATATTAGTCAGTTTGATAGCTTTCACCAATCCTGTTGAGGGGATATGAGGTCCGCGACATAAATCGGTAAAATTGCCTTGCTTGTAAAATGTGATCTTCCCGTCTTCAAGATGCTGTAAAAGGTCTAGTTTATACTCATCATTTTTGTCAGTGAAATAACTGATGGCTTCTTCTTTTGAGATTTCGGTTCGTTCGAATAAATTATTTTGCTTCGCCAACTCATTCATCGTTGCTTCAATCTTAGCTAGATCTTCTTCGGTGATATGCTGATCGCCAAGATCCATATCATAATAGAAGCCTTGATCGAGTGCTGGACCAACCCAAAATTTTACACCCGGATACATAGTTTCAATTGCTTCAGCCATGATATGTGCGGAGCTGTGCCAAAAGGTATTTTTGCCTTTCTCATCATCCCAGGTCAATAATTTGAATGAACAATCAGATGTCAAAGGACGGGATGCATCCCAAACTTCTCCATTAATTTCTGCAGCCAAGACTTTCTTTGCCAATCCTTCGCTAATTGATTTGGCGATATCCGTGGCGGTAGTACCAACTTCGTATTCCCGCACATTGCCATCAGGTAGTGTAATATGTATCATATGCTGGCAAAGATAAAACACTCCATTGATTTTTTATCAGTATTAAAAGTTTCTTGTTATTTTTATAAAAAATACATGTTGACAGGCATATTCAGGCAATCTCATTTCATTCTCATCGTGCTTGGACTATCCTGTATCCTTCTGCTTACATTCATTCTCTTTTCAATTTATCAACAGCCCATTTATATTTGGGATGAAGCTATTTATGCCAACAATGCGCTTGAAATGGCGCAGCATCATAATTATCTAGTCTATACAAATAATGGCGTGCCTGATCATTACAACAGTAAACCACCATTGCTGCTATGGTTACAGTCGATTTCGTTCCAGCTTTTTTCATTCAGCGAATTTGCCTTGCGTCTACCCACTTTTCTTGCACTGATTGGTCTTATCGCGCTGTTCTATCTAAGCAGCAAAAAACTAAAACTACCATTGGGTGTTTTTATCTTGACATCATTCATTTTATTAAGCACCCGAGGTGCCATCCGTCCGCATGTTTTTTTAAGCGGCGACCTTGACGGGTTATTGGTATTTTTCGTAACGGGCATGGTATGTATTCAACTTACACAATTGAATGAAAAGAAAATCACGAATCATTCTATTATCTTATTGAGTCTTTGTTTACTCGGAGCTTATTTTACCAAATCAACGGCAGCCTTTCTGATAGTGCCATCGTTGATAATTAGTTATTGGCATGGAGGATTGTTCACCCTGCTGTTACGCAATAAGTTGACTTACCTAACTCTTGCTGTATCATGTATATTAATTCTTACATATTATGCCGTTCGGGAAACATACGACCCAGGTTATATGCGTATCGTATGGGATTCTGAATTTAAGCGTTATTTCAGTCGTGTTATGTCGTGGCAAGAGCAACCATTTTTATACTATTTCAACAATATTGCTACACGGTTTAACATTTACTATTCAGTGATAACAGCCTGTATTGCATTGCCCTATTTATTACTTAAGAATATTGAATACAAACGATTGGTGTTCTATATTTTCTTGATTTGCGTTATCTTCCTTTTGTGCATCTCAATACCTGCGACGAAACTTGAATGGTACGACGCACCACTCTATCCCTTATGGGCTTTTGGATTAGCTATTATGCTCTATGAATTGTATCAGTGGGCGACAAAACGAGTTGAAACCAATCCTATCTATCCAATGTTGTTTCCCATTCTACTCAGTTTGATCGTCCTTTTTTTAGTCAATAGAATCTGCGTGGAAGAGTTAACAGCAAATAGAGTCTATCAAAGTCAGGAACAAGAGGCTGCACGATTGAAATCAATAGACAAGAAGTATCAAAAATCTTCATACACCGTATTTATGGATGTAGAGGAAAATAAGCTACATCATTTTGATGCATTCAATTTCTATGTTAAAAGTATGTCGATAGACAAACACGTCACTGTTACACTCAAACGAATAATGGCTGATGTAAAACCCTTTGATACGCTGATAGTAATGCAACCGGTCAAAATAGACAGTTTGAGAAAATGCTATGCCGTGCATGAAATAGAAGACGGCTATCTGGCCATAGGGATTAAAAAAGATAGCAATCAAAAATAAAAAGGCTGTCTCATTTCTGAAACAGCCTTCATTTAAGCATGTTTTGAATTAGAATTTTTCCATACCTGAGAAGAAGAAGTTTCCTTCGATCATTGCATTTTCGTCGCTATCGCTACCATGAACGGCATTTTCACCGACACTTGTTGCATATAATTTACGGATCGTTCCTTCGTCAGCATTCGCTGGATTCGTCGCACCGATCAAGGTTCTGAAATCGGCCACCGCATTTTCTTTTTCAAGGATTGCCGCAACGATATGTCCGCTGCTCATAAACTCACACAATTCACCATAGAAAGGTCTTTCTTTATGTACTTCATAAAACTGCCCAGCAGTTTCCATTGATAGTTTGGTCATTTTCATGGCTTTAATTCTGAAGCCAGCTGCATTGATCATGGCCAGAATGGCTCCGATATTCCCGGCTTTCACTGCATCCGGCTTTAGCATTGTAAATGTAATGTTTGACATAGTATTTTTTTGTGGCAAATGTAAAACAACAGAATGAATTAAAAACACTCCGATAAAAAATACATTTTACAAACGATGTCTGATATAGCTAGAAATGTTTCTATGGTAACCATAAAAAAAGTGGCGGAGTAACCCAACCACTTTATCTATTTTAGAAAGAATTATTTTTATCGAATCAGCGTAAGGTCTCCTTTCAGAAATTGCGTCCGGCCATTTGGATACGAGACATGCATCATATAATAATAGACACCAAGGTCTTGATCTTTTCCTTTGTACTTACCATCCCATCCTTTGCTAATATCATTGGTCGAAAACACTTCATTACCCCATCGATTCATTATAATAAAATCTTGTACATTAATCATTTTGCGTGTCGTTACTCTAAAAATATCATTGACCCCATCCCCGTTTGGTGAGAATGCATTTGGCACAAACACGTCTTGCATAATCACATGAATGTGCACAGAATCAACCTTAGGGCAGCCGTGATAGAGGCTCACACCGGTTACAACATACGTAATATCTTCTAACGGTGTTGCTACCGGATCATGACTCTGACTGAATCCAAGGTAATCGGTAGGCGTCCAAAATAGAAAAGGCACAGTGCCCTCTACCATCAACTGAACAGATTCGCCAAGAAAAATTGTCGTATCATGATTCAACAAGTTCATCGTAAACGGAGGTTCTATTGTTACGAGCACATCAAGCGTATCTTGACAGCCGTGCGGGTCCAAAAGAACCACATAATAAGTCGTAGTGCCTAATCCGGTTGCGATAGGATTCGGGCAATTAGCACAACTTAAATTGGTTGACGGATACCACAAATATTGTCCATTTCCACCTGTCACCCATAATGGCACCGGCTGCGCGTCACAGACTATTGTATCTGGCATAATGCCCCCTGCAGCGAAAGGCCAAACCTGTACATGAAACTGATCAGTTGAAGTACAACCTGCATTAGGTGATGTGACAGTGAAGTCGATATTTTGAGAGGTCGTACCCACAAAAGTTGGTGAGTAACCAGACGTATTTATCAAATCAGTTGATGGAAGCCAACTTATTGTATAATTAAATGGCGGTGTAACGATGGCATTAATGAGTGGTTGTTCACCTTCGCACAATTCAATATCTGGCAAAGGGTCTATAATCGGCACTGGATCTGTTTTAACCATAAAGCCTCTTGTAACTGGCGTACATGTGGCATAGGTGCCAGTTACAGTATAATATTGCGACCCGGCTTGCGAAGGAGTAATAGTCGTGTTTAATTGATTTTGATTTAATACACCATTTGGAGGTGTCCATAACATTGTGATACCAGCATCAACTTGACCATTGATTGTGATACTTTGTCCAAGGCAAATTGCGGTATCAATATTATTCAGTGTGAACGAAAGTGAGTCACGGATTTCAATTGTAATGCTATCTGTGATGACCGAATTACATCCACTCAGCACATAAATTTTTATGTATTCAGTTCCTTCGGCAAGGCCATCCTGAAACGCGTATAAGCTCAGTTGTCGTAACGTGTCGGCCGCATTAGGTGTAAATATCACTGTATCTTGCAAATAGGTGTAATCGGTTCCGTTGCCCGCATTCCCCTGAATAAGAAAATGAATAGTATCAGCCACAGGAACGCCTAAAATAATTTTTCTAGTGAGTGTTAATTTTGCACTATCACAGCCTTCAACAATGTATGGATTAAGCGCACTGAGTCCGGTTTGAAGTTTAACATTAACCACATTTGAAGAGAAACTTCCTGCTTTCAGAAAGACACCTGAATCAAGAATATGATCACCCGCATCAGAAACGGCTAATTTGAGATGATACGTTGAACATGGCATCACAGGCGAAATAGCAGTCAGTATATGCGTAAATCCAGTATAGGTAACTGTTGAAGTTGGATCGGTAGTAGGGTTCAGATTAAAAAGGGCATTGTTGGGCGGTGCACAAGGCGACACAACCGAACCACAAGGATTTGCTGTGGACGCGTTAATCGTATTAACACCTACTGGGCAATTGGTACCTGGAACTAAGGCAATATTCTTGGCTCCATTCAAATAGGGACCTACAATGCCTGGCCCACTAATAAAAAATCCAAATACGTCAAAGAAGTTAGTGCAAGTAAACCCAGGATATTCTTCAGAACCAAATACATAATCAAACTTCACAGTATCGCCTATGGTTACAAAATCAAAATCTAAAATACAACGATCGCGAGTGGGACTTGGGCTTGATAGCATATCCAAATCAGGATCATTACCATTTCCAGTTGTCCACGTCGTAGTGCTAGCAAACAATGATGACAAACCGTTAGCACCGGTGCCTAATGCATTCGTTGCGGCCCTTCCTGATGTTAGAATAATACCACTGTCAATACCCAAATTGCTTGAAGTGGCCGTGAATATGCCATTTGCAATACCTTCACAATCTAACACAGGATTGCTGATGACGACCCCGGTACCGATAAGAGTTTGCGCCAGTGTCGTCGCCAGTTGGTTATCAACTACTGCAATCTGAGCGCTAGATGATACAGTAAAAAAAGACAAGCAAAAGATCCAAATGAAAAAATTTCTCATAATGTTTCAAATTTATTGTGAAAGACGACCTAAAGTTACAATAAGTTGGCAGTATTTCACCTAATCAAAACATCTATTTCTCCTTTAGTTCCTTACTTTTGCGATACTTCAAAAAACAGCTATGCTCAGTATTTTCAGGAAAGAACTCAATTCCTTTTTCAGTTCATTGGTCGGTTACATCGCCATCATTGTTTTTCTTTTAGTCTGTGGCTTTTTCATGTGGGTAGTCCCCAACAGTAATATGCTTGACTATGGCTATGCCACAATGGATAAGTTTTTTGCATTTGCCCCTTGGGTATTAATGTTTCTATTGCCCGCCTTAACCATGCGGTCCTTCTCTGACGAATACAAAAGTGGCACGATCGAAATATTATCAACAATTCCCTTGACCGAAAATCAACTTATTTTAGGGAAATTCTTCGCCTCGTTTGCATTAGTGGTTTTTTCGGTCTTCCCTACCCTATTATATGTTTACACTATCTCACATCTATCGATTATAAAAGACAATCTAGACACAGGAGCAATCATTGGTTCATATATCGGATTATTGTTTCTCAGCGCTGCTTATACGGCCGTCGGAATATTTTGTTCTTCAGTCACTTCTAATCAGGTAATCGGATTCCTAGCAGCAATTTTTGCTAATTTTATTTTGTACGCTGGATTTGAAACGATCAGCCAAATGCCTTTCGTTGGCAATGGCGTTGATTATATCCTAAGTCAAATTGGTATGCAATTTCACTATACATCTATCAGCCGAGGATTGCTCGATAGCAGAGATATTGTTTACTTTCTGAGCGTTGTGGCTATTTTTATTGTAGCTACAAAATTATCCTTGCAAAAAAGAAAATGGAATTAACCAAACACAAATAGTCTAATCAACTTGTATGTCAGAAAAAAGTATGAACCGTAACACGAATTTAAAAAATAAGGCCATCACAAGAGTAACACTCATTGCAGCCATTTTGCTTTTATTAAATATCGTCAGCACCAAATTACATGTGCGATATGATGCAACGGCCGAAAAAAGATTTTCGTTGAGTGAACCCACAAAGCGTTTATTAAAAAATTTAAACGATGTGGCTGTCGTTGAAGTCTATCTAAAAGGCAGCTTCCCTGCTGGTTTTCAGCGACTAAGCGAAGCAACCCGGGAAGTACTGCAGCAATTTAAGGAGTACGGCGGAAGTCATATTAGGTTTGAATTTATTAATCCGATTGAAGGGAAATCCGATAAAGAAAAAAGTGAGGTATTTCATACCTTTTCTGACAAAGGAATCAATTTTACTAAATTGCAAATTCAGCAAGATGAAGAAGAAGGTTATTCAGAAAAAATCATATTCCCTTCAGCCAATATCATTTATAATCAGAAAGAAATTCCGATAAACTTATTAGAGAATCATCTTAGCATGTCACCGGATGAGAAATTAAATTATTCTGAATCGCAACTAGAATACAAAATTGCGTCTGCGTTGAAACATCTTATCGAACCTGACAAGAAAAAAATAGCCTACCTAGTTGGTCATGGCGAATTGATAGGGCCTAGCACATATGACATGCTTACGACACTAGAAAAATATTATGATGTAGACACCGTCGATCTAAATCTAAACATTGAAATTCCGGCTGTGTACAGCGCTGCTATTGTATGCAGACCCACTATGGCATTTGACGATAAGGTAAAATTTAAACTTGATCAATATGTAACACACGGTGGCCACATGTTGTGGATGATCGATCAACTTCAATTTGATATGGACTCATTAAAAGCTAGCAGTGCCGGACTAGCCTTAGATTACGGCCTGAATCTTGAAGACATGTTGTTTAATTATGGGGTACGTATCAACCCTGATTTCATTGAAGATTACCAACAAGTCAACCCACTTGCATTGACTGTTGGAATGATAGATGATAAAAATCCTGATATCCGTTTGCTTCCTTTTCCGTACTTTCCATATAGCATTTCAAGTTGCAAACATCCTATCGTCAACAATATGGATGCCGTCATGTTCCTGTTTGCGAATAGCATTGATACGATTGCAAATCCCGAAGTAAGCAAAACAATTCTATTGACATCATCGAATCGAAGTCGTCGAATTCCAGCACCTGTGAGGGTTAGTTTATCAAGCCTGCAGTTCCAACCTAAGCCTGAGATGTTCAAAGAAAAAAATATTCCGATGGCGGTCTTACTAGAAGGAAAATTTGGCTCGATTTACACCAATCGTCTCGACCCTAAATTCATGGAAATTTATAAAGATTCTCTTCATAAAGAATTCCTTAGTGAATGTAAAGATTCTGGGAAGATGATCGTGGTGTCTGATGGGAATGTATTTCAAAATGATTTTTCTCAAACTCGAGGCCCCATGGAGTGCGGCTATTATAAATATACCGATCAGTTATTTGCCAACAAGACCTTCATCTTAAATTCAATTGAATATCTCACAGATAATGTTGGATTACTTGAGGCTAGAAATAAAGACATCAAACTTCGTTTGCTTGATATCGCACGTATTAAAAAAGAACGAGTACAATGGCAATTATTCAACATCGTGTTTCCGATTTTCATTATAATAATGTTTGCAAGTGCATATTTCTTTTTTCGAAGAAAAAAGTATGAAGGGAAGACATCCTAATTGCCCAGAAATGCGCGGGATGATTCCTTCGTAATTTGTTGTTTCCGTCTATCTTTGACAAAATTTTTTCCATGTCATTGATTGCGTTAGAAAACTATGCCGAAGGCAAATGGTACACAGCCTCATCATCAACCGAAACTTTATTTAACGCCATAACGGGCGAACCAATATACACCGCTGGCTCAGAAGGGCTTGACTTTGATGCCATGATGAAATATGGTCGAAAAGTAGGGAATAAGAATCTTAGAAAAATGACCTTTCAGCAGCGTGGGCGAATGCTCAAGGCATTGGCCATGCACCTTATGACTAAAAAGGAAGACTTCTATAAAATCAGTGCATTAACTGGCGCAACACGTGCCGACTCATGGGTGGATATTGAAGGAGGAATCGGAAACCTATTTACCTATGCAAGTCTTAGGCGACAATTTCCTGATGAGAGCTTTTATGTCGAAGGTAGTGTCGCCAGATTGTCCAAGAATAATACCTTCATCGGCCACCATATATTGGTGCCATTAGAAGGGGTTGCCATACATATCAATGCCTTTAATTTTCCGGTGTGGGGAATGCTTGAAAAAATTGCAGTGAATTTATTAGCCGGCGTACCCGCCATCGTTAAGCCCGCTACACTAACTTCATACTTGACCGAAGTTGTGTTCAAAGAAATTATCGCTTCGGGTATCCTGCCGGAAGGATCATTGCAACTAATTTGCGGAAGCGCCAGAGGAATTTTAGATCATATACAAAACCAAGATGTGGTGACGTTCACAGGAAGTGCAGATACCGGCAAAAAATTAAAATCACATCCCCGATTACTAGAAGAAGCTGTGCCGTTTACGATGGAAGCCGATTCGCTGAATTGCAGTGTTCTCGGAAACGATGTCACGCCAGACATGCCTGAATTTGATCTTTTCATTAAAGAAGTAGCACGTGAAATAACCACCAAAGCCGGACAAAAATGCACGGCCATACGAAGAATCATCGTACCACACAACCGTGTTGAAGATGTCAACATTGCGCTAGGAAAACGAATCTTGTCAACAACCATCGGAGACCCGTCAGTTGAGGGAGTGCGAATGGGACCTTTGGCTGGATTAGGCCAACGAAATGATGTCATCGAAAGGGTAAAACAACTTATGAAAACACAAGAGATTGTGATTGGCGACTTAGATAATTTCGACATCAAAGGGGCCGATAAAGAAAAGGGCGCCTTTATGAGTCCGATTGTATTTTATAACGACCAGCCGTTTAAAAAACTTGATTGCCATAGCATTGAGGCATTTGGACCTGTATCCACCATACTGCCGTATGAGACAATTGATGATGCAATCGAACTAGCCAAAATGGGTAAAGGCTCATTAGTATCCAGTATAACAACAGCAGACTCCAAAGTAGCTAAGGAATTCGTTCTGAATGCAGCAACCATGCATGGTCGAATTTTAGTCCTCAACAATGATTGCGCCAAAGAAAGTACTGGCCACGGGTCGCCGATGCCAATGCTTGTGCATGGAGGCCCAGGACGCGCAGGAGGAGGAGAAGAAATGGGTGGTATGAGAGGGGTGTTACATTATATGCAGCGAACCGCGATTCAAGGCAGTCCCACGATGCTAACCGCCATAACCAATCAATATCAGCAAGGTGCAAAAGGCATTATAACAGAGATCCATCCGTTCAAAAAATATTTTGAGGAGCTAGCAATAGGCGACCAAATTATGACAGAAAAGAGAATCATTACCAGTGAAGATATCGACAAATTTGCTGACCTAAGCGGTGATCATTTTTATGCCCATATGAAGGACACCAACTTTAATGGCACCATGTTCACGCATCAGGTTGCACATGGCTATTTCATCATGAGTGCTGCAGCAGGACTGTTTGTGGATAGTTATGATATCAATCCCGTTCTTCTTAATTATGGCATCGATGAACTCAGATTTACAAAACCTGTTTACCCCGGAACATCCATTCAGATTCGTTTCACCTGCAAGGAAAAAATCGAACAAGAACAACGAGACGAGCTTGATATACCTAAAGGCATCGTGAAGTGGTTGGTTGAAATATTGGATGAAACAGATGAACCGCTAGTTGGCATTGCGACAATATTAACCATGGTGAAGAAAAAAGAAGCATGATTATTGTTACTCCAAGACAAATGACATACATTTGTACGACAAAAGACAGTAAATGAAAAAGAAACTATCAAAAAGCAATGCACAAACTAGCAAATCTGATTATGCAAATGAGTCAGAAGTTGCTTACGTCAGAGCTCCTAAAAAATCAACATCCAAACAAATTATTTCCAACGATTTTGTGTATTCTAATTTTAAAATTATTGCAGACGAAGCTCCTTTTACTTTAGGTGAATGGGCCGATATACTTCATATCAGTGAGCGCACACTTCATCGCTATGCGAAAGACAATTCGGTATTTAATGGCATGCAAGAAGAACGAATCCTTCATATTAAAAAGTTGATCACCCTCGGTAATGACATGTTTGGAAAAGACGGATTTAAAAATTGGCTATTATTCAAGCCTTTCTCTCTCAACAATCAAAAACCACTTGATTTATTGACATCATATCAAGGGATACAGGACGTGATTGATTTATTAGGAAAAATGCAACACGGAATCTCAGCCTAATGATTGTCTACAGAATTTCGAATTCATTATACAGCAATGACCTTTCGGGAAGCGGGTCTGCGAAGTATGGAGGCCGGTGGAATTCGAAAGGACATGCGATCTTATACACGTCTGAACATATTTCGTTGGCTGTATTAGAATTGGTTGTCAATTTCAATCAAGCCGATAGTCCTCTTCGACAACATTATCATCTCATTGAAATAATAATTCCAGATACTGATTATTTTGAATTGAGATTATCCGAATTGAAAAAAGATTGGACCGAGGATATGCATTACAGCCAATATATTGGAGATGAATTCCTTGCTTCAAATGCAAATCTTATTTTAAAAGTCCCTTCTGCAGTTGTTCCTGAAGAACACAATTTTTTAATTAATCCATCACATCGAGATTTTAGGCGAATAAACATCAAACAAGCGGACATCTACCAATTTGACAGGAGATTAATCAGGTCATAAATTAATATCATCATAGCATTGGAAGAAGAAAAGACTTAAAAAAAGCCGCAAACTAATTTAACTAATAATTACGCCCCCATCTTCTTACGCAAATTAGCATCCAATGTATCAAGGAACGATTCAGTATTGACATAATGTTCGCCTAGGGCAACCTTGTTGCCGTGAATACATACAGCCAAATCCTTTGTCATCACACCGCTTTCAACCGTTTCAATACAAACAGCTTCCAGATGATTACAAAAATCAATCAATGCTTGATTGTTATCTAATTTTCCTCTAAATGCTAATCCACGGGTCCATGCAAAAATAGAAGCAATCGGATTTGTACTAGTCGACTTACCGGCCTGATGGTCGCGGTAATGACGAGTCACAGTACCGTGAGCAGCTTCAGCTTCCATTGTATTTCCATCAGGTGTGATTAAAACAGATGTCATCAAACCTAGGCTTCCGAAACCTTGGGCTACCGTATCACTTTGTACGTCACCATCATAATTTTTACATGCCCACACAAAATTACCATTCCATTTCAAGGCGGACGCCACCATATCATCAATCAAACGATGCTCATAGGTGATTCCAGCTTCTTCAAATTTTGTTTTAAATTCTTTTTCGTAAATATCCTGAAAAATATCCTTGAAGCGGCCATCATATTTTTTAAGAATTGTATTTTTTGTTGATAGATAAAGCGGCCATTTTTTACTTAAGGCCATATTAAAACAACTATGCGCAAAACCGATAATACTTTCGTCTGTATTATACATACACATTGCTACGCCGTCTCCTTTGTAATTGTACACCTCAAATGTTTGCGCATCTCCGCCATCTTCAGGCGTGAATGTCATTGTTAATTTTCCCTTCCCTTTTATTACAGTATCTGTTGCACGATATTGATCGCCAAATGCATGACGGCCAACGATGATTGGCGCTGTCCAATTGGTAACTAGACGAGGCACATTTTTCATTACAATTGGCTCACGAAAAACAGTGCCGTCAAGGATATTACGAATTGTGCCATTGGGTGATTTCCACATTTGCTTTAATCCGAACTCTGCAACGCGCTCTTCATCAGGTGTGATCGTAGCACATTTAATACCAACGCCGCAAGCCTTGATAGCATTAGCACAATCAATTGTAATCTGATCATTCGTAGCATCGCGACTTTCTATCCCTAAATCAAAATATTGAATAGGAACTTCAAGGTAAGGAAGTATTAATTTTTCTTTTATAAATTTCCAGATGATTCGGGTCATTTCATCGCCGTCAATTTCTACAACAGGGTTCGTTACTATGATTTTAGCCATTCGAGTATTTCGTTTAAATGTTCAGGTATTCGTGCAAATGTAGTTCATAGGACTTAAAAAATAAAATGGACAATATGAGGAATACACAGACAAAAAAGAAGGGGGCGAAGGCAACATATGAATGTAGAAACATCGATAAATTATCGTGTTAGCTACCTGCTAATTTCTGTCTGTAGAATTACAATCATGCGGTTCAATGAATTACATTTGCGTCCAATTAAAAAAAATGTCAAAAATAACCTTAGCCATACACGGAGGAGCCGGTACTATTTTGAAGTCCATGCTGACGCCGGAGTTAGAACAAAAATACAATGATGGTCTTCAGCATGCACTTAATGCAGGCTATTCGGTACTAGAAAAGCGTGGCACTTCAATGGATGCAGTCATTGCTGCCATCCGTTCTCTTGAAGACAATGAATTGTTCAATGCAGGGCGTGGATCAGTGTTCACAAAAAAAGGTGTCAACGAAATGGATGCGGCAGTTATGGATGGTAGTAACCTGAATGCAGGTGCAGTGGCTGGTGTGCGAAATATCAAAAATCCAATCGTATTAGCCAAAGAAATTATGGAACACTCGGGACATGTTATATTGAGCGGAAACGGAGCTAAAGAATTTGCGTTAACACGAGGCATTGAACAAGCGCCTGATGACTATTTTTATACAAAATATCGATATGATCAGTGGATTGAAATTCGCGATAGTGATTACTATCAGCTCGACCATATGGAAGATAATCTAAAAGGCATGCCTCATGAAGAAAAAAAATTCGGCACTGTGGGAGCCGTTGCACTTGATATGAATGGCCACTTAGCGGCAGGAACGTCTACTGGTGGTATGACAAACAAACGTTATGGACGAATTGGAGACAGCCCAATTCCTGGATCTGGAACCTATGCAAATGATGCAACCTGTGCCATCAGTTGCACAGGACATGGCGAATATTTTTTACGCGCCGTAGTGGCCTATGATGTTTCTTGTTTAATGGAATACAAAGGCCTTAGTTTGAAAGAAGCGTGTCATATTGTCGTTAAAGAAAAACTGGTCAAACTCGGCGGCGAAGGTGGTTTAATTGCTGTTGATACCAAAGGTAATTATGAGCATTGTTTCAACAGCGAAGGCATGTATAGAGGTATTCGAACTAGCGATGGAGAAAACAACGTAGCTATTTACAAAGACTAACGAATTTATTTTTTAGGTGGAAAGTTCTTCACCTTGTTGATCACTTCCGCTTCCATCGATTTCTTGTAGTTAATCACTTTTAATTGCAACTTACTATCGGATGATCCGAGAATCTGCAATGCCAAGATACCAGCATTTTTTGCTGCATTCAACGCAACTGTAGCGACCGGCACACCATTCGGCATTTGTAAAATCGACAAGATTGAATCCCAACCATCAATTGAATTGCTTGATTTCACCGGCACACCAATAACAGGCAATGGTGTGATACTCGCGATCATGCCTGGCAAATGTGCTGCACCACCAGCACCAGCGATAATCACGTTGATGCCGCGACTATGCGCTTTCGTTGCGTAGTCAATCATACGTTTTGGCGTGCGATGGGCCGATACAATGGTGCATTCGTGTTCAACCCCTTGAGATGTGAGAAAATCAGAGGCTTCTTTCATGATATACCAATCACTATCGCTGCCCATAACAATGCCAACTACAGGCTTTTTACTATCAAGGTTTGTTTTACCCATTGTGCTATTTTTTTTGCTTCGTCTAATGACTTATTTGTAACGGTCACATGTCCCATTTTCCTGAAAGGCCTTGTTTGCTTTTTCCCATAAATATGAACATGCACGCCTTTGGTTGCCATACATTCTTCGATGTGCTCATAATGCACATTTCCACTATACCCTTCTGCGCCAAGTAGATTTACCATTACCGATGGAATCGTTACGTTCGTGCTACCTAATGGAAGATCAAGGATTCCTCTGAGATGTTGCTCATACTGCGAAGTCTCAGAACTTTCAATTGTTTGATGACCACTATTGTGCGGTCGTGGTGCTATTTCATTGATATAGATAGTATCTTTTTGATCAATAAAAAATTCAACGGCTAGCAAGCCACAGATATTCAATTTTTGAATCAACTCTGATGCGATAGCTTTCGCTTTCGATAATATCGTTGCATCTATTGCTAACGGATATATTAATAGGTCCAACATATTCGCACCTTCTACGAAATCCATGGCCACAGCATCATAGCAGGCAATCTCTCCCTGTGTATTTCGTGATGCGATAATGGCAATTTCCATTTTTAGATCAACTTTATCCTCAACAAGACACGAACCATTTAGCAATCGTTCAGTATCAGCAGCAATGTTTACAATCTGAACCCCTCGTCCATCATAGCCATCCTTGCGGCTTTTCTGCACAAAAGGCAGAGTAATAACACCTTGCTCCAAACTCGCTATTATATCTTGTTTATTCTCATAAAACATAAAGTCTGATGTGGGAAGATCATTTGCTTTAAAAAACATTTTTTGCAAGCCCTTATCGTTGATAATCTCTAATGCATGCGGGTCGGGATGAACCGTCACACCTTGCTTTTTTAATTCGTGCAACGCCTCTACATTCACATGTTCAATTTCGATCGTTACCACATCACAATCTTTTCCGAAATTAAACACAGTATCATAATCCATCAAACTTCCGACCACAAATTCATTACAGGCCAAACAGGCAGGTGCTTCATTATCAGGATCTAACACTTTTGTGTAAATGTCCCAGGTACGTGTTGTTTGTAACAGCATCTTTCCAAGCTGTCCACCACCTAGTATTCCTACCTTTTTTTGTGTCGAAAAGAAACTCTTATTCATAAATGTGAGGACAAAGATAATTGCGGAATTCGATTATCATACAATTCAAGACAGATTGACTTCATTTACGTTGTTTTAGGGACTCATTCATCTTCACTAACGTAAATTATTCGAGAGTCGATTCAAGTAGATTTACTATGTTTTTTTTTAAAACGCCTCCCTGTTATTTCCGACAGAATATCCTCGAATTTGAACATTTAAAAGCGCCACCAATCAATAAAAAAAACGAACCTATTAGATTCCTGCTGTAAGTATTATTTTTTTGTTTAAATACGGCCTAATTAATTCTCAGAAACGGCA
>Ga0114958_10001750_pt1 | contig 16802 bp, 11 predicted proteins | sample C_130208_EF_Meta_FD_89577 | JGI IMG/M metagenome (GOLD analysis project Ga0114958, IMG submission 89577) | Freshwater microbial communities from Lake Croche, Canada to study carbon cycling - C_130208_EF_MetaG | ecosystem: Environmental > Aquatic > Freshwater > Lake | place: Lake Croche, Canada...
ATGTCTAGTTATTTTGGAAGCTTAGGTGCAGCACAGGCAGAAAAAGATGCCACTAAAAAAGATTCCATTAGCAAGCAAACTGAATTAAAGGCTCAAGCTATTATTGCTGAGTATGTAAAGACTAGCAAAATAAATAATCAGTCTCCCGTAACTACTTTTTTCTTGTTTCAAATGGCGAATATATTTCCAGCTGTTAAAGAAACTTTACCTTATTATTATGCAGCATTAGGGGGTGATGCTAAAAAAGGAACTTTTGCAGATGTTATTGAAAAAACTTTGCAGTCAGCTGGTTTAGGTAAAATTGGTTCAGTCTTACCTGAGTTCACACAAAATGATGTGAATGGCAAACCATTAAAGTTATCTTCTTTAAGAGGTAAATATGTACTAGTGGACTTTTGGGCTAGCTGGTGTGGCCCTTGTCGTGCAGAAAATCCGAATGTGGTAAAAACATACAATGCATTTAAAAATAAAAACTTCACAGTCTTAGGTGTTTCTTTAGACCAGGATAAAGCAAGATGGTTAGAAGCTATTAAAAAGGACGGTCTTACTTGGTCGCATGTAAGTGATTTAAAATACTGGAACAATGAAGTAGCAGTTCAGTTTGGAATTCAAAGTATTCCTGCTAGTTTCTTAATAGATCCTAATGGAGTAATAATTGGTAGAGACTTAAGAGGGGATGATTTAGTAAAAGCGCTTAATGCAGTTATCAAATAGTGATTAAGTTTTACTACTAAAAATAAAAATTTCTCATAAAAAAGCCCTCTGATTTTCAGAGGGCTTTTTTTGTGTATCAATACAGAAGTATTTTTTAAATACTATTTTATATATTTTTTGCCTAACCAACTTTCTGAAATAGGCTGTAACCAATCTTTTTCCATAGCTGCTTTATTAGCCACTAAATTATTAAAGTATAAAGTTTCTTTTGTTAAAATGCCATTTTCTAAAGCGTAACCTACTTGTGCTAGAGGGATAGTTTGTACTTTATCCTTTACCCAAAAAGCCAGTATTTCTCTATTGAACATTTGTACATTGTTCATTACTTCTATTTGCTTTATAATATGCACCGAGCTATCAGTGCTGCAACCACCGACACCGGTTTGAGACTCGTCCGCCATAATGACTATAAACTGGCCATATAAGATAGTGGCAAAACCCTTAACCGCTGCGCCATGGCTTTTCCAGTTATCCGTAAAAGCTTCTAGTATTTCTTCTGCTTGAAATAGTTCTGGCAAAGTAAAAGTTCTATTACTTTGATAAATCCAAGTTTTTGATAATGGATGAAAATTTTCTGGCAGTATGGTTTTTAAATCTACAGTCATTTTACTTTTTTTATTTAAAATCAATTGAATCCTATTGCATTGCTTTTGCAATTATTTCTGCTATATCTAATACTTCTGTACCCAGTTCTTCGTCTCTGTTTTTAATACCATCGCTTAACATGGTATTGCAAAAAGGGCAGGCGCTAGCCACAAAGTCGGACTTAGTTTCAATGGCTTCATCGGCTCTTTCCATATTCACTCTTTTGTCTCCTTTCTCTTCTTCTTTAAACATTTGCGCTCCACCAGCGCCACAACAAAGTCCCTTGGACTTACACCTTTTCATTTCTCTTAATTCCATATCCAAACTTTCCAAAACCTTTCTAGGGGCTTCATAAATTTCATTAGCCCTTCCTAAATAACAACTATCGTGGTAAGTAATAGACTTTCCTTTCCATTCATTACTATCGGTGAATTTAATCTTGCCCTGTTCTATGAGTTCTTGTAAAAATTGAGTGTGGTGTATTACTTCATAGTTACCGCCTAAAACAGGGTACTCATTTTTTAAAATATTAAAACAATGTGGGCAGGTGGTTACAATTTTTTTTATAGAATAGCCATTCAAAATTTGTATGTTTTGATAAGCCATCATTTGAAACATAAATTCATTACCAGCTCTTCTTGCAGGATCTCCCGTACAAGCTTCTTCTTTACCTAAAATAGCATAATTAACACCTGCTTTATCAAGAATGGTTGCGAAGGCTTTCGTTATTTTTTGAGCTCGTAAATCAAAGCTACCTGCACAACCCACCCAAAACAAAACTTCGGGGGTTTGTCCGCTAGCCATCATCTCTGCCATGGTACTTACTTTCATAAATATTTTTTTATACTTGTTTTGTCCAGGCGTCTCTATCGTCTGGTGCAAATTTCCAAGGTGCAAAATTATTTTCAATATTACTAAACATGCTATTCCACTCCTGTGGTGCATTACTTTCTTCCATCACTAGTGACCTACGCAGTTCCATAATAATATCTAAAGGAGAAATACTCACTGGGCATTCTTCCACACAGGCATTACAAGTACTACAGGCCCTTAATTCTTCCACTGAAATATAATCGTGTAGTAATGACTTATTATCTGGAATAAAGTTTTTATATAAATCCATATTCTTTCCCACTTCTTCTAATCTATCTCTAGTGGCCATCATAATTTTACGAGGGCTTAATAGTTTTCCTGTTATGTTGGCAGGGCAGGCTGCAGTACATCTTCCACACTCGGTACAACTATACGCATCCATTAAGTTTTTTGAACTTAAGTCCATTACATCCTTCGCGCCAAAGCTTGCTGGAGCAGCGGCTCCAGTAGGGGCTAGTTCAGGCTGCATGGCATACAATACTTCATTTTGTACTTCAGGCATATTATGCATCATGCCCTTAGCTGTTAGCGGCGCATAATAAGTATTAGGGAAGGCTAGAATAATATGTAAGTGTTTTGAATAGGGTAGGTAGTTCATAAAAATATAAATACCTATAATATGCAACCACCAAGCTGTATGTTCAATAATAAAAAGCGTATTACTATTAATTGCACTCAATAAAGGCTGAAGGCTTGAGGAAATTATAAAATGCGTTTCAGTATCGGCCGCATTCATCATTAAAAACAAGCTCATTAAAATAATCTCTGCAATTAAAATATAATTCGCATCTGAGCGGGGCCAGCCTGCTAAGTCATTACTCATGAACCTTTTTAGTTTTAAAATATTTCTTCTTGCTAAAAATACAATACAGGCTACTAGTACTAAGGCTGCTAGTATTTCAAAACTATTAATAATAAAATTATATAAAGAGGCCAATTCGAATTTTTCAAAATAGCTTTCAAAAATTCGGTGGGTGCCTAATATTCCATCTGCTATAATTTCAAGCAGCTCAATATTAATAATGATAAAACCAACATATAAAAAGATATGCAAAATAGCAACGATAGGTTTTTTAAACATTTTCTTCTGGCCCAAGGCTAATAAGAAAACATTTTTCCAACGTTTTGCTTTTTGGTCATTCACAAAACCCGCTTTACCTATTAAAATATTCCTTCTAATTTTAAGTAAGTTATTACCAAAAAGATAAAGCGCCGTAGTGGTAAGAATAATAAAGAGGATTTGTGCTATAATAGCCATAAGGATATTTAAGTTATCAAAATTAGTACAAATTTAACCCATTTTTGAAAGCCAAAAATCTAAAATGCCTACTTAATTGGATAACTTGAAATTATTGCTTAAAATTGCTTTTAATTAGTGTAAATATGAGTCTGACAATAGCCCAAAAAGTTGAACAATGGTTAACTGGTAATTATGACCAGGCCACTAAGGATGCTATTACTTCGATGCAGTCAAAACCAGGCGATGAATTGGCCGATAGTTTTTATAAAAACTTAGAATTTGGAACGGGTGGATTGAGAGGTATTATGGGAGTGGGTACCAATAGAATTAATAAGTACACTATTGGCATGGCTACCCAAGGTTTTGCGAATTACCTAAATAAGACTTACCCTATTGAAAAAATTTCAGTGGTCATTGGACACGATAGCAGAAATAATGCAAGATTTTTTGCTGAAACCACGGCCCAAGTATTTGCAGCTAATGGTATTAAAGTTTATTTATTTGAAGCCCTGCGCCCTACCCCTGAATTAAGTTTTGCTATTAGAAGCCTAGGGGCTAAAGCAGGCGTAGTTTGTACCGCTTCTCATAATCCTAAAGAATATAATGGGTATAAAGCTTATTGGAGTGATGGTGGACAGTTAGTGCCCCCGCATGATAAAAATGTAATTACTGAAGTAGAAGCCATACAGTCTATTGATGATGTGAAATGGGAAGGTGGCGCTGCGAATATTGAACTTATTGGAACTTCCATGGATGATGCTTACACAAAAATGCTTCAAACCTTAAGTGTGTATCCAGAAGTGATTGCTCAGCAACAGGATTTAAAAATTGTTTATACACCTATACATGGTACCGGTATTACTTTAGTGCCAAAAGTTTTAGCTGCTTATGGATTTACCAATGTGCATGTTGTAGAAGAGCAGTCAATACCCGATGGTAATTTTCCAACAGTAAGTTATCCAAATCCTGAAGAGAGTGAAACCATGAGTATTGGTTTGGCCAAGGCGAAGGCCATGGATGCGGATATAGTGCTAGGAACCGACCCCGATGCAGATAGAGTAGGTGTGGGCGTAAAAAATCATAAGGGCGACTGGGTACTTATGAATGGAAATCAGACTGCTGTTCTAGCTTTTGCTTATATGATGGAGGCGCGCAAAGCAAAAGGTATTGCAAAGCCCAATGATATGGTCATCACTACTATTGTAACTACTGCAATGATTAATGAAGTAGCTAAGCAAAACAATGTGAACTGTTATAATGTATTAACAGGTTTTAAATGGGTGGCTGAACTAGTAAAAGAAAAAGAAGGCAAAGAAAATTATATTATTGGAGGAGAGGAGAGTTTTGGATTAATGATTGGAGATCAAATTAGAGACAAGGACGCAGTAAGTGCCGTGGCTATATTATGTGAAATGGCTGCTTATGAAAAAGCAAAAGGTAGAAGCTTATTTGATAAACTCATAGAGCTATATGTGCAATATGGTTTTTACTATGAAAATTTAATTAGTATTACTAAAAAAGGAATGAATGGTCAAGCAGAGATTGCAAAGATGATGGAAGACTACAGGCAGTCTCCTCCTACAATGATTGACGCAGAAGCGGTGACCACTTTATTGGATTATGAATTACAAGTAGGAAAGAATTTAACAACAGGAGAGACTTGGAAAATAAATTTACCAAAAAGCAATGTTTTACAATTTATTACTGCTAATGGTAGTAAAATTTCAGCAAGGCCTAGTGGTACAGAACCTAAAATAAAATTTTATTTTAGTGTGAATACAATATTAAAAGACAAAGCTAGTTTTGATACCACTTATCAAATACTGCAAGATAAAATCAAGGCCATCATTTCATCAATGCAATTAAATTAATAGCATGAGAAAATGGGAAGATTTAGTAGATACTTATTTGCATAAAGGACTTCGAAAGAAATTAGTAGAAATTTTAAAGGAGAAAGGTATTTCTGACCCTGCCGTACTTGAGGCTATACACTCCATACCTAGACATTATTTTTTAGATTCAGCCTTTGATAAAATTGCTTACGAAGACCGCGCCTTTCCTATAGCTGCGGACCAGACTATTTCACAGCCTTATACGGTGGCTTATCAAACACAGTTACTGCAAATTAAGAAGGGGGAGAAAGTACTTGAAATAGGCACGGGGAGTATGTATCAAACCACGGTACTAGCTGCCATGGGTGCTCAAGTTTTTACTATTGAAAGACAAAAACAATTATTTGACCAAACGCCCACTTATTTATTTAAGCAGCAGTATCCAAGCGTTCAATTTTTTTTTGGTGATGGTTTTGAAGGCATCCCCTTGTTGGCGCCCTTTGATAAAATTTTAATTACTGCAGCAGCACCTAAGATTCCAGAAAAATTATGGGCGCAATTAAAAGTAAGTGGTAAAATGATTATTCCTTTAGATGAAACCGATGCAGCTCAAAGAATGCTAAGGCTTACTAAAAAAAGAGATGGCTCGGTAAAGCAAGAAAAGTTTGATAGTTTTTCTTTTGTACCTATGCTAGAAGGAAAAACCCAGAAATAAAATTATTGAGGAGGCATTTGATCCATACCGCCACCATCTTCTGATTTATTATTCTTACGTTTTAATAAGTTCACATCAAATTTTCCAAAACGGTAAGAGAAGTTCAATCTAAAGAACTGTTGGTCTCTTATTCTTGTTACGTTTTGAATAAAGTATTGACTTTCTGAATAGGTTTTATTCACTCTTGTTTTGAATACATCACTTACACTAAAAGATAAACTTGCTGTTCTTCCACCAGTTAAGGTCCAATCTTTTTTAACGGCCATGTCGAAGTCGTAATAAGGCAGGTTATAACCTTGTGCAGTAGACTGAGGACCGCCGAAGCCGCCACCCATACCACCAAACCCGCCTCCACCACCGCGACCTCCACCACCTGGAGGTAGAATAGTTTTCGCTTGGTATTGACCACTAAATTGAATTGAATAGCCCTTTGGTAATTTGAAAGTATTATTCATCTTACTAAACCAACTGGTTAAATTATTATTTACATCTTGACCAGGTATAGTGGCTTGTATAGAAGAATTAAATAAGTTAAAACTTAAGTTCATATCCCACCATTTTGAAATGGCTGTTTTATTGCTTAATTCAAGTCCGTAAGTAATAGCCGTGTTGGCATTGATATAAGAACTGTAAAAAGCAGAATCGTTGGTAATTGGATTAATGGCCTTGTAGATATAGTTGGTAATTAAGTTAGTGCTATACTTATAGTAGGCATTAGCTAAAAAGTTAGATCCTTTTTGATAAGCGTTATTATAGCCTAATTCAAAAGAATGCGTAAACTGAGGGTCTAGGTTGGGGTTACCCACTGTAATGTTTAAAGGATCGGAGTAATCAGGGAAGGGTTGCAATTGAAAGAAGTTAGGCGCATTAATACGCTTAGAATAATTCAATTGAATATCTTGTTTGTCGTTTACTTTATACGTTACAAATGCACTTGGGAAAAGTGAAATAGGGAATGATTTTTTAAAATGTAAGGAATCTAATCCTTTGTTGTTTTGAACATCTACTGTATAAGACCTGTTCTCTGCTCTCAAACCTAGTTGGTAACTTAACTTATTCTTTTTCCCATTTAAGTTCACATAACCCGCTAATATATTTTCACCATAGTTATATTTTGTACTCACACTACTTAAGTAAATATTATTCCTAAATTGGTCTCTGCTATTGAATTCATCTCTTGTGTTATATCGAATACCTGTTTCAAATTTCACAGCATTTTTAAACTCACGCGTGTAGTCAATATTGGTAGTATAGTTTTTATTATTACCAGCACCATTACTTCTTTGATTTAAGTAGCTCGAATTAATGGTAGACCAGTTGGTATTCGAAGACTCGTTGTAATTAAAGTCGGCAGTGATCTCATGTCCTTGTTCAGCAAATAAATGCTTGAAGCCTAACTGTCCGCCTTTATTTAAGAAATCAAATTTAGAATCATTGATTAAGCTTACAGGAGGCTTACCATTTAAAGAGTCTACGGTTTGTGTTCCAGAAGAACCCATGCCGCCATGCATAATATTGGTGTACAAAGAAAACGAGTTTCTATTGTCTGGTAAATAATCCATGCCTGCTCTATAAAAATCAAAAGAACCATTTCCTGTATTATCACTTGTAGTGTTAACGAAACTAGGAAGCTTAGTACCTAAAATTTCTCTTTCGTTCTTGCTACTATTAATAGATTTTCTTCCATTCATATTAGCGCTCACTGAAAAGTTTAATTTGTTATCTCTAACATTTAAATCTCCACCGCCATTGAATTTTCCACGCATATCAATACCCGATCTAATACCACCATTATATCCGTTCTTTTTATTCTTTTTCAATACAATATTTAAGATACCTGCATTACCACCCGATGCGTCATATTTAGCAGAAGGGTTGGTAATAATTTCTACCTTATCAATAATGTCTGCTGGAATTTGATCCATGGTTAAAGTTGTAGGACGATTGTCAATGAGTAAAGTAGGCGTTGCATTTCTTAAAGTCACATTGCCATCAATATCTACATTTAAATTAGGAATGCTTTTCATTACTTCTACTGCAGTCTGTCCTGTACTCATTATATTTTTATCGACATTAAATATCTTACGGTCAATGCCCATTTCAAATTGAGGCTTAGCTGTAGAGGTAACTGTTACACTCTGTAAATCGGTAGGGGACTCTTCTAATTTAATATTACCTAAATCTTTATCTACTAAGGCCATCATTTCTTGCATGCTTTGTCCGCCACCCATTTTAATCCCAAAGCTTAATTGTTTCTCTAATTTTTTATAACCCACACTTGAAATGCTTAATTTGAAATTGCCCATGACTGGTAAGTTTTCAAAACTAAAATCACCATTGGCAGCAGTTAACATAGTTCCTAAAATTGCCTCCGTAGTTTTTTTGGTAACAGGGTCAAATTTGCTTCCTTTAATTTGAAGCGTAACACCTTCGATACCTTTTTTATTGGCGTCAATTATTTTACCATAAAAATGTCCTTGATTCATATTGGCACCAGCAGCTCTTGCCCCTGCCGCAGCAGGATATTGTGCGTTAGAGCTCATTTGAACAAGTAAAAAAGAAATAACTAAATATATATTTTTCATACTAATTGGATACGTTTTTGTTCTCTCGGTTTATTGGATTTGCAAATATCTAACATAATCTCTAAGGAAGGCAGCCAGAATGTATAAACGGCAATTTAAACTGCACTTATAATGAACTGTAAAAGCAGTCCCCAAATAAAGCCAAGGCAGAAAGCTATAATTCTTATTTTTTGGGTGGCTTTGACTAGGTATGTTTCAAGTTCGTTTGACCATTTGGTCTCTATGTTCAACAAGAATTGCTCTTTAGCAATTTGACTGAATTTTGTAATCAAATTTGGGAATAGCTGTTCTAATTCTTCTAGAAAAACTTCTTTTAATTGAGTAATAGTTTTATCTCCAATAAACATTGAAATAACAGGCATTTTCTTTACTAATCTTTCTTTAAAAAATTCATCCAATTTGGCATCTATAAAAGGCAGTAAAGCTTTAATGCTATCAGCCTTGGTTAAACTAGGTAATATAGTATCTAAAGAAATTTCCTTGGCCATTGTAGCAAAAGGGCTTTGCCAATGTATGCCCAATAATTGCATGCTTCTATGAGGAAAGAAGAGGAGTTTAATAAATCCCCAGCTAATAAGCCAGCCAAAGCAGGCAACTAATAAAGGCAATAAGACTGTATGCATACAAAACTAGTTAACATAAAAAAACCTATCCTTCGCCCGAATGATCGGAAAAGATAGGTTTTGGGGAGAACGATGGGTCTCGAACCCACGACCTACAGATCCACAAACTGTCGCTCTAACCTACTGAGCTACGCCCTCCATTTAGGGTCGCAAAAATACGTTAAATAAGGAACCAAAGAAAGAAGTTTTCCATGTTTTTATAAATTTGTCACAAAAATGATGGCTTTATTTCAATTATAGTCCTATGATAGGCATTTTATACTATTTTTGAAATACTTCATGCACGAGATTATGACATACTTAAAACAAAATAAGTGGAAATTCTTTGCCACTTTAATACTAGTAGGAGGCTTGTTTTTTGCTTTCAATACCTTCAATACTACCCCTACTGAATCTTCAGAAATTAGACATAGAAAGTTATTGTCTACAGTAGGTCGTTTATTAGAGAGTGAGCATTATAGCCCAAGAATAATTGATGATAAATTTTCGAAAGAAGTTTTTGATGCCTATTTAAAAACACTAGATCCAGAAAAAAATATTTTACTTCAATCAGATATTGATTCCTTAAAAGTTTTCGCCACTTCTATTGACGATGAAATACATGGAGCAGCTATCCAATTCGAGCCTGCGGCCAATGCTATGTATGAAAGAAGAGCAAAAGAAGTAAAATTTATTTTTGAAAGTGTTATTGAAAAACCTTTTGATTTTACCATTGATGATTCTTTAATGGTAGATGCAGATAAAATGAACTATGCAAGTAGTGAAGTTGAAAGAGTGAAAAGATGGAGTCAGGCCATTAAATACAAAGTGTTAGACAGATATGTTAGCTTAATAGAAGACAGAGAAAAACATGCTAAGGCAAAAGCAATCGCTGATACTAGTAAAATAAAAGATACTGTTAAAGATAATTTTATAGTAAAAACAGATTCTGAATTAGAAAAAGATGCACGCGCTTCTATTAAAAAAACTTATACAAAAAGGTTTAGCCTTTTAGAGAAGACATTTGATAAAGAAAAAAGGTTCGAATCTTTTTTAAATACTATTACAGGTTTAATGGATCCGCATACCGATTATTTCGCACCTGTTGAAAAAAGATCTTTCACAGAGCAAATGAGTGGCACTTTCTACGGCATTGGGGCTCAATTAACGCAGGACGACAACGGTGTGAAAATTGCAAGTATTCAACCAGGCGGGGCCGCTTGGAAGTCGGGACTATTGGTTGTGAATGATGTAATTGTAAAAATCGCACAAGGCGCAGAAGAGCCAGTAGATGTTTCAGGCTATGAAACCACTGACGCAGTAAAATTAATTAGAGGTGATTTAGGTACAGAAGTAAGGCTAACTGTTAGAAAGCCAGATGGTACGACTAAAGTAGTTGCTTTAATTAGAGAGAAAATTGTTTTAGATGAAGGTTTTGCAAGAAGTGCTGTTATTCAAAATGGCACTGAGAAAATTGGTTATATTTTACTTCCCGATTTTTATGCCGACTTTGAAAGGGAAGATGGCGCAAGATGCTCTAAAGATATTGCCAATGAGGTAGAAAAATTAAAAGCAGAAAAAGTAAAAGGTATTATTATTGATATTCGTTACAATGGAGGTGGTTCTTTATATGAAGTAGTTCAAATGGCTGGTTTATTTATAGATAAAGGACCCATTGTGCAAATAAGAAGTAAAGAAGGGAAATCACAAATACTATCCGATGAAACGCCAGGCATTTTATACGATGGGCCATTGGTAGTAATGGTGAATGAGTTTAGTGCTTCTGCGAGTGAAATTTTCGCAGGTGCAATACAAGATTATAAAAGAGGCCTTATTGTAGGAAGTACTTCCACTTATGGTAAAGGAACTGTCCAAAGAAATGTGGCATTCGGAAAACCTTTAGATGCGATGGGTATTCAAACAGAATATGGCGCAGTGAAATTAACTTTTCAAAAATTTTATAGAGTCACAGGAAGTTCTACTCAAAGAAAGGGAGTAGTGCCAGATGTAGTTTTCCCAGATGATTATGAGTTCTTAAAATACCGTGAAAAGGACAATCCTTCTGCATTGCCTTGGGATGAAATGGAGCGCGCTAAGTTCTCTCCTTGGACGAACTCTAATGAAATAGCTAATATTGCAAGCAAAGCGAATACTAAAATTAAGAACGATACTGCCAATATCCGATTTAAGAAAAACTTACAATGGGTATCGGCTCAGGTAGACAAGCCTGTCACTTTGGAGCTCAATAAATACAGATTGTATAAGAAAGAAATTCAAAATGTGATTCAACAAAATGAAAGCATATTGAAGTTGAAGACACCTATGACGGTAAGTTCTTTAAAAGCAGATTACGATAAGTTTTATAATAATCCAGATAAAACAAAACAAGATAGATACCAAGCTTGGTTGAAAATGGTTGCTAAGGATATTCAAATAAATGAGTCAAGTAAATTATTATCAGAATTTGCTAAACCTAATTTAATTGCTAAAAAAGGATAGAGGAGTATGAAAGTAGAAACCGGAGCCAATGTTAAAACCTGGCATGTTATATATACAAAGTCTAAATGGGAGAAAAAGGTAGACGGCTTGTTAACCAAGAATGGTTTTGAGAGCTGGTGCCCTGTTCAAAAAAGAGAAAGACAATGGTCGGATAGAAAAAAAATTATTGAAGAGCCTCTCTTCAGATCCTACGTTTTCATTAAAGCCAGCAAAGAGGACCACACAAAAATTTTATCTACCATGGGGGTAGTGAATTTTTTATACTTTTTAAGAAAGCCCGCCATTATAAGAGATAATGAAATTGAAGCTATTCGAAAATACTTAGGCCAGTCGGATGCCACTATACAAGTAGTGGACATGGCCAATATACCCCCACAAACAAAAGTGGAAATTAATCAGGGTTTATTTATGGGGCAGAAAGGAGAAGTGGTGAAAGCGAGTAAAAAATCGGTATACGTTAAGTTGGAAAGTATTAATATGATGATGATTGTTGAGTTTAAAGCTTCCGAAGTTTCGCTCCAATAATCTTTTTACTAATTTTTCTACACTAATTTCCAATCCATAATTTGATTGCTCCACTCGGCACGGTAGGGTGTTTCTACTTTAATATAGTTATCGGTAAATCCTTCTAGCATAATAATGCCCTCGTTTTCTTTATTCACTTTAGGCGATTCAAATAAAACTTTTCTAGTAGCACCTCTTTGGCTTTCAGTAAAGTATTGCAATTTCTGGTAAGATAAATTCCTGAGTATTTTATTTCTTTCATGACGCAGCTGCATAGGTACAATGGGCTTAATGGTCAAGGCCTTGGTAGCTGCTCTTTCAGAATAGGTAAATACATGCAAATAAGCAATATCTAATGCATGAATAAAGTCAAGACTTTCTTTAAAATATTCTTCTGTTTCACCGGGGGAACCTACAATTACATCCACGCCAATACAGGCATGGGGCATTATTTTTTTAATAAGGTCCACTCTTTCTTGGTATAAATCGCGGGTATATCTTCTTTGCATTAATTTTAAAACTGCATCCGAACCACTTTGTAATGGAATATGAAAATGTGGCATAATGCGTTTACTCTTTGCAACAAACTCAATAATTTCATTGGTGAGTAAGTTCGGCTCAATAGAAGAAATGCGGTACCTAGGCATGTTGGTATCTTGTTCCAGGGCTTTGAGTAAATCAAAGAAATTTTCTGTGTGTTTTTTTCCGCCTTCTTCACTTTTTCCAAAATCGCCTAAGTTAATGCCTGTCAATACAATTTCTTTCACCCCATTACTTGCTAAGGACTGTGCATCGGCTACTACATTTTCAATACGGTCACTTCTACTTTTACCACGCGCCATAGGAATGGTGCAAAAAGTACAACTGTAATCACAACCATCTTGCACTTTTAAAAAAGTACGGGTTCTATCATTGACTGAATAAGAACTTTTAAAATCGGTAACGGTTTCAATATCACAACTACAAATTTTAGTCGCATCGCCCTTTGTTAAATTGGCCAAATGAGGAACAAGGTTAAATTTTTCTGAAGCGCCTAGCACCAAATCCACTCCTGGAATTTCAGCTATTTCTTTAGGCTTTAATTGTGCATAGCATCCCGTAATGACCACAAAGCTTTCTGGGGCCAATCTTTGAATTCTTCTTACCAACTGACGACATTCTTTGTCGGCGTTTTCGGTGACAGAACAGGTATTTATAACATAAATATCTGCTACTTCTGTAAATGCCTTTTTTTCAAAGCCTTCCTGTTCTAATTGTCTAGAAAGGGTGGAAGTCTCTGAAAAATTCAGTTTACAGCCTAAAGTATGAAAAGCGACCGATTGGTTTTTCTGCATGAGGGCTCAAAGATAAAAAACCTAGAGGGAACCCGGAAATCTTAAAATATACTTAAAGAGCCTATTATGGGCCTATTAATTTCCCATTTTGGCTAGTTTCAATTAAGTTTGCAACTAATAAAACGCTTACAATGGACTTTAAGAAAATTAATAATTGGACAGGGTGGATTGTTACTTTAATTGCATGTACAGTTTATGTCATGACCATAGAGGCAACAGGTAGTTTTTGGGACTGCGGCGAGTTTATAAGTAGTGCCTATAAATTACAAATTCCGCACCCTCCAGGAGCGCCTATGTTTGTCTTATTAGGCCGTGTATTTATTATCCTTTTTGGAGACAATCCATTAACTGCTGCAAAGGCGGTCAATACAATGAGTGCTCTAGCGAGTGGCTTTACTATTTTATTTTTATTCTGGACCATTACCCATTTTGCCAAAAGAATGGTAGAGAGTAGCACAGGGCTAGCCTTAACTACTTATCAAATTATTTTAATCATGGGCGCAGGTATAGTGGGCGCTTTAGGATATACGTTTAGTGATACAGCTTGGTATAGTGCAGTAGAGGGAGAAGTATATGCACTTAGTTCTTTTTTTACAGCTCTAGTTTTTTGGGCCATTTTAAAATGGGAACATAAGGCCGATGAACCCGGTGCAGACAAATGGATTATTTTTATTTTCTACATCATGGGTGTATCCATTGGAGTGCATTTATTGAACTTGTTAACTATACCAGCCATTGTGATGGTCTATTATTTCAGACAATATAAACCAAGTCTTAAGGGTGGCTTTTTAGCCTTTTTAATTGGTGTTATCATTACCGGTTTTATACAAGTATTCTTAATTCAATATACTATTAAGTGGGCAGGCGCCTTTGATGTTAGCTTTGTGAACTCATTGGGACTTCCTTTCTTTAGTGGATTTATATTCTTCTTTGTTTTGGTAGCATTTATTTTAGCACTAGGCATTCGATATGCCAACAAGAAAGGATTTTACTTTTTAAAATTAGGTATTTGGTGTACTATCTTTTTCTTATTAGGCTATACGAGTTATTTAACAACCATGGTGCGCTCTAATGCCGATCCTTCAGTGGATATGTATAATGTAGACAACCCTGTTACTTTAATGGGTTATTTAGGAAGAGAGCAGTATGGCGATTGGCCTATTTTATATGGACCAGATTATGTAGATAAAGTAGAGAATGTAGAAAATGGAGATCAATATGTAAAAGCGAAGAGTACTTATGAAATAGCGGGCAAAAATTATAAAAGAGATTGGGCTGCTGCACCTTCAGCGCATTTGTTTCCAAGAATGTGGGACTCTGAAAATGACAGAGGCCAGATGGATAGCTTTAAAGCCTTTGCTGGTGTGGAAGATGGAACGCCTCCAACCTTAAGAGATAATATTAAATACTTTACCAACTATCAGTTTGGCTTTATGTACCTGCGTTATTTCTTATGGAATTTTGCTGGTAAACAAAACGATTTACAAGGATTTGGAAATGTAAGAGACGGTAATTTTAGTACAGGTATTTCTTTTGTTGATAATTTCTTATTTGGTGACCAGTCTAAATTGCCAGATTCTATCAAAAGTCAAAACAAGGCGCACAATACTTTATTCATGTTGCCTTTTATTTTAGGCATCATTGGATTTATTTTCCAATACCAAAAAAATAAAAAGGATTTTATAGTCACAGGACTTCTTTTCTTTTTCACAGGTATTGCTATTGTTATTTATTTAAATCAACAAAGTTTACAACCACGTGAACGTGATTATGCTTATGTAGGTTCTTTCTATGCATTTGCTATTTGGATAGGCTTGGGTGTATTGCAAGTGGCGCTATGGTTGGAGAAATTCCTTACAAAAAAAATAGCAGCTATTCTTGCCACAGTCATTTCTTTTTTAGCAGTGCCAGCCCTTATGGCGCAACAAGAATGGGATGACCATGATAGAAGCCAAAAAACTTTACCACGTGATTTAGCACGTAATTATTTAGAAAGTTGTCCTCCGAACGCCATTTTATTTTCTTTTGGAGACAACGATACTTATCCTTTATGGTATGCACAAGAGGTAGAAGGCATAAGACCCGATGTACGTGTGGTAGTGAATAGTTTATTGGGCTCTGACTGGTATATGAAAGAGCTTAGGTATAAAGTAAATAAGAGTGAAAAATTTGACCTCATATTTACAGAAGACCAAGTATCGGGTAGTAAGTTGAATGTGGCTTATTATAATGCAGTACCTGGATTCGGTGATGCAACTTACCATGATTTAGATTCTGTATTTAGAAACGTGATTGCAGATCCTTCAGGAAAGTTCCAGGCCTCTACACAAGAAGGTCCCGTGAATATATTCCCTACGCATAAGTTTAAAGTGCCGGTAAATAAGGTCAATGCATTGGCTTCTGGTATTTCAAAACCTACCGATACTATTCTAGATGAGTTATTAATTGATTTCAATCCGAATAGACAATACTTACTTAAAAACGAAATGGCTATTTATGCCATTATTGCTACTTCACAATTTAAAAGACCTATTTGCTTTACTTCTACTCAGGAGTTAAAAGAAATGGGCTTAGATAAATATGTACGTCAAACAGGCATGTCTTATCAACTAGTGCCATCAATTGGCCAAAGCATTGATGCCGATGTTTCTTATAAAAACATTATGACTAAGTTTACTTTTGGGAATGCTAAAAATCCAAATGTATACTACGATGAAGAAAATCGCAGACATTTAAATTCTATTCGTTTAACTGTTGCTCAAATTGCTCAAGCCTTAGTAAGCGAAGGTAAATTAGACAGCGCTAGACAAATTATTAGAAAATTAGATAGCGAAACCAACGAGAAGAGTTTCCCTTATGGTATGACTTCTAATAGAGGGAATCAGCATAACTATTTCTCTTATATATTTTTACAATCATGTTATGCTTCTGGTGAAATGAATATTGCCAAGAAGGTTTCTACATCAGTACTAAAGGACTTAGGCCAAGAAGTTGCTTATTATAAATCATTGGGTGAGCCCATGTCTGAAGATCAGTTTATGCAAAACCTTGAGAATGCTTACCAAAGTAAACCCAATAGCTTAACAAATAAGCAAATGGTTTTTGTACAAGATGCCTTAACCTGTTACCAGCTTATTGCAGCCATTAATAAAATGGGCCAAGACTTTGCAGTAAAAAAATAGTACTGAAAGTAATAGTGCTAAGTAGGGTATTAAATTTGAATAGTACTAAAGATCAATAATAAAAAAAGGTCCTCCTGAAAATTGGGGGACCTTTTTTTATAGAGAAAGTTTAATCTAGATTAGATTAGATTATATTA
>Ga0114958_10001751_pt1 | contig 16799 bp, 13 predicted proteins | sample C_130208_EF_Meta_FD_89577 | JGI IMG/M metagenome (GOLD analysis project Ga0114958, IMG submission 89577) | Freshwater microbial communities from Lake Croche, Canada to study carbon cycling - C_130208_EF_MetaG | ecosystem: Environmental > Aquatic > Freshwater > Lake | place: Lake Croche, Canada...
CCATTGCGAAATACAGTCCTGTTCCCAGGCGTAGTCATTCCTATTACAGTAGGAAGAGATAAGAGCATTCAAGCGGTGAAGGCTGCTTACAATAAGGATAAATTAATTGGGGTGGTTTCTCAAAAAGATGGCAATATAGAAGACCCTACACCTTCCGATTTATGTCAAATAGGTACTGTTGCAAAAATCATTAAAATGATTAAAATGCAAGACGGAGGTACTACCATTATTATTCAAGGTAAAAAGCGATTTGAATTATTGGAGATGAAAGAAGAAGATCCTTTTTTCAAAGCCAGTGTGAAAGTATTAGTAGAAGACCTTGTTGAAAAAGAGAATCAAAATTTTCAAGCTTACTTATCCAATATTAAAGACTTAGCTACTCAAATTATTCAGTTGTCTCCTAATTTCCCTTCTGAGGCAGCCATGATTTTAAAAAATATTGAAAGCCCTTTATTTCTTATCAATTTTGTAAGTAGCAATTTGAGCGTAGAAGTAAATGATAAGCAATCTCTATTAGAACAAAATAATATTACTTTAAGAGCAGAAAAATTAATTCAGTTTTTACAACAAGAATTGCAATTCGTTGAATTAAAAAATAAGGTAGCTAATAAAACGCGCACCGAAATTGACAAACAACAACGAGATTACTTTTTACAACAACAATTAAAAAGTATTAAAGATGAATTAGGCGGAGACCCGAACGATCGTGAAGTAGCAGAGATGAAAAAGAAAGCAGAAGGGAAGAAGTGGCCTACATCAGCAAAAAAATTATTTCAAAATGGTTTAGAGAAATTGGAGCGTATGCACCCCAGTACGCCCGACTATTCAGTAGTGTATAATCATTTGGATTTACTTTTAGACCTGCCTTGGGAAGAATATACTGCCGATAATTATGATTTAAAAAATGCTAAAAAAGTGTTAGACGCCGACCATTACGGTATGGGCAAAATTAAAAATAGAATTTTGGAGTACTTAGCGGTGCTTAAAATTAAAGGCGATATGAAAAGTCCTATTTTATGTTTCTTAGGCCCTCCAGGTATTGGTAAAACTTCTTTAGGTAAGTCTATTGCACATGCCATTGGAAGAAAATATATAAGAGTAAGTTTAGGCGGTTTACACGATGAAAGTGAAATTAGAGGACATCGTAAAACCTATATTGGTGCCATGCCTGGAAGAATTATACAAAGCTTACGCAAGGTAAAAACTTCTAATCCGGTCATGATTCTAGATGAAATTGATAAAATAGGTAGCGACCACAGAGGTGATCCTTCTTCTGCTTTATTGGAAGTATTAGATCCCGAACAGAACCATAGCTTTTATGATAATTATTTAGAATCGGAATACGATTTAAGTAAAACTTTATTTATTGCAACAGCCAACGACATAAGCCGCATTCAACCAGCCTTAAGAGATCGTTTAGAAATTATTGATTTAAGTGGTTATGCAGTAGAAGAAAAAATTGAAATTGCAAAAAGACATTTACTGCCCAAGCAAAGACAAGCACATGGACTTGATAAAATAAATTTTAAAGTGCTTGACAATGTTTTAGAGAAAGTAATTGAAGATTATACAAGAGAAAGTGGTGTGCGTGAACTAGACAGACAACTTGCATCTATTATGCGTTATCAGGCTAAGGAACTTGCGTATAAACATAAAGTGAAACCCACCGTTACTAAAACCGATTTACATAAGATATTAGGACAGGCAAGGTATAGTAATGAAATTTATAAAACAGTGAATATGCCAGGAGTGGCTGTGGGTTTAGCCTGGACCTATGTGGGTGGAGATATTTTATTTATTGAAGTACTATTAGCTGAAGGTAAAGGAGGTTTAAAGTTAACTGGTAACCTAGGTAATGTGATGAAAGAAAGTGTAGACACAGCTCTTACTTATTTACAAAGTAATGCAAAGAAAATTGGTGTAGATCCAGCTTTGTTTACTACAAAATCTATTCATGTGCATGTACCTGAAGGGGCTGTTCCCAAAGATGGTCCAAGTGCTGGTGTAACTATGCTCACCGCACTTAGTTCTGCCTTTACAGGAAGAAAAGTAAAACCATATTTAGCCATGACAGGTGAAATTACCTTGCGAGGTCAAGTATTACCTGTTGGAGGCATTAAAGAAAAAATATTAGCGGCAAAAAGAGCAGGTATGAAAGAAATTATACTTTGTTGGCAGAATGAAAAAGACATAAACGAAATTGACCATAGTTTTATTAAAGGACTTCAGTTTCATTATGTAAAAAATATGATGCAAGTTCTTGACTTAGCCTTGGTTTAAATCCCTAGCTTTATTCTATGAGAAGGGTCATGCTAATATCAAAATACAAAATATACATTTTAGCGCTTATTGCTTTTTTTATAAGTATGTCCTCTGTGCGTGCACAGCAGACGAATGCCGACGAAGTATATCAATTTTTGACCCTACCTTATAGTGCAAAATCAACATCCTTAGGGGGCATTAATATCAGTAGCCTTCGATCTGATTTAGGACTAGCCATGTATAACCCTTCTTTATTAGACCCTTCCATGGATCAAAAAATTCATTTAAGTGTGAAGTCTTATTTTTCTAATATTCAACAATACGATTTTAGCGGAGCGCATTATTTACCTAAAAAAAATTGGTTATTGGGTTGGGGACTTCATTATATGGGCTATGGTAATATTAAAATGACCGATCTTTCAGGTAATGAATTAGGTAATTTTTTAGCCAACGATTATGTGGCTCAGGTTTCAGTGGCAAGCTTATTTATAAAAAATATAAACTTAGGTAGCACTTTAAAATTTATACAATCTAACTACGGAGCTTATCAATCCAGTGGAGTAGCCATGGACCTATCAATGGTCTATACTTCTTCAAGCAGATTGCTGCGTGCAAGTATTTTAGCAAATAATATAGGAGGCCAAATTAAATCGTACACAGATAAACAGAGGCTGCCATTAAATATTATTATGGGTGTATCAAAAAAATTAGAAAATGCACCTATTGAGTTTTCTATAACAGCTCAAAGATTATCTATATGGAATAATACTCTTTATGATCCTAGTTTTTATAGCCAGGAAGGGTATAAACCACCTTCGACTACTCAAGATATTTTTAATCATATAATTATAGGGGCAGAAGCCAATATAGGGCAGCAAGTAAGCCTTGATTTTGGCTATAATTTTGTTAGACGCTTCGATTTAAATATACAAAATCAACAAAACTGGTTCAATGGTTTTAGTGCAGGCCTTGGTATAGATCTACCTCGTATTACAATACAATATGGAAATGCTTTTTTTCAAAGAAATTTATACCACCATTTCTCTATTTTCTATTCCTTAAAAAATGAGCGTTAATTTTTTTTAGGAGGGAAGAGCGCTTTTGGTTTTGCTGCTTCTTTATTAGCCTTTATATCTTTAGATTTATTATCCTTAGAATTACTTTTTATAGGAGTTGTTGGTTTAATAGGTGTTATCTTTTTTTCAGCATCGGGTATTGTATAATCCGATTCTGCTTTAATATCTTCAGTATTTTCAATTGCATTTATATTTTCAAGGCCAGTACTATCTTTAGAAATAAAATCAACATTGAAGTCGTTCAGCATACTGGATGGTCTTTCAAAATTAGCATTAGGGTCTAGATTGCAAGCAGGGTCTGCTGCAACCTTACTCATAAAATAAGCCCATATAGGTAATGAAGCATGTGCGCCTTGTCCAAAATAATTATCTGAGAATCTTATATAACGATCATCGCAACCTACCCAAGCACCTGCTAATAGTTGTGGCGTATACCCCATAAACCATAAGTCACTGTTATCATTGGTGGTTCCTGTTTTACCAGCAATAGATTGAGTAGGTACAGCATATGAATACATGCTTCTTCCTGTTCCTTTCTGAATCACCCCTTGCATCATACTTACTACTGAATAAGCAGTTACATCGCTAATTACTTTTCTTCTTTGTGGAGAATAGCTTTCTAATACGTTCCCATTTTTATCTTCAATTCTGTTTATAAAAAAAGGTTGTGCATTATAACCTGCTCCAGGAAACATGGTATAGGCCTGTACCATTTCATATAAAGAAATTTCTACCGCACCTAAAGCAATAGAAGGGTAAGGCTGTAAATCGGATTTTATATTACATTTCTTTAAATATTCTACAAACTGTTTAGCAGCCTCATTGCTTTTGCCATTGATTTGTTTCATGATATAAGCAGAAGAACAGTTTCTTGATTCTGCTAATGCCTGTGCCATTGGTATGGACTGGCCCGTGCAAGTTTTAGGGGTATTGGGTACCATACCATAGCCATCAAAATTTTGTTGTTGATCTTGAACAATAGTATTTGGTGTGAAACCCGCTTCTTCAATGGCTAGAGAATACAATAAAGGTTTAATGGTAGAGCCAACTTGTCTTTTTGTATTAATGTTAACGTGGTCATATTTAAATGTTTTGAAGTCAACACCACCCACCCAAGCTTTTACTTCTCCTGTGAAAGGGTCTACAGCTAAAAATCCAGTTTGTAAAGTTTGCTTATGATATTTTAAAGAATCATAGGGGGTCATGATCGTATCAATAAATCGGTTTTTGTTCCAGGCAAAAATGCGCATTGCTATGGGCTCGTTAAATGTTTTTCTTATAGCGGCATCCTCCATATCTTCTTTTTTCAAATTCTTCCATCTATCGGTTTGTTTTACCGCTAACTCTAGTTGTGCGCTAAACTCTTTCCAAATTGTACCCGATTTAATATTTGCTTGTTGATTAAATTCTTTTTGTAAATAAGACATATGTCTTGCCACCGCTTCCTCTGCGTACAATTGCATTCTTGGGTTAATAGTAGTATAAATTTTTAAACCATCTCTGTACAAATCATAAGGGTCGCCATTATTTTTTTTATGTTCTTTACACCATTTTTTCATGTACTCACCCAAAGTCATTCTGAAATAGGGGCCTAGGCCATTATTTTGGTCTAGCTTTTTAAAATTAGTGGCAATAGGTAAATTTTTAAGTTCATTGGCCTGGTCTTGACTAATATATTTTTGCCCCGCCATTCTACTTAAAACAAGGTTTCTTCTTTCTAAGGCTAACTTAGGATTTTTATTAGGATTATATTTAGTTGGTGCATTAATCATACCAATAAGTAAGGCTGCTTCTTCAACTGTTAAACGGTCTGGTTCTTTTTGAAAAAAGGTTCTAGAAGCATTGCTTACTCCAAATACATTTTCACTAAAAGGGACAGTATTTAAATAAAGCGTGATAATTTCTTGCTTTGTAAAGTTGCGTTCTAATTTTATGGCAATAATACTTTCTTTTATTTTCTGAATCACACGCAAAATTTTGTTTTTGGTGCTCCAGTTATCGGTAAATAAATTTTTGGCAGTTTGCATGGTAATGGTAGAAGCACCACCTTGACTTCCTAAAAACGCAACTGCTCTAATTAGGCCTTCACCATCAACGCCATAATGGTCATAGAATCTTTTATCCTCTGTAGCTACCAATCCTTGAAGTAAATAAGGGCTAATATCTCTGTACTTAACTGAAATACGGTCCTCTAAATAAAATTTACCCATGGGTGTACCATCTTGGGCATATACTTGGCTAGCCAAGGAGGCAGTAGGGTTTTCAATATCGTTTAAGTCGGGCATATCCCCAATCCATCCCCAGTTCAACATTAAAATAAATAATAAAAATACGCCAGCAGAAATAAAATAGTATTTCCAAAAAAGGCGTACCCAATTCTTAGGTTTTTTTGAATCTTGATTCACTACTATTTTAATTAAGGTTTATAAATATTTTTAAACATAAACTGTTGATATTGTTTCAAGTCGGCTTCGTCTTTTATGAGTTGTATATTAGATTTGCTTAATAAGTAAATTTCATATTGCTTAGCGGGTACAAAGGATATAATTTCAGTACTTAACCTAGGCTTTATTTTATTGATATATGTTTTTGCATCTAGGTTATTTACAAATGGTCCAATCCAAACAATATAGCTATACTCATTAAACTGTATGTAAGTTACATTTAATTTTTGTTTTGTAAATTCATCATTATTTAAATAATTAAAAGCGGTTTGCATTTCTTTTACAAAAGCGGCACTTACTTTTTGGGTGGCAAAAGCTATATAATATTGCTCGTTACTATCATTGGTGAATGGAATAGGCTTAATGATTGCTGCCTTTGTACTTATTTCAGTTGAAGGCTTTTCATTAGTTAGCTTTTCAGCTGAAGACTTTTCATTAGTTAGCTTTTCCGTTGGTATTTTTTCTATAGAAGCCTTTTTTGTCTCCGATTTAATAATTGGGCTAGAATCTACTACCATAGAAGTAGAAGATAGTTGCATATTTGTATCTATTATTTCTTTATTTAGCATTAAATTACTCAAATAGGACTCTGTTTCTTTTCTGCTTTTTAACTCTTCTATAATATTTTTAGATTTATCTCTTATTTTTTCGTTTGTGTTTTGTAAAATAATGGAGTCTAGTAGTACGATGGCCATACTGTCCATTTTTTGTTGAGCATACATTTTCACTTGTATAAACTTAAATGGGGTATACCATTTAGTTCTTCTTAAATCTTTATTTAATTGATTTGATATATTAGCCAAGCTTTCCCAATTGCCAATTTGTGATAAGAAATAAGCTTCTTTATAATCATTCAAAAGATCGGCTTCTTTTTTCTTTTTTAAGCTAGTTTCTTTTTTTCTTGAATTATAATAACCTTTTGGAAATTGATTTTCAACTAACCGAATTATACTGTCAGAACTTTCGTTTAAATTTTCATGAAGATAATGACTTGCTAAATCTAACATGGATCTTTCAGTTATAGCACTATCAATATTATTATATATTATTTTTTCAAATAGGGGATAGGCTCTTTCGTAATCATTTAATTGGAATAAGAATGTTTCAGCACTTGATAGGGCGGCATTATTCCAAACCTGTCTAGATTTTAAATATGAATTTACATCTGTGATCATCGCATAGCCATTACCCTTTTTTTTCTCTATTAAATCTCCATTTTCATTTATGGATAAACCCATTTTTTCTAAAGAGTCCTTATTCATATTATTTTTAAATCCTGTAATGGATGTGTCCTGAATGCTTAATGTATTGGAAATAGTTAGTAAACTCGTCTTTCTTCTCCATGCATCTGTATTGGGTCTTTGTCCCCATTTTTGGATAAAATTTTGTTTGCCTTGAGTTACCACTGCTTTATTATCGAAATAAAAATTACTATTAGTATTTGCATTTTCAGCAGTGATTATATTTTTAGAAGGTATTTCTATACTATATTTAGATGCAGACACTTTATCTATAAAAATATTTTTTAAATTTTCATTTTCGTATTCTGATCTTGCTTGCCATAAATTATAGTAGCTTTTTTGAGCAGAAGGGCTTAGTTGATACACATATAAAAGTGTATCTTGCGCTTTTATAATTTTCTCATTACTACTAATAGTATTCAGCCATTTTTTTCTTGCCTGTATAATTTCATAATGTGGGTTTGTTTTTAATACAGTGTTTAGACTATCATAAGCCAATTTAGCAATACTATAAAGGTTGTTTGAATAACTAATATCTCCTAATAGCTCAAAAGCTTTTTGTTTTTGCTTTCCGTTAGTTCTATTTTTTTTAATAGATTGAACAAGCCATTCATTTGCTTTTAAATAGTTATTATTTTGAATAGCAAGTTTAGACATCTCAAAATATATGATTTCAGAAAATGGTTTGTACTTATCTCTTTTTGTCATTTTTTCAAGTGTGTAAGCAAGTTCGTCCCAAGCATTATTAGTGTTTTTGGCATCATAGCTGATCATACTAATTTTTGCATATACACTTATAATGGGGTTCACTGCATGCTGGTTAGCTTTTTTATACCAAGTATAGGCTTTATCCCATCTATCTGCCTTCTGCCATAGTTGTCCAATTAAATAATACCACCTTGTCTTTGCTGCTTCATCTGTAGCATTGCCTAATGCTTTTTCTAAAGCTGCGGCTGCTTTATCATACATTTCCATCTGATAATATGCATATGCCAGTTGTTCATTTAAAAAAGGGTATAGTCTTTTAGGAAAAATAGCATCTGCTTCTAATAGTTGTAATAAACTAATGGCCTCATTCCATTCTTCTTTTTCAATATAATTTCTTGCCTGCCAAATCATTGATTCATTACGCACATTCTTGTTTTCAAAAAAGCGATTATTCTCTGAAGTAGCAATGCTAAATTTTCCTTTAGTATTTCTTAAATTACTTCCAATTGGCAAATCCATTCCATTTTCTTTATCGTCAAATGAATAGTTTATAAATTGGAGTATGCTACCAGCAGTGTCAAAATTTTTATGAAATAAATATGCTTTAGCTAAAAGTAAATAAGCATCATCTACCCAATTACTTCTTAAATCGTGTAAAACAATATTGGCATTACATCTGTAAATAATTGAATCGATACTGAATTTAGCAATACTACTTAAATCGTAATCATAAAAACTAATTAAAGAAGTATAGTCGTCAACATGTTCGTTTCTGGCCTTTAATATAAATTCATTTAATTCTTCTTCGGCATTAAAAAGAAAATTGAACTGTGATACAGTATTTTGGTAGGCTCTTCTACCTAAAGTATATTTAGTATTTAGTAATCGCTCGTAGGGTAATGGTTTTTCAACTTCAAGTGGAATTACTTTACTGACCATTTTGTTAGCTTGAGCATTGGCTGCGCCTTTTAAAATATTAACCTTGTTTAAAATAAAATCGTTTACTTTTTTTTGATTGCTATCTAAAATACTATTGGCTTTTTTGATAAGCTTACTGTTATTTATCTCTAGCAATGACTTACTTGAATCGTTTTTTTGTGCATTTACTTGTATACAAAATAAGCTTAGGATACAGATGGCCCAAAACCAATGTGTGGAAATTTTATATAGGGCTTTTCTATGCTGCATAAAAGGGTTAAAATCACCTTAAAAATACATTTATTTCCTATTATTCTCCTAAAAAAATGGAATAGGTTGTATCTTTAACTAGCATAAATAATTATGGCAAAATTAGACATCAATAATACTTTCAAAAGAACTAGTAATACTTATCGACTAGTAGTCATGAATGACGACACTTTTGATGAAGTTTTAGCTTTTAGATTGTCTAGAAAATCGGTGTATATTGGCTTTAGTATTAGTTTTATTTTACTCGTCGGAATGACCATTGCCTTAATTGCATTTACCCCTCTCAAATATTATATACCAGGCTACGGTACCAAAGAAAGTAGAACAGCATTACAGTTATTAAAAATTAGAACCGATTCATTAGAACAGTCTGTACATTATAAAGAACAATATCTAGAAGGCATCAAAAAAGTATTAGCAGACGGCAATCCTAAACAACTAGATACTTTGCCTTTGGTTTTACCAGAAAGCAAACAATCTTTTGATTAATGAAATCTCCCTATCACCAAAATAAAAATATAAATACATCAAAAGTTAATAGCATTGCAAAATATGCGGGTTTAGGTACACAACTTATAGCAGGGTTATTAATTTCATTATTTATAGGCAAGAAGGCCGATTCTTTTTTTGCTTGGCATAATATGGCTGCTTGGATTTTACCTTCTTTTTTTATATTAATTACTCTGGTGAAAGTGGTTAGAGATACTCAAAAGCCTAGCTAAAATATGACCCATTAAATAAATTTATATTTATGTTTTTTAAGAAGAATTTTACAGCCTTTTTATTATTTATTATAGTCTTGGTGGCGGGTCAAACCATTTTATTCAACGGCTTGATAGTCCCTTTTAAAGTTAATTTCATATTAACTGTAAATATGATGTTGTTTGCCATGGTTTATTTAAATTATATAAGAATTCAAAGAGTAGATAAGACCAACCCCAATGCATTAATTAGGTCTGTAATGATGGGTACACTATTTAAATTAATTGTTTTTGCAGGTGCTGCATTAACCTATGTCAAACAAGTAAAAGAACCAGTGGGTTATCCTAGCTTATTAGCTAGTATGGCTTTGTATTTAACTTATACCTGGCTTGAAATTAGTGATGTCATCAAAAAAAAATAATCCTCTATTTTTAATACAATATTATTTTGGCAAAAGTTGAACATCCTTTACATGCATTAAATTCTTATTTACCAGAGGGTGCTTTTGAACCAGTGATTCAACTTATTAATCATTATAAAGTTCATTTAACCGTTACTAGAGAAAGAAAATCGGTTTTAGGAGATTATAGACACGCTTTTATGGGGGCTAATCATAAGATTACTGTGAATGGGAATTTAAATAAATTTGAATTTCTGATTACTTTATTACATGAGCTTGCCCACTTATTATGTTTTGAACAGTTTAGAAATAGGGTGGAGGCACATGGAAAAGAATGGAAATTAATATACGGTCAATTACTAGCGCAGTTTATTCAGATGCAAATTTTTCCAGATGATATTCGAAAAAGTTTGCAAAAAACATTGTTGAATCCTGCTGCTACTGCCAATGGGGAAACTTCATTATTATTAATTTTAAGAAAGTACAATCCTGCCCAAAAAGAAGGAGTGGTGACATTAGCCCACCTAAGTGATGGTGCCTTGTTTAAAGAAGTGAAAGGCAGAATTTTTAGAAAAATTAAATTAAGGCGTAAGCGAATAGAATGTATCGAAATTGCAACAGGGAATGTTTATTTATTCAGTGCGCTTACTGAAGTAAAAGTAATTAGAGAGGTTTTATAGATTTTTATTTTTTATAAAAAATCTGTAAAACTAAAAACCCTCACGAAATTCGAGAGGGTTTTTTAAATTTTTTAGAGGATAATACAAAGCCCATAAATTCTTCGAATTAGGGCTGAAGAATTATCAAGCGACAGCTTGTTTTACAAGCGCAGCTGCCTCACTTAACTGAATGGCAGACTGTACTTTTAATCCACTTTCATCTATTAATTTCTTTGCTTCTACTGCATTGGTTCCTTGTAAACGAACTATGATAGGGATATTAATATTGCCTAATTTGTTAAAGGCTTCAATGACTCCAGCTGCAACTCTATCGCAACGAACAATACCTCCGAAAATATTAATAAGAATAGCTTTTACATTAGGGTCTTTCATGATAATTCTAAAACCTGCTTCCACTGTTTGAGCATTGGCAGTTCCACCTACGTCTAAGAAGTTAGCTGGTTCACCACCACTTAATTTAATCATATCCATTGTTGCCATGGCTAGTCCTGCTCCGTTTACCATGCAACCCACATTACCATCTAATTTGACGAAGTTCAAATTGAATTCACCAGCTTCTACTTCTGTTGCATCTTCCTCAGACACATCGCGCATTGCTAATAAATCGGGATGACGCATTAAAGCATTGTCATCTAAATTCATTTTACAATCCACTGCAATCATTTTATCATCTGAAGTTTTGAATAAAGGGTTAATTTCTAACATACTACAATCTAAACCAACATAGGCATTGTATAAATTAGTTACAAATTTCACACAGCTTTTTAAGGCTTCACCGCTTAATCCTAAATTGAATGCAATTTTTCTAGCTTGAAAACCTTGTAAGCCACCACCTGGGTGTACCCATTCTTTAAATATTTTCTCAGGTGTATTATGGGCTACTTCTTCAATATCCATTCCACCTTCTGTGCTATACATAACTACATTCATTCCTTTTGCACGATCTAATAAAATAGAAAGATAAAATTCTTTAGTAGGTTGAGGACCTTCATAATAAACGTCTTGTGCTACTAAAATTTTAGAAACTAATTTACCAGCGGGGCCAGTTTGAATAGTCACTAAGGTTCCCCCTAAAATATTTTTTGCAAATGTTTCAATATCGCTAGCAGATTTACCTACTGCAACACCTCTTTGTTCAGTTCCAATAATTTTCCCTTTACCACGACCACCTGCATGAATTTGTGCTTTAACAACAGCAAATTTATTATTCGTTTCAGTGGCTATTTTATTGTAAGCAGCTACTGCGGCATCCACTGTATCAACAGCTACGCCTTCTTGAACGGGAACATTATACTTTTTAAGCAATTCTTTAGCTTGGTATTCATGCAAATTCATAGTAAGTAAAATTTTGGCGAAGATAGTTGATTATAGGCAGAGATTCAAGCTAAAAATATATTTTGTTGTTTAAACATTGAATTATATCTTTACTTTGTTAAATTACTTAAATAGGATGTAATTTAGTAGGACTCAAATGCTCATAAAATTAAACAACAACTTAAATATGAAAAAAATCATGTTCTCTTTAACAGCCATTGTGGCTTCAATTTCTTTGCTTTCTTTTGCGCCAAAGGCTAAAAATGCCGATGCAGTAACTTTTACAGTGACGGCTCAAAAAAGTAAAGTAGACTTTACGGGTTCTAAAAAAAGCGATTACCATACAGGTTATTTTCCTATCAAATCTGGTGCTGTTCAAGTAAATGGCGGTAAGTTAGTAGGAGGTAGTTTTGTAATTGATATCGCTGGTTTAAAAGTTACAGATGAAAGAGGCGGTGAGAAATTACAAGGTCATTTGTCTTCTGCCGATTTCTTTGATATTACTAAATTTGGTGAGGCTAGCTTTACGATAAGTTCTGTAGAATACACTAAAGCAGACAGAGCAACTATTAAAGGAGACCTAAACTTAAAAGGTATTAAAGCACCTATTACTTTTTCTGCTGTGATCAGAAATGCAGATGATAAAGGTTTCTTCGCTGAAGCATTTATGCCTTTTGATAGAACGCTATTCGGTATCAACTATGGTGTTGGAATGATTGATTCAGAAGTACAATTAGCTATTCACATTTATGGTACTAAATAATTCGTTTCTTAGCATTATTTGATACTTTAATAAGATATAAAAAAGCCCCACAATTAATCATGGGGCTTTTTGCTTGACGTTAATTTTAAAAGAAAAATAAAATTAACGTCAAGCACTTTAATTATTTTAAAGCCCCACATCTTATAGTGGGGCTTTTTCGTAATAATAATTTTTTAAATCGAGTAGCGCTCTTTTAATACATGTAAATGATGCAGTGCATGACCAAAAATAATAAAGCCCAAAGCATTTACTGATATCGGTAAATTACTTGCAGTGCCTTTTTGTTTTAAATCATCTTCTGTAAATGATCCAAATAAAATGTTGGTAGATTGCCTAACAATTTTCCATTCTGCAATCATTTCTTTCCAATTGCGATGAGCGGCTGTTGCATTTTTGGCATATTCATTTTCATCAAAGCCTAATAGGGCAGCTGGTTCTCTCCTTGCTATAACCAATGCTCTGTATGCAAATATTCTTTCTGTATCAATCACATGCTGCAACATTTGCTTAATTGTCCATTTATCTTCCCCATAAGCAAAGTTTATTTTTTCTAAGGGGATCGCATTCCAAGACTCAATAATGCGTTCGTTGTATTGTTGAACTAAAATAGAATAGTCTTTGCCACTCGTGTAGTTGATATAAGTTTGATGAAAACTTCCATATTCTGTCGCGCTAGGTCTGGGCATATTATGTTTTTATTAGTTAATTGTTAGTATATTTTTATAAATCAAATTGTATGCCTTGCGCCAATGGTAAATTTGTGCTCCAATTAATAGTATTGGTTTGTCTACGCATATAAGCCTTCCAAGCATCTGATCCACTTTCTCTTCCACCCCCTGTTTCTTTTTCACCACCAAAGGCACCACCAATTTCTGCACCACTGGTTCCAATATTTACATTCGCAATACCGCAGTCACTTCCACTTTGTGATAAAAATAATTCAGATTCTCTCATATTTAAAGTCATGATAGCAGAAGATAATCCTTGAGGTACGCCGTTTTGAATGGCAATGGCTTCGTCTAAGCGGGTGTATTTCATTATATATAAAATGGGCGCAAATGTTTCATGTTGAACAATTGAATAATGGGGTAGTGCTTCGGCAATACAAGGTTTTACATAACATCCACTTTCATACCCTTTACCTTCTAATACACCACCTTCTACTAAAAACTTGCCACCTTCTTTTTTGCAAGCTTCTATAGCATTCAAATACATTTCTACAGCTGCTTTGTCAATCAATGGGCCCATATGATTTTTTGAATCTAAAGGATCTCCAATTTTTATCTGTGCATAGGCCTTGGTTAATTTAGCCACAAAACTATCATATACTTTTTCATGTATAATTAAACGACGCGTACTAGTACATCTTTGACCAGCAGTACCAACGGCTCCAAATACAGCACCAATTAAAGACATATCTAAGTCGGCATGTTCTGAAATAATAATTGCATTGTTGCCGCCTAATTCTAAAATGGTTTTACCTAAACGTGCTGCTACCGATGCATTTAATAATTTACCCATTCTAGTAGAGCCCGTTGCAGAAACTAAAGGAATACGGGTATCTTTAGAAATCCATTCTCCCACTTCGCGACCTCCTTGAATTAAATTATTAACGCCTTCTGGAACATTATTGTCTTTAAATACTTTCGCTATAATATTTTGAATGGCATTACCACATAAAGGTGTTTTTTCACTAGGCTTCCAAACAGTAACATTGCCACATACCCATGCAAGAGCAGCATTCCAGCTCCAAACAGCTACGGGGAAATTGAAGGCTGAAATGATACCCACAATACCTAATGGATGCCATTGTTCATACATTCTATGTGAAGGCCTTTCACTATGCATGGTAAGACCATATAATTGTCTTGATAAACCCACTGCAAAATCGCAGATATCAATCATCTCTTGCACTTCCCCTAAACCTTCTTGTAAACTTTTTCCCATTTCATAACTTACCAACTGACCCAATGCTTCTTTTTCTTTTCTTAACGCATCACCCATTTGACGAACTACTTCTCCTCTTTTAGGGGCTGGCCAATTTCTCCATTCTAAGAAGGCAGCTTCTGCAGTTGTAATTATTTTTTCATAAGCTTCTTTATCAGTGCTAATAACTGTTCCAATTTCTTTATTATCAACAGGAGAGGAAGAAATAATTATTTCACCTTTACTTTTTTGCCATACCGTACCTGTTGAACTACCCTCGTTTTTCTTTTGCAATTGAAGTTGTTGTAAAAATTCCATATTGGTATATTTTATAAATTAGATTTTTTATTCATTTTGTCTTAGCCTTTCATTTTGTCAATTATGTTTGTCGTTGAAAAACCTTCTACGATAGCATTGATAATAACTTTGCCACCATTCGCAATTACTTCTTTTCCACCTACTACTTGCTCTATGGTGTAATCGCCACCTTTTACTATCACATCGGGTAATAAGGCTCTAATTAATTCAAGTGGTGTTTCTTCTTCAAAGATAACCACTGCGTCTACCACAATTAAATTAGCAAGTACAATGGCCCTGCTTGCTGTATTGTTAATAGGACGGCTAGGGCCTTTAAGTTTACGTACACTTGCATCACTATTTAAGCCTACTATTAAATAATCGGCTTCACTAGCCGCCTGTGTTAAAGAAAATATATGACCAGGATGTAAAATATCAAAACAACCATTGGTGAAGGAAAACTTTTTTCCAGTAACCTTTAAAGCGGCCATCTTGGACTTTGCTTCTGTAATGGTCATTATTTTTTTTTCAATAGCGTCGAGCGTTTTCATCTTAATTTTTTTGCTTGTTGAATAATGGAAGTATAATTAATGCAATTCCTCCTAAAATTAAAATAATAGTAAACTGAGCAAACCATTGTAAAGTTCCATTGGCTAATCCTAAAGTATAATCGACTCCATTTAATTCTAAAACTTTTGCCATAAAATAAGCATAAGCTCCTATACCACCTGGCGTAATTATCATACCAATACTTGCAAAGGCTAGACAGCTAATAGCGGTTTGAAAAGAACTACCAGTGCCCTCGGTTGCATACAATCCAACATAGGTAGCTAGTAAATATAAAAACCAAATGCTAAAAGAGTAAAAGAAAAATAAATTATGTTTTTTTAATTTGGTGGCACTCATCACTCCTTCCCAAACACCTGCTATAATTTTTTTAATGGTTTTTATTGCATTTTGCATTTTAGATCTAAAAAACCAAATTGCAGCAATGGACGCTAATAGTAAAAATACTAAAATTATATAGGTTGTTTGATTGCTTTTACTAGCTTCCCCAGCCACTTTTCCGTATGCTTTGAATTGATTCCATCCAGCTTCCACCACATTAAATTGTAAAGCTAGGGCTAGTAAAAAAATAAGCCCTAGGCTAATAACATCAAAGGCCCTTTCTGCGACAATGGTACCTATAATTTTTTCAGCAGGTACTTTTTCATATTTTGAAATAAGGGTGCATTTTAGAACTTCACCCAATCTTGGAACAGCTAGATTGGCTAAATAACCAATTAATACTGCTAAAAATGTATTGATAATGGTAGGCTTATAGCCCAGTGGTTCCATAATTAAACGCCATCTAAGTGCGCGCACTAAATGAGAGAGTGCAAGAATGAGCCCAACTGGTAAAATAACCCAGAATTTTGACTTCTTAATAGCAATGGTAAATTTATCCCATTCTTGTGGAGGAATCTGGTGTAAACTCCACCAAATCAATAAAATGCCTAAAAAAAAGAAGAAGGCTATTTTTAAAAATTTACTCATTTATTTGGTATTAATCAATCGTTCGCAATTTACAACCAATTGTCTAGAATTGAGGGAGGGGGAGGGTATTTATTAGTATTTATTAGTATTTTTTACTGTTTCATAAAGTCCTTACAATTATGTACCTTCGCACACTCAAACATAGAATTGAGTTAAACAAAAAGGAATGTCTGAAAAAAAACGAATCTTATATATCGCCACAGAAATGTCGCCCTATTTAGAGCTGACCGAGTTTGCTGAGGTAATTAATAAGCTCGCCATA
>Ga0114958_10001753_pt1 | contig 16786 bp, 9 predicted proteins | sample C_130208_EF_Meta_FD_89577 | JGI IMG/M metagenome (GOLD analysis project Ga0114958, IMG submission 89577) | Freshwater microbial communities from Lake Croche, Canada to study carbon cycling - C_130208_EF_MetaG | ecosystem: Environmental > Aquatic > Freshwater > Lake | place: Lake Croche, Canada...
CCCGACGAGTTGCCACCGGCCAACCGCCGCCCGCAAGGCGACGGCAAGTTTATCGTGCGCACCGCCACGCCTGCCGCCACCTGGATCGGCCTCCACGTGCCGATCAAGCTCGGCTTCGGTCAACCCACTCCCGGCACCGTCGTGATTCGCGCCGATTCGCTCTGGACCTTGGCGCGCCTTCTGCGCCTCGGCCCGGGACTGGCCGTGGGCGCCGGCGCGTCGTTGCTTTCGGTGCTCTTCTGGCTGCCGCTCGTCCACAGCATTACCCGGTCGCTGGCGCGTCTCAATCGCGCGACCGAACGCATCGCCGAGGGCGAGTTCGCCACGCGCGTCGACCTCAGTCGCCGCGACGAGCTCGGCCACCTCGGCCACTCGGTTAACCGCATGGCCGAGCGACTTGATACGCTCGTAAACGGCCAAAAACGCTTCCTCGGCGACGTCGCCCACGAGCTCGGCTCTCCGCTCGGCCGCCTTCAGGTCGCCACCGAAATTCTCGAAACCCGCGCCGATCCCGCTCTACGCGCCCAGGTCGCCGACGTGCGCGAAGAGGTCCAACACATGGCCACGCTCGTCAACGAACTGCTCGCGTTCACCAAGGCCGGCCTGCGTCCCCGCGACACGCAACTCACCTCCGTTGCCGTCACGCCGCTCGTGCAGCGCGTCCTCGCTCGCGAGGATCCCACGCAGCGCGTAACCCCAAATCTCACCGCCGATCTCACCGTCCTCGCCGACAGCGAACTCCTCGAGCGCGCTCTCGCCAATCTCGTCCGCAACGCTCTCCGCTACGCTCCCGCCGGCACCATCACGCTCTCCGCCGCAGCCGCCGGGGCCAACGCGACGCTCACCCTCGCCGACGAGGGACCCGGGGTTCCCACCGACGCCCTCGCCCGCCTCGGGGAACCGTTCTACCGGCCCGACTCTGCGCGCGCCGCCGAAGCCGGCGGCACCGGCCTCGGCCTCGCTATCGTCCGGGCTGGCATCGCCGCCTGCGGCGGCACCGTGGTTTTTCGCAACCGCAAACCCCACGGTCTCGAAACAGAAATCACACTCGGCAGCCCAGCGCCATTTACACCGCCTTAAACAAATTCCGGTTCGGCCAAACACCGCCGTTACAAAACCGTGCTGAGATGATCGACGTTTCCATCGATCATCATGAAAAAAATCCTACTCCCCTGCGCGGTGCTGCTCCTTGGAGCGGCGACCGCTTTGCTCGCTCAAACCGCCGCTCCCGCCGCCCCGCGCGACGACGCGCCGCCGCCACCCCACCACGGACCGCCGCCGCTCCTGCTCGCCCTCGACACCGATCACGACGGCCAACTCTCCGCCGCAGAGATCGCACGGGCCGCCACGGCGCTCAAGACCCTCGACCGCGACGGCGACGGGGTTCTGTCCGCAGACGAGCTCCATCCGCCGCGCCCGGAACACACCGGCCCGCCGCCCTTCCCACATCCCTGAATAGCACCCACAAAAAAGGCGGACCGAGCGGTCCGCCTTTTTTGTGAACTGCTGCCAACGTCGCCTCAGTGCGATTTCGCCGCTGTCAGCAGCTTCTCCCGCGCCACGAAGTAGAGAAAGCCGGCGATCAACGCGAACGGCACCAGCGACAGGAGGTCCGAATTAGGCCCCGCGTAGAACGGGTTACTCGCATCGGCCCATTTTTGCAGTTTCGCGTCCACATCGCTGAGCACACCGGCGAGGAACGCGATAACTATGCCGGCAATGGCGCCGCCCGCAATGTAGCCCGAAGCCAGGAGGACGCCCGGGCTCTTGTCGGTCTCGGCGACAAATTCTTCTTCACCCATCTGCGCGTAGCCGGCTTTTTTCCGCATCGCACGATCGACGAGCCAGCGAATTGCGCCGCCGACGAAGAGCGGCGCCGACGAGGAGATCGGCAGATACACACCGACCGCAAACACCAGCGACGGCACCCCGCAGAGTTCCAACGTGATCGCGATCATCACGCCCAGCAGCACGAGCGCCCAAGGCAGTTTCTGGTCGAGAATACCCTTGATGATGTAGGAAACGAGCGTCGCTTTCGGCGCGTCAAATTTCCGCACCGTCGAGCCGTCAGGCCGTTCGGTGAACTGGCCGTTGATGCCGGGATCGACGAGCCAGACCGCCTTGCCCGCATCATCGACGAGGTAGCGGCCCGCGGGTCCGCCGGCGATATCCGTCTTTTGCCACACGCGATAGGTGCCCGCGTCGTCCTTGGCCTGCGGCCCCTGGAGTTGTTCACGTTTTTCCAGTTTGCTCACGTCCGTCGTAAGCCCGGCCGGTGCGACCTTGGCCACCGGCACATAGACCGTCGCCGTTTCGTTGAGCCGCATCAAAATCGGGCCGAGACAGATCGCCGAGCCCAGCGCACCGAGGAGAATTGCGATTTGCATCAACCGCGGCGTGCCGCCGAGCAAGAAGCCCGTCTTCAAATCCTGCGAAGTCGTGCCGCCGTTGGACGAGGCGATACACACGATCGCACCCACCGAAAGTGCGGTCACGTAGTAGGTGCCGCCCGTCCAGCCGACCAGGAGGAACACCAAGCAGGTCAGCAACAGCGTCGCCACCGTCATACCCGAGATCGGATTCGACGTGGACCCGACCTCACCCGTGATGCGCGACGACACCGTCACGAAAAGAAACCCGAAGGCCAAAATCATCAGTGCGCCGAGAAGGTTCATGTGCAGCGACGGCGCCAACATGATGCCTGCGAGCAACAACACGCAGCCAACGCCGACAAATTTCATCGAGAGATCGCGGTCCGTGCGCAGATCGCTGTCTACTTCGGCCTCGGCACCCTCCCGTTTGAGCAAACCGATATCATGTAGCCCGCCTTTAACGCCGTGGAGAATCGTCGGCAACGCACGAAACAGACTGATGATACCGCCCGCCGCCACGGCACCCGCACCGATGTAGAGAACGTAGGCGCTGCGAATCGCGTGCGGCGACATCTCCGAAATCAACTGCGTTCCTGGCGCCAGCGGGGCGCTGAGGTGATCGCCGAAAAATTTTATCAACGGAATCAGCACGAGATAGGCGAGCACGCCGCCGGCCGCCGTGATCGAGGCCACGCGCGGCCCGATGATGTAACCGACACCGAGCAACTCGGGCGAAATTTCCATGCTCACCGAGCCGGCCTTGAGCGGCGCGCCGAAGACTTTTTCCGGCACGTCCTTCCACCCTTTGAACGCGATGTTGAGCGTCTTGTAGTGCAGCCCGATGCCGAAACCCGTGAAGATCACCTTCGCGCCCGGCGATTGGCCGAGTCCGGCCGCCTTGGCGGCCTTCATCTCCGCCTGCGCCGAGGGTGAGGCCAACGCGCGGTCCGCGGCGTTAGCCCCTGCTTTCAACACCGCCGCACACGCCGTGCCCTCGGGGTATTTCAGGACACCGTGTTCCTTAACAATCAACGCCCGGCGAAGCGGAATCATCATTAGAATTCCAAGCAAGCCACCGAGAACGGCGACCAACATGACGCGCGTGAGTTCGAGATCGAAACCGAGAATCAAAATTGCCGGCATCGTAACACCGACGCCAAACGCGATCGACTCACCTGCTGAGCCGGCCGTCTGCGTGATGTTGTTTTCCAAAATCGTCGAATCGCGTACGCCGAATTTTGACATCATGCGAAACAACGCCAGCGAGATCACCGCTACGGGGATCGAAGCGCTAACGGTGATGCCGACTTTCAAAACGAGATACAGCGACGAAGCCCCAAAGATCGTGCCTAGGATGACACCGGTGATCACGGCGCGCGTCGTAAACTCGCGCATGACGACCGAGGGCAGGATAAACGGTTCGTGAGACTTCGGGCCGAATTGAGATGCCATAGGGTATTTGGGTTGGACCGACGATGGCGGAGTCTGCGTCACCCGCGAGCCGTTATTTGCGAGTATGCACTGGCCACTCGCCTCAGACGCCAACTAGGTTTCCCGCACCTCTTTTTCATGAAATACTCCACACACATCGAGAACCCTGACGTTGTTCTAGTCGGCAGCGGCATCATGTCCGCCAACCTCGCCGCCCTGCTCAAACGCCTCGATCCCAAGCTTACGATTCAAGTCTACGAAGTGACCGAGGATCTAGCCCAGGAAAGCTCCAATGGCTGGAACAACGCCGGCACCGGGCACGCTGGCATCTGCGAACTCAGTTACACGCCCAACCGCGAATCTGACGGCTCAGTCAACGTAAGTAACGCGATCAAAATTTTCGAGCAATTCGAATGCTCAAAGCAATTTTGGAGCTATGCCGTTGCCCAGGGTATGATCGATCAGCCGAAGGAGTTCATAAACCCTGTCCAACACCTCAGCTTCGTCCATGGGCAGGATCAGGTGGATTATCTAAAGGCGCGCCACGCCGGCCTCGCCTCACACCATTTTTTCCGCTCGATGGAATACTCGACCGATCGCACGACCATCGGCCGCTGGGCTCCATTGCTGACCGAGCAGAGGGCAGTAGGGCCAATTGCCGCGACTAAGATGGATTCGGGCACCGACGTTAATTTCGGCAACATCGCCGGTAAACTCTTCGCTTGGCTCGCGCGCCAACCCGGTTGCGGCATCGCCAGCCACCACCGCGTCACCGATCTCAAAAAAACCACCGGCGGCTGGGACGTGAGCATCCGTGATCTCGGCACCGGCGCCACGCGTCACAACCGCGCCAAGTTTGTCTTCGTCGGCGCCGGTGGCGGCAGCCTGCATCTGCTTCAGAAATCTGGCATCCCCGAAGCGCGCGGCCTCGGTGGTTTCCCCATCGGGGGCCAATGGCTCGTCTGTGAAAACCCAGCCATCGTCGCACGCCACCAAGCCAAGGTCTACGGCCAAGCCCTCGACGCCGCGCCCACGATGGCCGTACCGCATCTCGATTCCCGCATCCTCGACGGCAAAAAAACGCTTCTCTTCGGCCCGTTCGCCGCGTGGACGACCAAGTTCCTTCATCGCAAAGGCAGCATCTGGGACCTCCCCGGCTCCGTCCGCCTCCACAATCTCACCACGCTGCTGAAAATCGGCGCGAGCAATCTTCCGCTCGTGCGCTACCTCGTCCAACAAGGCACCCAAAGCATGGCCGATCGTATGGCGGTACTGCACATTTTTTATCCCGCAGCCCAAGCCTCCGACTGGAAACTCATCGACGCCGGCATCCGCGTCCAAGCGATCAAAAAAACCGACGGCGAGGCCGGCATCGTCCACTACGGCACTGAGGTCATCACTGATTCCGAGCGCACGATCTCCGCGCTCCTTGGAGCCTCACCCGGCGCCTCCGTGTGCGTCCACATTGTGCTCGAGGTGATTAAAAAATGTTTCCCCGATTTGGTTAACTCACCCGCTGGCCGCGCGCGACTCAAAGAGATGATCCCGACCTTCGACGTGGACATCAAACTCCCGGAAAACGCCGCGTTCTTCCAAGCCCACAGCGACCAAGCGGAGAAAAATCTCCAGCTCCTCTAAAACTCCACGATCCTACGCCATGCCCACGATCTACACCGCAGCCGTCGATTTCGGCGCCACCAGCGGCCGCGTCATCCTCGGCGCTTGGTCCAAAAACCGTCTCACCCTCAAAGAGGTTCACCGCTTCCCCAATACCTTCCGCACGCTCGCTGGTCACGATTACTGGGATGTCGGCACGCTCTGGCACGAGGCGCAGACCGGCCTGCGCAAAGCTGTCGCCGCCCTCCCCCGCGGCGCCAAAATCGCCTCCGTCGGTGTCGACGTCTGGGGCGTGGACTTCGCCCTTGTTAACGACACTGGTCGCCTCGTCTTCCCGATTCACGCTTACCGCGACGCTCGCACCCAACCCGGACTGAAACGACTAGCTCACACTCGCGCTGCGCTCGAACGCATCTACGACGCTACCGGCATCCCCAACGCGTTCTACAATTCCTCGCTCCAACTCGAGGAAACCGTCGCCTCCTGTCCCGCGATCACCGATCTCGCGACGCGCTGCCTGTTTTTGCCCGATTATTTTAATTTTCTGCTTTCGGGCCGCATGGAAAACGAGTTCACCATCGCCAGCACCACGCAGCTCATCGACGTGCATTCAACTGAATGGTCACGCGCCGCGCTAAAACATTTTCGATTACCGCCGCAGTGGTTCACCAAACCGATCCTCTCCGGCACCCGTCTGGGCCAAGTTAAAAACTTCCCAGAGCTCACGGGCACGCAAGTCATCGCCGTACCCGGCCACGACACCGCCGCCGCTTACGACGCGATGCCCGCCAACCCCGATGGCACCGATCTTTTCCTCAGTTCTGGGACGTGGTCGCTCGTCGGATTCGAGAGCGATCGCCCAGTACTCGGGGCCGAAGCACATGTCGCGCGCATCTCAAACGAACGTATCGGCGATGGCCGATATCGACCGCTCACCAACGTAATCGGCCTCTGGTTGCTTGAAGGCACCTTGAAAGATTTTTCCTCCCGGCCTGCTGATGATAAAGCCTGGGCCGCTCTCATAACCGCCGCCGAAAAACTGCCCGCACCCGCTGCGCTACTCGACGTCACGGATCCCGCTTTCACCAATCCCAAGTCGATGAAAACCGCCATCGATACTCAACTTAAACGCCGCAAGTTACCCGCCCCGAGAACCCTCGCCGCCTACACACGTCTCATCTGCGACTCCCTCGGCCGCGGCCATGCCGACGCGATGCGCGCCTTCGAAAAAATGGCAGGCAAAAAATTTCGCCGTATTCTCATCGTCGGCGGCGGCTCCAAAAATCGTCTACTTTGCCAAGCCACCGCCAACGCCGCTGGCATTCCCGTGGTCTCGTTCGCACTCGAAGGCACCGCCGTTGGCAACATCGCCAGTCAGCTCATCGCCCTGCGCGCCGTGAAAGATCTCCCGACCTTCCGCCGCATGCTCGGCGCGAACTTGGCGAAGAAAATTTACACCCCGCGCGGAATAGCCTAGGAGCACAAAAAAGAGCGGGGGATGCGGCTTCGCAACCTCCCTTAACCCTCCCATAAATCTTTTTATATCATCCAATCCTATACCACCGATCCCATTTTGCAGAACTTGATGGACACAACTACTTGAAGGAACTTCAGGATCCAGTGAAGCCGGAACCACCCCTCAATTCTGCCGTAAGCTTAGCAGGCGTGTAACTTAAGGGAATCCCGGCTATTCAGGGTCGGGAGGAGGTCAATTAGCCGTGCTGACGAGAGGTTGCGTCCATGCACACTCGACTTCGCCAGAGACACTTGCATTAGGCTTAAGCTTGGAGGATATGATTTTTGCCCGCACGTATAGTTCATCTCCCTGTAGAGTGTATGAAGCGTGAGTGCCGCTGATTTCGGCGAGGACGGTGCCTACATCTTTACTGTAACGGCGGTGTGGCAGAGTTTTTGCCCCGTCCTCGCCAGCAGTAGTAGGAATGATTTGGCTCGTGGGGTCATAGTTCCTGCGGGTGCCGATAAATCTCGTCACATAGGTGACCCCAGGCTCGGCCTGAATTTCGAGCGCAAGGTCGCGCCCACTACGCCGCACCTCAGTCAGTGTCACACCGGATGAGGCGTAAAAATCGCCATCCTCCATCGCGGTAATCAGCGACTCGGCCGTAAGGTGGCGCGCCCGCACCATGATCCAGCCGCGTCCGGGGTTGCTGCGGCCGATCAGGAACGAGTGGTAGTGATGGCTGTCGTCCACCCCCAAGCCAAACAATGGTGGCAGATGCAACTCGGCGAGTCGGCGAGTGAGAATCGCATCCCACATTTCTTCGGTGCCGAGATGCGTGGCGTCGCCCGCGTTGCGCACACTGGCGTGGCCGTTGTAAACTTCAAAGAATTGTTCGCCGTGCAATTGCATCAACTCTTCGGCTGTTATGCCCCAGACGAAATTGGGGTGATTAATATGTGGAAACATCGGCTGGCCGGTCTTCACACGCTGAGCGAGGGCGGCGTCAATCGTCTGTTGCATGACCGTGAGTGCGTTGTCTCCTTCGGCTGGCGGAACGAGTTCGCGCGGGTTTATAAAGTTGATATGCACTGGACCACCCATCTCCGGGGCCACATCAGTTTGAGGGCGTTTCCACGCCGAGGTGATTTCTTCGCTAGGTATCATCAAAAATCTTCCTGGCTCTTCGAGCAACGAACGATACTCAGAAAGCGGTTGGAGCCGCACTTCCTTGCGTCCGTCACGCTCGCGCAATTTCACCCAGTCGGAGCCGAAGCGGCGCTGGTATTTTTCCAAAACAGCGCCACCGCCGCGTTGCACGATTTCGCCAGAGTTGACCGTCGGCGGCCGGAGCGGGAACCAGCGCTCGCCTTGTTGGAGCCGATTGTGATCCGAGATGGCTAGAAAATGGTAACCTTCGCGTTTATACCAATCGGCGACCATCTCGGGGTAGTCATCGCCATCACTCCACAGCGAATGGGTATGAAGGTTCCCCTTGAACCAACGCGACGCCGTAGCCGGTGCGGCCGGCGCAGGTTCAACCCCGCGGAGAGCAATCGCCGGAAGTAGAGCTACTATGAATAGCAATACAGGCCTCAACGCGAAGTTAACTTCCAGAAGTGAGAAATTGATCATAGTGCAAATTAAACAGAACAGACAGATGAAGTCTTTAAATGGATTGCATAGTCCAACCGCTTAACGCCTTTGCATAGTGCGCAAATCCCATTCCGCAGGATCAAAGGATTCCCGCGTCTGCGGCACCATGGGGTAGCCACCGACTTGTTGTTCGCTATCGATAATCAGCCCTATCCCCTGCCGCGTTTCGAGGACGATCCGCCGGTCGATCGCGTCTCGATCCCATGGGCGAGCCCCGGCATTCTGCAGCACCGCTTCTTCTACCTGCGTCACCGCAATCACCTGCAAACCCGGCTGCCAGTTGACCGGCACCGGATGCGCTAATATCCGCCCCGTTGCGCCCTTTGCCAGCGCTGTCATGGGCGTGGGGCGGCCCGCCCGATCCACCGCCATGTTGTCTTTCAAATACAGACTCAAATCGCCGATGCCTTCCAACACCAACATGGGCAGTCCAGGCCTCGTGTCCTGTCCAGCCCGCATGAAATTGCCCACAAGATACATCTGACCTTCTTCTAATTTGCGCCCATGCCAGAGGATATCTGGCAGGCGGTAACCGACGGCCTGCGAGCCCGGATTGAATATGAAATTATTCACGATGGCCACCCGAGTTCCACCCTTGGCCAGGGGATTTCACTGTGAGCAATCGGCGTAGATGTTGCGCGTAATCAGAATGTCCGTAGAATTATCCATGATCAGCGAACCCTTGGAGTGTTCGCCGCTCGCGTGGGTGGCGTGGCTAAGGCCTTCGGCAATGATGTTATTGCTTAACGTCACACGATGAGAGGTGTTTTTTCGCCATTCATCGGCCGTTGCACCCACAAACGCTTTGCCGGAAACACTCAGGTTTTCATCCACGGACCAGGAGAACGAACAGTGATCAATGATCACGTCTACACCGCCGCCTTCGGTGGACATACCGTCCGGCTCCCAACCAATTTTCTTCGCATACGAACCCGTGCCTGGTCGCACGCGAATATGTTGGACCAGGACGTCATGCGTCTCGATCGAAAGTCCGCCGCGAATCAGCGTGATACCGGGCGACGGCGCGGTCTGGCCCGCAATAGTCAGAAAGGGTTCCCGAATCGCTACTGACGTGTTGTGTGGAGCAGTTAGCGGGCTGAGGTCTATCACACCCCCGACCTCGAAAACAACGATTCGCGGTCCCTTCGTCCGCAGAGCCTCGACCAGCGACCCCGGCCCCGTTGCCGAGAGCGTGGTCACCCGTAAAATTTGCCCACCACGTCCGCCGGGCGTCGCAGCCGCCCAGCTCTCCGAACTCGGAAAGGCGATCCCATCCGCTGCGGCCAAGTAAGCCACCGTACACCATATCGCTACCCACCCTATCACACCAAGCCTGATGCTAGGGAAGCTAGATTCGAGCATGGTCACTTAAAGATCGAATGTCGCAGTAAAAATGAACTGGCGTGGATCGACAATGCGAAATGCACTTGGTCGGCCGTTCGGATAGGCGCTGATGGCCTGCAGTCGTCCACCCTCTTGGAGGTTGCGCACGTTCAGTTGGAGCTTTACGCCCACTTTTTCGGAAAAAATACGCAAGTTATATGCAACAAATGTGTCCGCATACCAGCGTGCCTTTTCGTAAATCGGTCGGTTCGGATCGAGTTCTGTAATTTGTGCGGGCAGTTGTTGCACGCCGTAGTAACCGATGGCGCCTTTATCCTCCCAGCGCAGTGCGCCTCCGACACTGAAGCGTTTCAAAACGGGATGCTCGGTAAGTCCGGCCAGTCGGTAGCTGTTAAGCAGGTTGACTCGATACTTACGAATTTGCGGGCGGCTCTTGCCCTCGGTGGCTTTCGCGAGATTGAGTGGAGCGGTCACACTGGCGGCAAGGTAGTCGGAAGCAGACGCAAGGTTGCCGTAACGATTGGTGAACCAAGGTACGTTGAGTTCCGGATCGATAAGTTTCTGCCAGACGGGCAATCGCTCGGCCACCCACCTGGAAAGGCCGGGCGCGATAGCCGAGGTACTTGACTCCAGCTCGGTCAGGTTGAGCTTCGCGGTCCAAAAATTCGCGGTATTATAGTTAAGCTCAAGCTCGGTGCCTTTTGAGCGGACGTTATCCACCTCTGCTAGCGTGGGGTTGAGGTTGGTAAGATATCTCGCGTCTAAGCCCGTGAGGTTGGCGACCTGTGTGTTGATCTGATCTTGGGTCAGCGTCTGATCTCGAGCCCGCGCGGCATTCGTCACCCAGGTGGTTGCGAGCGGCACGAGGTTGAACGGAGTCTGGGTGCGGTTTGAGGTATCAAAGTCGAGTCCGCGTGCACGAGTCGCCAGGGTGGTCGATTGGCTGTCGCGGGCATTGATTTGCTTGGTATCGTAGCGGGTAATGCGGACAACGAGTTTGCCATCAAAGAGATTCAGACCGAATCCGTAGTCACGCCCTTTACCAGCCGGATCGGGCACCGACTGGAGGTGCAGATCCAAGGCAGGCGAACTCGGTTCAAAGCTGTTCGAAGCGTTCGTGTGCAGACTAAGCCAGCGTAACGGCTTCACTACGACACCGGCCGTTTTCGTATGGCCGGAATTATAGGTCCAGTCGCCGGGCGCCCAGCGGTTGATGTCGGTCTGGCTAATGGTGATGCCGTCCGGCTGAATCGTCGGCGTGACGCCCGTGCGGTTATAGTTGCGATCTTCGCGCAGGCCAAAAGTGGTTACAATCCGGTCTTGCAGCAGGAAACTCTGGGCCACCGCACCCTTGGTCTTAAGTATGTTCCAAAGATTGCTCGTTCCAGCCGTGTCGGTGTCGACGTAAGCCGGCCCGATGACCGAGGGCTCGGTCCTGATAGCACCGGTCAATGCGTTGCCCCAGCGGTAATCATACTTGCCGGGTGCGAACGGCGCTGGGCCATAGTCGACATTGCGACCGACATTGTCGCCGACGTAGTAGCGAAAGTAACTGATCGTGGGAATCGTGGACGAGCTCGCCCGATTGAATCCGGCTGCAAGCCAATCGTGGCCGTCTAGGATGACATCGCGATAGGCAATTTGGCGCCGCTGGGTGTCCTTGTATTCCGCGTAGGTAGATAATTGGTGCAGACCAAGCCAGTGCAGTGCCCCTTTCTCGCTGCGCAGATCAAGTTTGTAAGCGAGCTGCGCGCGGTAGGTTTCACGCCGATAAGGTTGTTCGTAAGTGAGCGGGCGCCACACGCCGATGAACGGTCGCAGGAAAAAAGGGTTCACCGTGCCGTCCGGCAGACGCTCGTTAACGTCCATCACCAGATTTCCCGATGCACCTTGGCTGTCGGCCCGGCCGACCAGATCGCGACGGTTCCGCTGGGAATCCTCGCGCAGAAATCCAATCTGCAGCGCCAGCGTTTGCTGCCGTGTGTTTAGAAATATCTGCTCCACCTCGGCATTGCCAGTGAGCGTGCGATCGCGCAGGCGGTTGACTGCGGCGAGGTTCACTACAGACCAATTGTAGATTGCGCTGTTACTAACCGAAGGTGCATTAGAAAAAAGCGGCTGATTCGTACGCACGTCCTCGGGAGCAGTGTTGACGAGAAAGACCGATTGATCGCGGGAAGCTGGAGTAGTGGTGGTGGTTGCCTGCGTGATGCCCCAAAAGCCCACGGTGCCGTTGCCGTCGACGAACATCGTTGAATTTGACCTGCCCGTACCGGCAGTGTTCGAAAAATACGCGGGGAGGGTAGTAATACTAAACGTGCCTGTGCTTGGCACGCCGTTAAGGGTGACACGGGAGGTGACAGGATTCCAGGTAGGTGATCCTGAATTCAGCCAACCGGTGATCGTGTCACGCGGCGTCGAGGTGTTCGGTCGGTTGCCGGAGATTTTATAATACGAGTAGGACGCCCTTAGGGTCGTGAATTTGAAGGGCTGGTATTTCACCATGCCGTTGAGCCGCGTGGTGTCGGTGCCAGAGGGTTTACGGACAAATCCATCGTGCTGAAAGACTGCGCTACCTCGGATCGCCAAAACATTTCTTCTAAGCACACGGTTCAGATCCAGCCCGGTCCGGTAACCATCGAAACTATCGACCCGTGCGCTGACCTCGGAACGATTTCGCGTGAGATTTGCGGAGCTAGGCTGCAGGTTGACCGTGCCGGCGGCGCCACCGAGGCCAAAGATATTAGCATTGGGCCCGCGGCTGATTTCAACTGCGTCGATGTTGCTTGGATCGATCGGCACGCGCCCGCTCGTCTCGTAGTTACCGAATGAAATATTGGCTGGGCCGAGGCCGCGGACACGGTTGGCATTACTTGGGTTGAGCTGGGTGTTGTCGATGGGCGCGCCGTTGCGATCCACCGTGAAATCGGTAAAGGTGCCGGTACCCTCGGTCCCGGCCTCATAAAGAAATATATCGTTGATATCGAGTGCGGCGAAATCAGCCATCTGGGCCTTGGTCACGACGGTCAGCGAGGCGGCAAGGTCCTCCACTTTCGAGTTGAGGCGGGTGCCCGCCATTGTGTTCGCAGAGTAATAGCCCTGCCGGTCACCACGGACCTCAAAAGGTGAAATCACAACGGGGGTTTCACCGTTCTTATCGACGGCGGCAACGTTGGTCGCCGGCAAGCCCTGTGCGTGCAGAAGAGACAGAGTGCCGATCGACAAGACAAGAAATTGTCCAAGCCGCGGCAATAAGAAGCGAACCTTCAATTGCGAAAGCCTCAGTTTTGAAATCGTAGTGCTCATAACGATCCTCATAGGTCCGAAGTCACGGTTAGCGCCGCCGTTGAAATGCGCAGCCGCATGCTCTCATGAGGCGATGCTTCCTTGTGTGCACAGCTAGCTGGGCAGGCCCTCGTGTCCTGAAAATCAACCGCAGCGAAGTGACCGAGATTAAACGTTGAAATGACTGGGGAGGTAGAGGGCGCTTTCACCCCTACGCGCGCACCATGCTGCGCGCCACATTGAACATTGCGTTGCGCGTTATGGATTAAATAGCCACCGTTTGGCGTGATAAGCGCGCGCGAAATGCACGGTAAGATCGAGACGAACAGGCAGAGGTGGCGAGCAAACTGGAGGGAGAGCCGCAAACGAGAGACATCGATCATGTGAGTGCACGTGATAGTTGTTCGCGGCAACGAACCGACGGCATTCGCGTGACGTTACGGTAACAATCCCGACATTTAAATGTAAGGAAAGCATGCGACGTTAAGCTCACGAATTAGCCCCGATTAACAAAATCCTATTTTTTAGAACTCGCTGGATCCACATTGAGATCTTACACTCTGGACATCGCTGCCATCTGAAAATGAAGCTGGCTGGTTCAAGAACCGTCGATGCGAGAGTGCCTAGTCCTTGCAGATAAAAAAACGTGCCGCTGCCTTAGGCCTGCTCTCGATATTTCATGTCGCTATTCTTTGCTAGCAGCTTCACCCAGCCACGCCTCAATATACCGAAGGCTCTAGCGAAAAGTCATCTGAGCAAAACCCAACTTCAAAAAAGTGGTCCCACGGCGAAAGAGCGTCGCTGCTAAGAGCTGGCACCCCGCACGTTGCATATGCACGCTGAAACTCGCAGTGAGGAATACGCGCCATGACATGGGTGAAGAGGGTTTGACCGGTGTTTATACAATGTCCGACCACCCAAAGCGCCCTCCGGGTTCAAATCGTGAGCAGCCTCTTAAAGCCTTAACTCCATGCAAAAATGGTGCTTACATTACGCCATTGGTCACTGAGTGAGACAATATTGGGGTAAACGCCGCGCTTTTTTTAGGTTTAAATTTAGGCACCTGTCTTACCATATGTTCACGCGCTCGGCGCGCTCCCGACGCATCGCTGCACCCTCGGGGACGCCGAAGGCCGCGGCAAATTCATCGAGATTAGTCAGCGGGCCATTAGCGCGATATTCTCCAGGTGAATGCGGATCGGTCATGACGCGCATTCGCAAATTTTCCGGGCGAATGTTATTACGCCAGATTGTCGCCCAGCTCAGAAAAAAACGCTGCTCGGGCGTGAACCCGTCGATCGGCGTGCGTGGTTGATCGGCAAGGGCTTTTTGCAGAGCGGCGTAGGCAATTTTGACTCCGCCGAGATCGGCGATGTTTTCTCCGAGCGTAAGTTCGCCGTTGAGATTGAGGCCGGGCAGCGGCGCATAGCCGGCAAATTGTTTCACCACCACGGACGCGCGTTCCTTAAAACGGGCCGCGCTCTCAGGTGTCCACCAATCAGTAAGATTACCCTGCGCATCAAATTGTCGGCCTTGGTCGTCGAAGCCGTGGGTCATTTCATGCCCGATCACCGTGCCGATACCACCATAGTTGACCGCATCGTCAGCTTTGGGATCAAAAAAGGGCGGCTGCAATATTCCAGCGGGAAACGCGATGCCGTTAACCGAAGGACTGTAGTAAGCGTTCACGGTAGGGGGCGTCATGCCCCACTCGGCTTTATCGACCGGCTGACCGATTTTGCGAAAATTACGCCGTGTCTCAAATTCAGCTGCACGGAACACATTCAACACGTGAGCCCCGCGATCAATTTTGACTGTGCTGTAATCTTTCCACGTATCGGGATAACCCATCTTCACGGTGAATGCATCGAGCTTGGCTAGCGCGCGGGTGCGCGTGGGTGCATCCATCCACTCAAGCGTTTCCAAACGCGCCCGCAAAACAGCGCGTAGGTCAGCTACAAGCTTGAGCACACGCGCCTTGGCTTCGGGTGGAAAATATTCCGCGACGTAAAGCTGACCGAGGGCCTCGCCCAACGAATTATCGGTCTGAGCCACGATGCGTTTCCAGCGCGCCTTCAAAGCTGTGGTGCCATTGAGCGTCGTGCCGAAAAATGCGAAGTTCTCATTCACAAACGCAGCGCCGAGATGCGGCGCCGCGGCGCGTATAAGATGCCAGCGCAGATAAGTCTGCCAATCGGCGATGGACGTCGCGGACAGTTCAGTAGCAAAGGCTTTATAGAAATCCGGGTGCGCGAGATTGATCTCGGTAAACGGTGGAGTTTCCACGGCTTTGAAATACGCTGCCCAATCGAGCGCGCCCGTGGTTTTGGTCAGATCCGTGACCAGCATTTTATGATAACTCGCGTAAGGATTACGCAGAAGCACCCGCTTCAAAGAAGCGGAGGCGAACTTGGTCTCGAGCGCGATAACGGCAGCAGCGGCGCTATCTGCGACCGGCGGCGCATCGCCAAGCAAAACAAACATCTTACTCAAATGGGCCCGGTAGGCAGCGCGAATATTTTTCGATTTCTCGTCGTCGTTCAGATAATAATCGCGATCAGGCAATGATAGCCCGCCTTGACGGAGTTGAGCAATCTCAAGGTTGCTGTTTTTCGCGTCGGCTCCGCTGTAAAAACCGAAACCTGCGCGAACACCCATGCGATGAAATCGCGCGAGCGAGGCCATGATGTCGTCGGGTGTTTTAATCGCAGCGATGTACGCAAACTCAGGCGCAAGCGGGCGTGTGCCCGCGGCTTCGATGGCCGCTTCGTCCATACCGCTAGCGTAAAAATCACCGACGAGTTTCTCAATCGCCGAAGGCGTCTTGGCGGTAGCGGCGCGTTCCAAAATCGTGAGAAGATTTTTTTGATTATCTTCCTGAAGAACGGAGAAGCCGCCCCAGCGACTTTCTTCGGCCGGGACGGGATTATTTTTCAACCACGTCCCATTCGCGTATCGGTAGAAATCGTCCTGCGGACGAATTTCGGGATCAAAATTTTTCGGATTAATTTCCGCGTGAGCGAGAGTACTCAACGCGAGGACGAAGGCGGCGTGGGCCGCGCGGGTAATAGTTCGCATGAGGCAAACTTTCTCCGGGCGACGCATCGCGCAAGCCCGTTATCATCATCTACCGGGCATAAAAAAGCCCCGGTTGGGGCCGGGGCTTGATCAAAAAGAAACTAACCGTACTCAGCGCAGGAACGCTTCGTGCAAGCCACCGTCCACGGTGACAATCTGGCCGGTGGTTTTACTTAGGCGCTGCGATACGAGGAGGAAATACGCCTCCGCCTGATCGGCGGGCGTGATCGGTGCCTTCGTAAGGGTGCGGTCTGCGTAGAATTGAGCCAATTTCGATACGAGCGAATCGGTCGCTTCGTCGTCCTTGTAAGGGATGTTATATTTCGCGAGTGAGCCAATGACGCGATCGCGCGGGAACATCGCGGAACCTTGAACAACGGTGGCGGGAGCGACACCGTTCACCCGCACCAGCGGCGCGAGTTCCATGGCAAGTTCGCGCACGAGATGGTTGGCGGCAGCCTTTGAGCAATCGTAGGCCAGCGAACCTTTTTTCGCGACGGCGGCATTGGCCGAAGTCGTGAGCACGAGCTGGCCTTTGAGCCCC
>Ga0114958_10001755_pt1 | contig 16765 bp, 12 predicted proteins | sample C_130208_EF_Meta_FD_89577 | JGI IMG/M metagenome (GOLD analysis project Ga0114958, IMG submission 89577) | Freshwater microbial communities from Lake Croche, Canada to study carbon cycling - C_130208_EF_MetaG | ecosystem: Environmental > Aquatic > Freshwater > Lake | place: Lake Croche, Canada...
AATAATAGAATGGATTATACCTTCTAATTTTAATACTTTCACTTTATCCCCAATTTTTAAATCTTCATCAGATTCGTTAATTTTTTTTATAATTTCTGCATCAAATAATTCTTCTTTTTCATCATTTAATGTAACTAAACAATATTTTTTATCAGGTAGTTTTGTTTTTAGTTCAACATCCTCAATCCATTCAGAATGTTTTAGTCTACGTACACTTCCATCAATATTAAAATCATAAAAAAAATCTTTTCTTTCACCTTCTAATTTTGGATTTAATATTTTAACTCTATCGCCAACTGTTAAATTACCACCTTTTTGATTTCTTAAACTAACTAAATTAAGATACTTATTTTTATATTTTAAATACTTTATATAATATATATTCATTATTAATAATAGATATATAAAAATAATATTCTATATATTTATAGTATGAGCAATAAAATTTTTGAAATTTATAATCAAGATTGGTATTCAGAATATTCTTTTTTTAATTTAGATTTCTTTCACGGAATTCTATTATCAGGTATTAAAGTAATTATCAAACAAAAAAAGTCTGATTATAATGGTTCAATTTCATTAAATTTTAATTTTTATAAAGAAAATAAATGCTTATTACATAAATTATTAGAAAACAACATAAAAATAAATATTGATGTTGATTATCAAATATTCATTGATTATAATTTAGAATATGCTATAAATAATAAGCTTATTAATTTAGTTACTAGTTTAATAGAATTAAATATAAATATTGATTATGCAGATATTGACGGAAATACAGCGTTACATATTGCGTGTGAAGAAGGTGATAATAAATTAGTATGTAATTTGCTAACAAAAAAATGTATTGTTGATAAAAGAAATAATTTAGGGAATACACCTTTAATTGAAGCGTGTGTAAATAATTATTTTTTTATTATTACTCAATTAATTGATTATGGTGCAGATGTTAATATATTAACAAATAATGGATGGTCTCCTTTAATGTTTGCTTGTTGTAATTACGAAGATAATACTATTATAGTAGAATATTTAATATCAAAAGGGGCTAAAATAGATATAACTTCGAAAGATGTACCATCAATTATTGAGTTACCTAAAATGTTAGGTAATATTAAAATTTGCGAATATTTAGAAAAAATTAAAATCAGATAGATAACAACAGCAATTTCTTTATTTTAAAATTTAAAAATAAAAAAATTGAAATAAAAACCATTTATCAGCATTAGAAATAAAGATAATGTCCCATTTCACCAATCTGGAGAAGATTTTCAATACCACCAACGATAAGGACCTCTTCTGGTCTAATCTTTGGGCAACCGATCCTCGTATGAAGCAGTTTATCGACGAGGTGCTTGCTACCTATACTCCTTCTGGCAGTTCAGAGGTTAATGAGATTCTACTTACTGACTCTTATAAGGCAACTCAGTTTAATATGGGCTTCGAGACGGAGTTCGATGAGACTGGGAAGAAGGAGTTCCTCAGTTATATGTTTGCGTCCGTGGAGGCCCGAAAGGGTGCCCGTGACCCCTATATTATCGTTGCAGGCAATGATGCTAATTCCAAGTTTCTGACGTATGCTCGTATTCAGATGTGGAAGATTAAGGATGCTATTCACTTTTATGCTGCCCACTTCAGTACTCCTTTCCACAGCGGCAAGTATCACTTTAACCCCTTCCCTTGGCTGGTTGTCGTCCTCAAGTATGGTGGTTGCCTGCCTCTGAAGTATACGGGTGTGCCCGACGGTACAATCATCCCTATCACTATCCCTATTTGCACGGTCGAGAACACTGACCCTTACTGTGCTCAGCTCGTCTCTCACTTCGAGGGTCTGCTCCAGAAGGCTATCTGGTATCCCACGACTGTTGCGACAAATGCTCTCGGGATTAGCACTGTGATTAAGCAGGCTCTTCTCAAGACTACGAGTGAGGATGTTGTGAATGGGTGGCTTCCCTTTGCACTCCAGGACTTTGCTTATCGTGGTGTTACTTCCGAGGATGCGGCTCGTATCGGGTGCGGTGCTGTCCTCTACGTGACGATGGGTAGTGACACTGTCCCTGCTGTCAAGCACGTTATGGATACTATGGGCAACGGTCAGATGCTGGGCTACTCAGTGGCAGCAATCGAGCACAATCAGGCTATGATGAAGGGTCGTGATGGAGAGTTCCTAATGGTTAAGCGTGTCCTGAAGGCTTATCCGACGGGTATTCTGTCTTATGTTGCTGACACGTATGATATGAACAACTTTGTGGAGACGGTTACTACGGGCGAGATCTTCCAGCTGATTATGGCTCGTGATGGCTCTTTTGTGCTTCGTCCGGACTCGAACTTTGCCAATGCGGATGGTACGGAGATGACTCCTGCTGAGACGATTCGTAAGATCTTCACTATCCTCAAGAAGAACGTTCCCTATACTACCAATCCTCAGGGGTTTAAGGTCCTCGACTCTCACTACAAGGTGATTTTCGGCGACGGCCTCAACATTCCCAAGATTCGGTCTGTTTGTGCGGTCCTGGTCGAGGATGGGTGGTGCGTGACAAATATCGTCTTCGGTGTGGGTGGCAACCTGGCACAGAACATCAACCGTGACACTTTCCGGTTTGCGATGAAGGCATCCGAGGAGACCTTTGAGGTGACGACTGCTGATGGGCAGACGTACACTGAGGTGCGACAGGTGTGCAAGGAGACTCCTGGTAAGCAGTCAAAGAAGGGGCGTTTCCACGTGGGCGTCTTTGATGGCGTTGTGCAGTGCAACTCTATTGACGATCCGAAGGTGAAGGATGTTCCTAATATGCTTGTCCAGTACTGTGTGAACGGTAACGAGACTCGGCCCCGTGACAATATCGACACAATTCGTGCTCGTGTCAGTGAGGGGCGTCGTGTTCTGGGCCTGTAAATATTTCATTTATATTAATTTAATAATACATTTATTAATAAATTATTATGGTACTACTAATTTTCTTCTTTTATATTAATGGAATATTATAAGAAATATTTAAAATATAAATCTAAATATTTAGAATTATATAAACAAATAAATAACAATAAAGTAAATATATATGAACCTAATGAACATCCTCTAGCACATTTTAAAAAATATAATTTTATACAATCTGGTGGAAATTTACCAAAAATGTATACTACTGATATCCCTGCTAAAATTGAAGAATTCTTAAAAACAGGTAGTAAAAAAATAGGTATTGTTTATGCTCCAACTGGTTATGGTAAAACAGTAACAGGTTGTCGTATAATAGCAAAAGTTGTTAATGAAATCAGAAGTACTACTTCAAGAAAAATAACTGGTGAAATATTAATGCCTTTTAGAGTATCAGTAAAAGAAATGTATAATTATTTAAATATACTTGGTAGCGAACAAAGAGAAACATTGAAATATGGATATGCAATGGGAGGAGGTGATACCAATACTAGTCCCGAAGATGATGCTGTTGTACAAACTGTAGGTTATTGGAAATATAGATTTCTTGAAAATTTAGATGATAAAACTGAAAAAATAATTATGTTAGATGAAGCACATGATATTTCTTGGGAAACTAATTTTGTATTAAATATGTTAATGTGGAAAATTAGTAAAGGTGCACCAATCAAACTATTAATATCTTCAGCTACTTTAGATGTATCTAAAATAAGTAAAACGTATGGTATTGAACCTGAATTATTTGCAATTAATGCAGATTTAGTTAATCAAGACCTTCATTATAATCCACGTTATTTTAACCCATTATCAAATTTAAAAAATAATGAATTATTTAAGTTAGTTATTGTTAATATTCAATCTGCATATAGAAATCCACTTGTAGATAGACATATATTAGTATTGATGCCAGGAGAACCTGAAATAAAAACACTAATAGCTATGTTAAATAGAGATAAAGAATTATCTACAGTATTCTCTATTTTACCATTGTATAGTACTGTTGATGATCAAACTAGAGATGCAGCTTTGACTAATAGCGAAAAAAGAAAAATAATAGTTGCAACAAATATGGTAGAAAATGCAATTACAATTAATGATTTGAGTGCTACTATAGATAGTTGTATCAGAAAAGAAACATATATAGATAAATATAATATTCAAGAATTAAGAAAAGTTATTGCTTCACAAGCAAGTATTAAACAAACAGCTGGTAGATCTGGTAGACAAGGTAAAAGAGGTCAAGCTTATTTTGTTATTAGTGAAACACAATTCAATCAAACTTTAGAATTTTCTTTAAATGAAGTTGAAAAAGGACCTATACACGAACAATTAATTGTTATATTTAAAAATAACTTACCATATTTGGAAATATTAAAATCAATTGACCCACTAAAAATAAGTAGAGACATAGATTATTTAATTGAAAATGGTATTATTGAACAATCAAAAGATACATATATTTTAACAGATAAAGGAAATATTATTTCTGATTTTAATATAGGAATGAATGCTGCAAATTTTATAGTTAATTGCATTCTTTTTACAAGTTCAAATCGTGTAGATGATTCATATTATTATTATGTTACTTTAATTACTACTTGGATTGATTCAGGTAAACCTATTTTTTATGAACCTTCTGATAAAACATCTTCAAGATATAAAGAACTTTTAAGAGATGATTCTTTAGAAACATTTTTAAATATTTGGGATAAATATTATGAAAGTAAAGATAAAAATAAATGGTGCTTTGAACATAATATTCAAATTAAATCACTTAAAGAAATTAATGATAATTGTAAATATATTTTTAGAACATTAACATCTAACTATAAAGTAAAAAAATCAGATTTAAAATATGTAAGTAAATCTTATTCTGATATAAAAGAAATGTTAATTAATCAATTATTAGCATCTTTTCCTAATTTTAAATTAAAAAATAAAAATACTAAAGGATTTCAAAATTATAAAAAAGAACCATTTGCATTAGATAGTAAAATATTAACATCAAATAAACCAAATGAATTTATTTTAGGATTAACTTTTTTCCATACTAACGGTACAACTTATATTACAAATTTTATTAATCGTGTTAAAGATGAACAAGATTATGCATTAGAAGAACAAGAAAAGTTAGAAAAAGAACAAGAAAGATTAGCTTTAGAAGAAGAAAAAAAAGAACACGAAAAATTAATTAGACAAGAAGAAGAATTAGCAGCAAAAAGATTAGAAGAAGAACGTTTATTAAAAATAAAAGCAGACGCAGATAAATTAGAAGCAGAACGTTTAAGAAAGCAAAAAATGGAAAATGATTTTCCTACTTTAGGAGTAAAACCAAAAAAAATCTAATGTTATTTCATTAAAATCTGCTTTATCTGAAGCATTTCCTGATGAGGATAGAGCTCAATTAAAAGCTAAACAAAAAGAAAAAGAAACAAGGATTACTATTTTCAGATTTTGATGATTAAATATATAATCTAATCAAATAGATAATCTCAGTAATTTCTTTATTTTTAAATTTTTAATTTAAAAATAAAAAAATTGAACTTTAAAAAGATATTAAGACTATCTTATTATAATAATGATAGGAGCAAAAACTTTATTTAATCGTTTAATTACACACAAAGTAACTAAAGTATTTGGTTATCCAGGAGGAGCAATTCTACCTGTTCTTAACGAATTTTTTGATCAACAAAAAATTAAATATTATTTATCTCGAACTGAAGCTGGCGGTAGTTTTATGGCAGAAGGTTATGCAAAAGCCACTGGTAACGTAGGTGTTGTTATGACAACTTCTGGCCCAGGTGCTATTAATGTTATGACTAGTATGCAAAATGCATTAAGTGACGGGACTCCAATTTTAGCATTAACTGGCCAAGTATCAACTGCAGTTATTGGTACAGATGCTTTTCAAGAAGCTGATGTTATAGGTATTTCTAAGCCCTGCACTAAATGGAACAATATAATTACAGATGGAAGTACTATTAACGATACAATAGATGATGCATTTAAACATATTTTATATAAAAGACACGGGCCTGTTTTACTTGACCTACCAAAAAATGTAATGAGTTCTGTAAATGTTCAACAAAGTAGACTTAGTGTTATTGTTAAACAAAATGATAACAATTCAACAATTTCACCAGCTGATATCAATAGAATGATTCATTCAGCAGAAAGACCAGTAATATTAGCAGGACAAGGTGTTATTCAAGCTGGTGCAATTAATGAATTAAGAAAGTTAGCAGAAATTTATAATATTCCTGTAACAACAACTTTAATGGGACTAGGTATTTTTGATGAGAAACATTATTTATCATTAAAAATGATTGGTATGCACGGTTCATATTATTCAAATATGGCAATTCAAAATTGTGATTTATTATTAAATTTTGGAAGTAGATTTGATGATAGAATTATTGGTAATCCATCAATGTTTGCTCCCAAAGCTAAAATTGTTCATGTTGATATTTTAGAGACTAATATTAATAAAGTAATTAAAACTAAATATTATATTAACGGTGATTGTAAAAAAGTATTAAATGATTTGATTAATTATGAAAATTTTGATTTTAATAATTATAATCCATATACAAATAATAGTTGGATGAAACAAATTAATAGTTGGAAGAAATATTCTCCTTTTTCTTATCCTAAAAAGAAAGTTTTACAAGGACGTCAAGTTATTTCTAACCTAAATGAATTGATGCATAAAGATAAGAATCACAATTTTACTATTGTAGCAGATGTTGGTGCTCATCAAATGTGGGCAGCACAATTCATTGATTACAATCATAATAAAGTTAAATTTATTACTTCTGGTGGATTAGGAACAATGGGTTATTCTTTACCTGCATCAATTGGTGTTAAAATTGGTAAACCAAATGAAAAGGTAATTTGTATTTGCGGAGATGGTGGCTTTACTATGAGCTTTGTAGAGTTATTAACTGCTGTAGAAAACAAAGTTAATATTAAAGTACTAATTATCAATAATAGTTATCAATTAATGGTTAAGATGTGGCAAGAAAAATTTTATAATAATCAATTAGTTGGTGTTAAAATGAACAACCCATCTTTTGAAAAAGTGTGTAAAACACTTGGTTGTGAAACTATGTTAATCAAGTCTAATAAAAATTTAAAAAATAGATTGCAATATTTCTTAGATTATGAAGATGGTCCTATAGTAGCAAATGTAATTACTGATGAAAATGAATCAGTATTACCTATGGTATCACCTGGTAAAGCATTAGATGATATGATCATAAAAGAAGATTCTGATGAAAAGTATGAAGGTGATGCACCTTGTTAATTTATTTATTAAAACAAATAATTTTATAATAAATAAATTAAAGATAAATTAAATTTTAATTACTAGACGGCACCAGAATTCATACGAACAGGCATCGGTGCAGGAGGACCACATCCAGGAGTTGCACTATGAGCCTCATAATATCGAGGAGGAGGACCACATCCAGGAGTTGCACTATGAGCCTCATAATATCGAGGAGGAGGGCCACCACCAGCACTAGAAAAAGTCGGTCCGAGTGGACCCCCGCCAGGATTAGCATAAGCACGTCCTAGTACATTACCATCAGACGAACTACCATCACAATAGGCCATATTAATCAGACTTGCCTTAATCGTAGTGTACCCCTCATCATAACAATTAAATAGTAGCTTGGCCTCATCCGAGAGCTTCTCGTACTCCTTGTCAATCTTCGGATGATTAGAAAAGAGATACTTCATAACCTTAGCCTGATTAGCAGGGTCGGTAATAAATGCCACAATCTTCTCATTAGTAAGATTCGGGTTTAGGTTAATACCAAACTGATAGTTCTCCATCATCCGCAGAATATAGTCGAACTTGATGTCGGGAAAAGTATCTGGTTTAATGCTCATCTCTGGATTGATTGTAACCGAACTGCCCGTTACCTCCTCTGTCACAACATATGGATAGGACATAGAAGGGCTATCAACAAACAGAAGGAATTTGCCTGAAACAGTATCCTTTGCCGCTGGTGTGTTAACCTGAACTCGTCCACCACTACGGATAGTATAAGTAATCCCGGTACAATCACCAATGCACCGTAGAACAGTTGCATCATCGCCAAAGTTTAGAAACCCCTGAAAAGAAGGCTTGCTTCCAGAAATCACCTTGCCACAGATATACTCGGTGACAAAAGAGAAAACATTATCCTTAACTGAGAACACCTTTCCAAATAGGGCCTCAAACTCAGGATAAATCTTAACAAACTCATCGTAAACGACGGTTGCAACAACGAGAACAACGCTCTTCAGGTCAGCCTTAGCAGCTAGAGCTGCAAAGTCATTCTTTAGAAGTTCGATCTTACCCGCTTCAGAAGAAACCTCCGAAAGATGAGGATAAGCCTGAAGAAGTATGTAATTAGTAGAACCATCGGTATTAGGAGGAATTACAATATGGCTTAGAAGAGTCTGTGGCTCAGTATTCACACCGAGGGTACCACCAAGGTTATTCTTACGGTTCTTCTCTAGCTTATTAACAAGATTACCAAGCTGATCATAGATATAAATTGGAAGGTCTGTGACAGGGCTGGTAGCAAGAGCCTTCTTCAGATAGATAAACTGAGGGCTATTTACAAGGATATTACTCTTATTTGTAACACGCTTACTAATAGGAATACCATCTCGAGGTGTATTCGTAATCTCGAGATTTCCTGAGATCAGATTAAGTCCAGCGGACTTTAGGTATTTAAGATTGCTCATTGAGAATTGGTGCATTAATAAAATTAATAATATGGTAAATAGTTAAAAATTCAATTTTTTTATTTTTTGTAAAAGATAAAGAAATTTAATGTTTTGCACGCAGTTGGGATGAAGACATATCCTTAGTTGCAATATTATTTAGTTCCTTGAAATAAGGTTTCACCTCATCAGGTACATAATCAATAATCTTTCCTAGGGTCAATAACTCTTCTGCTGATAATTTGATAGGGAAAGTAGATGGAATACCAGCAATACCATAAGTCCTTGGACTAACAAAGAATAGTGTTCCTTGCTTTGTCATATTAAGGATTGCATTAATCATAAAGTCCTTATTATTTTCCGTGTATTTTGGATCAAGAAGACGAATAGCTAGATCGATACCAATAGCATATGAAGCTCCTGGAAACAACTTAGTCTTGTCGAGAAACAAGGGTGCCTTGGTCAAAAGAACAGGAAACTTTGAACCCCTAAACTGTTCAAGACGGGAAAAAATCTCGTTAATTGGGATTGACGGTTTGTCTACATTAGTCACACATAGTTCAAAATACCCTTGAGATTCAGACAATGATGCTACACCAGCTTCAAGAGTCGTAATATGACCAGAATGCAAAGGGTTAAAACTACCAGGCAAAATAACAGATTTACTAGACAAGACAGGATTAATATCTATCGTAAAAGTAGTATTACTGTTTGGAATACACAAAAGGCTGTTAACATCAGAACTATTCACCAGTCGGTAAATAGGATCAGTATCATACCACTCCATATACTTGTCATTATTATCGTGAAAACTCATAAATGACTCATCATTTACTCCACAAAAATGAGCAATCGCATTAATAATAAGATGTCCGCACATATCATCTTCTTCAGTCCTAGTACGATAAGGTTTCTCCTCTGTACCCTTATTCAGGTCAAGCATCATATGAGTACTTCCTGAATCACTCATAATAACTACGTGGCATCGATGCTTACCCCGTTTCCAAGAAGCAGAAGCTAGAGCACTTGCAACACCGATACCAAAAGGCTTCTTACTGGTATCAGAGCCAATATACTCATTACACCTTCGGAAAGACTCAGTAGCCATCTTAGTTGCAGCATCATCAGAGGCAAAATCAGTCAAAGGTACTTGAACATACTTCAAAGTTGCCTCCCTATCATAAGGACAGTTAATCTCCAAAATACTGCTTGATGCATTTACTTGGCTCATAAGCCAATATGCAGGTGCAAAGCCGCCGCCTGTAATGGCAATAACGAATCGATTACCAGAAATGGCATTTGATGTGTGGATACTAGAAATTGTTTTACGAATGTTATCAATATTTGACATTAAAATTTCATAATAATGTGTAAATACTAAAAAATTCAATTTTTTATATATACCGTTTTGTGCCAAATTTAAGTTTACTTAAATTTGAAATAAAACGCGACTGTCGGTACCATTTTGTGCTAAATAAAACGTAACTTGATATCGGGATTAATCTAAACTTATGTTGTGAAATAAAAAAATATTTAATTATTATTATATATAATGTTAATATTATGTTTAATATCAACTAAAATATTAGATAAAAAGATTGATATTTTAGATTGGAAAGAATTAATTACTAATTGTATTGACCAATTAAAAAAAACATTATATTATGAAAATAATCAAATGAAAATAGTTATAATTACTAATTCAGAAAAATATACAACTATTGATAAAGAATATGGTGCAGAAATTCCTATATTAATACCACAAAATTTAATATCTGATTATGAATGTATGAAATATATGATTGATTATTTAAAAAATAAAAAAAAATACAATCCTGATATTATTTTACATTTAAGACAAATACAAGGAGTTGTAAAAATAGAAGATATAAATAAATGTTTAGATTCATTTATAAAAAATTTTCAATACTATGATAGATTAAAAACAGTAGTACCTAATAATAATTTCCCAAATAAAATTTATAAAATTAAAGATAATTTATTAGTCCCTTTAATTAAAACTTCAAAAATAGATTCTGATATATTAATTGAACCAGAGAATCAAGAAACTTACATACATAATGGATATATTGATATATTAAAACCATATTTGTTAAATTATATTAAAATTAGAAGAGAGAATATTTATCCTTATATTATGAATAAAGAAGATATTATTGATATTGATACTTTAGAAGATTGGAATTATAATCCTAAAATAATTATTATTCATTATAAATTTACACGTTTAGCAAATTCACCTAATGAAATTTATCAATTACAAAAGAAAAATGAAACAGAATTAATTAACTATTACTTCGTCAACGATAACAAAAATAAATTATATGATTTAATTAATAAAAATTCAAATAATAAAATAATAATTCATTTTCATAATGAAAAGTTATTAATCATAAATTCAAATATTAAACAAATAATTCATTATCATTCTGAACCAACAATTGTTAATTTAAAAATTAATAATACATTTGAAAAACTAGTATTAAATCAATATCATTGTTTATTACCACAATATAAAGAATGTAAAATAGTTCGTAATTTTTTTAACAACATTAATCCTATTATATTTAATAAAAAAATTAAAATTGGTTTTTATCCATCTACTATTACAAGAAAAAATAAATATTTTGATAAAGGATATATTGAAACAAAACCTATTTTAGATAATATAAAAAATTTTTTTGGAGAAAATATTATTGTAGAAATTTTATACAATATTCCATATGATGTTTGTATAAAAAAAAAATCTGATTGTCATATAATTATAGATGAATGTAAAACAGGTTCTTTTCATAAAACAACAATAGAAGGTTTAATGTTAGGTTGTATTGTTTTTGTTCATATATCTGCTAATTTGAAAAATATTCATAAAGAATTATATAATCAGTCTCTTCCAGTTATTAATACAAAATTAGATACATTAGAAGAAAAATTAAAAAAAATAATATCATTAGGAAAAGATAAAATAGAAAGAATAGCTTTAAAAAATAGAGAGTATTTTTTATCTTATTGGAATAATGAAATTATATATAATGAATATTTAAATATTTATAAAGAACTATTAAGTTAAATTACTGTTTTATTTTTATTTAAAAGATTTTTTATTTTATAAATAATGATAAGCGTATTATTAGACTATTCAAATTTAACAGAAAAAAAATTAATTGAAATAAAAGAAAATTATATCTCACAAAATAAAAAAATAAATGATAAAATTAGTAATTTATCTGATGGAGAATTAAATTGGGAAAATATATTTGGTGAAACAATACATTTTAACAATACATTTGTTGATAAAGCATATTTAAATATGAAAGATTTTTATACTGTAGAATCAATTAGAGAATTATGTAGTGATTTATCATCAGAATTATCTAAATTTGATATAGAACAAGCTATGAGAAAAGATGTATATCAAAAAATAAAATATTATTATGAAAACAAATATCCTCAAGATTTTTGTAATTTAGACGAAGAACAAATATCATATATTGAAGATATAATTATAAATTATAAAATGTTAGGATTAGATTTGCCAGAGGATAAATATGAAAGAGTTAAAGAAATTAAAAAAGAATTGTCTGAATTATGTAATGATTTTTCATTAAATTTATCAAATGAAAAATCTAAATTTGAATTAACATTAGATGAGTTAAATGGATTACCAGAAGATTATTTAAAAGAAAGAATTAATGAAAATGGAACATATACAATTAGTTTAAAATATCCAGATGTTATTCCATTAATGGAAAACTGTAAAAATAGATTTACTAGAAGAAAAATGGGTACTGAATTTAAAAGAAGGTGTATTAATGAAAATACTCCAATAGCAGAAAAAGCTTTTGCATTAAGAAAAGAATTGGCTTCTATTTTTGGATTTAAAAATTTCTCTGATTATAAATTACAAAATAAAATGGCAAAAACTACTGATACAGTAAATAAATTCTTATCAGATTTAGTTCAAAAAATGAAACCTAAATTAGAAAGTGATTTAAAAAGTTTATTAAAATTAGCTTACGAAGAAGCAATAGATAAATTAGAACATTATGATATTGCTTATTTTTCAAGGATTTATACAGATAATAATTCGGGATTAAATAAAGAAGATTTGAAAAAACATTTTCCCGTTGATAAAGTAGTATCTGGAACATTGGAGATTTATCAAAAATTATTAGGATTTAAATTTGAAAAAGATAATTCTATGAATTCAACATTTTGGCACGAAAGTGTAGAATTATATAAAGTATTAGAAAATGATAAAATAACTGGATATTTTTATTTAGATTTATTTCCACGAGATGGCAAATATGGACACGCAGCTTGTTTTAATTTTATTGATAAATCAGAAAATACTCTTCCAGTAGCAACAATGGCTTGTAATTTCCCAAAAGATTGTTTATATTTTGATGATGTAGAAACTTTCTTTCATGAATTTGGTCACGTAATGCACCATTTATCTTCGCGGTCTAAAATAAGTGAAACATCTAGTTTTAATTGTGAAATGGATTTTGTAGAAACACCTTCTCAAATGTTTGAAGAATGGTGTTATGTTTCAGAACCTTTAAAAATGATGTCTAATGGATTAACAGATGAAATGATTGAACAAATTAATTTAAAAAGAAATATGTTAAATGGATGGCATTATTCTAGACAGTTAACTTTTAGTATTACTGATATGGAAATTCATAGTGAAATATTTGAAGGTAATGCTAAAAATATTTATGATAAAAATTTTAAAAATATTTGTAAAATGGAATTAGATAGTAATACAAATGAAATAGCTTCGTTTGGTCATTTATTAGGTGGATATGAATCAGGATACTATGGTTATTTATGGTCACTTGTTTATGCGAAAGATTTATTTTCTATTTTTAAGGGTAGAGAATTAGATGAAGAATTGGGTATGAAATTACGTCAAGAAATATTATCTTATGGTAATATCAGAGCTTCATCGATTAGTATTCAAAATTTTTTAGGAAGAGAACCTTCTTCAGATTTTTTCTTATCATCATTAACTTAAATATTTGCGTTTTTGTTAACCACTATTCATATAATAAAATAAATTTTTAATAACATAATATAATATATATATAAATGAATAAAAATACATTACAATATTTATCATTGGTAAATAAAATGCAAAAAAAATATATTTTTAAAAACAAAATTAATGAATCAATAAAAAAAGTATCGAATTTATCAATTAAAAAAAAAAATATACAATTATCAGTTCAATCAAAACCCCAAATAAAACCTCAAATAAAACCTCAAATAAAACCTCAAATAAAACCTCAAATAAAACCTCAAATAAAATCTCAAATAAAACCTCAAATAAAATCTCAAATAAAACCTCAAATAAAACCTCAAATAAAAATTCAAACTAGACCTCAAATTAAATCTCAAACTAGAGTTCAAATTAAACCTCAAACTAGACCTCAAATAAAACCTCAAACTAGACCTCAAATAAAACCTCAAATAAAACTTCAAACGAAATCTGAAATTAAATCAGAAATTAAACCACAAATGAAACGTCAAAAAGCTGAAATGAAACATTTTAAAAATCTTAAAAGAAAATTAAAAGAAAAAAAAATAATTAGTAAAAATAATAATAATGAATCTGTAATTGAAAATTCTTCTATAATTGGCGAATCATATATAAATGAAAAACCTTTAGATGGTCAAGTAAATAACAATAAAGAGCCTATAAATGATAAACCATCTATAATTGTTATGGGTAATGGACCATCAGTACTAAAGTATGAATATGGTAATATTATTGATACTTTTGATGAAGTAATAAGAATAAATCATTATATTCCATCTAAAAATGTTGGTAAAAAATTAACTACTTTTGTTGCATCAACATATGCTCCTTTTTATAAAGAAGTACCAATAATTGCAGAACAAATATTAGTATGGAATGAAGCACCAAAAAGAACTGATTATGATTATTTTGATAAAACAACTAGAATATGTACTCCTAAATTACTAAGTAAATTGAAAAAAGATTTTAAATTTAATTGTTGGCCGAAAGCACCTTGGTGTAGTACTGGTGTAGGTATATTATTATATTTAATAACAAGTAATAAATATAATAAAATTCATATATTCGGTTTTGATAATTTAGTGAAAGGAGAACAAGTTCATTTTTTTGAAAGTGTGAAACAAAATCATAATAATCACGCAACAAATTTAGAAAGAAATTTTATTGAACATTATATTGAATCTGGTAAATTATGTCGTTTACAAGATTCAGATTATCTTATGAAAAAACAAAAACAATTAAATAATTTAAAAATAAAAACATAAATTAATGTAAATTCGTTTCAAAATATGTTTCGCTATTAATATTTTTATCATCAATAAATAAATCATATGCTGGTTTTCCCATTTTAAGTTCATTAAACAAACATCCCCATAATTTTAATTGATTTAATGTAATATGAAACCAATTTATACCAGTCATTGTACCTCTAGCAGTCCAATATATAATAGTATTTCCATTATTATATAATTTATTTATTTTATCAATTCTTTCATAATAAGGTTTAGCATTATTATAATTTTTATCTGTTTTATCATCGTAATAACAAATTGTATCGTCTATATCTACAAATATTATCATTATATATATATAATGATAATATTATGTTTAATTCCTGCACGCAGTGGTTCAAAAGGAATCCCAGATAAAAATGTTAAATTATTAAATAATAAACCTTTAATGGCTCATTCTATTGAACAAGCAAAAGGAACTAAATATTATAAAAATAAACAAATGAGAATAGTACTTACTACTGATTCAAAACAATATGCCGACATCGGTAAAGAATATGGAGCAGAAGTTCCAATATTAAGACCAATAGAAATATCACAAGATTTATCAACAGATTATGAATTTATGAAACATATGGTAGAGTATTTACAAATTACTGAAAATTATAATCCTGATATTATTTTACAATTAAGACCAACACAACCAATGAGAAAAATAGAAGATATAAATAAATGTTTAGATTTATTTATTGAAAATTATGATAATTATGATAGTTTAAGAACAATTGTACCATATGAAAAATCACCTTATAAAATGTACGAGATTGATAATAATACATTAAAACCATTATTTTCTAATATAATCATTAATAATCAAAATATTGTTGAACCATATAATCAATGCAGACAATTATTACCACAAACTTATTTACATAATGGTTATATTGACATATTAAAAACTTCTTTAATTAAAGATGGGAAAATTAGTGGAGATAAAATTTTACCTTATTTAATGAATAAAAATGATACGATTGATATTGATACGCTTGATGATTGGAATAAATATCTAAATAATAATAATAGTAAAAATGAATAATATAAAATTTTTTGAAGAAAATGGATATATGATAGTTGATAATGTATTTACAGAAAATGAAATAAATAAATTTATTGAAGAAACTAATCTTTATCTAAATAATCCAAATAAACTATATTTAAAAGTTGGTAAAGGTGGAAGTATTATTGATTTTATTAAATTTAAAGAATTTGACGAAACAGTTAAAATAATAAATAATAAAACAATAAATAATAAATTAAAAGAAATTTTTAAAGGTGATAATTATCGTTATTGTTGTCATAATGATATAGGTGTTAATAGATTAGCAGGTTGGCATAAAGATAAATTGAACGACGAATATGCAGTTTATGAAACAATTGATATCTGGTCAGAATATTTGGGTGAAACACATCAAGTTGTTAAAGTATTAATATATTTACAAGATCATAGTAATAATAATGATGGTCTCAAAGTTGTTCCAAAAAGTAATTTAATTAGAGAAATAGATTATTCATCCTATGTTCAATTACATCCAAAAAAAGGAGATATTATTATATTTGATCAAAGAATAACACATAGAGGAATGGAAAATCAAATTGAACAACAAAGAATTTTAATATCATATGGTTTCGGTATTAATAATATATTTACTGATAATTTTGAAAAAGGAACAATTCAAAGACAAAACGATCAAAATAATATTAAATAAAAATATATTATAATATAATGCAATCATTAATTGAAGAATATAA
>Ga0114958_10001757_pt1 | contig 16759 bp, 27 predicted proteins | sample C_130208_EF_Meta_FD_89577 | JGI IMG/M metagenome (GOLD analysis project Ga0114958, IMG submission 89577) | Freshwater microbial communities from Lake Croche, Canada to study carbon cycling - C_130208_EF_MetaG | ecosystem: Environmental > Aquatic > Freshwater > Lake | place: Lake Croche, Canada...
CAAAAAAAACCGCCCGATTTTTTTCAGGTAAGATTTTAGGTCTCCGTTCTGGGATTTTAGCCTCCCCAACCCGAAAATATCGGCCGACCCCTCTAAAATGGAATCAGTTTAATTAATATCTGCGCCTAATAATTCTTGCCGTTAAGCTCAAATGGTTGATTGTTTCATTTATACTTTAATTTAATGTTAGCCAGTAATGGTGGATACCATCGTCGGTTTCAACGTCGTGTAAATCTAACCGGTAAAGAGTAGTAAGGTTATTGTCTATCATATACTCAACAACTGTATAGGCAAATATTTCACCGTGCTTAACGCTTACCATTCCGTCATTGTGTTCAAAGAAGTAGTATGGTTCAGCGTAGTTATGAAGAATATGATTATAGCATAAATCTACAATTTGTTTTTCTAACTTAGTATCATACTCGTGCTTAGCATCACGTTTAGCCTGATTCTCGTCACGCTCCTTCTGACAGCAGTCAGGACTACAGAAGCCATTGCTTGTAATATTGTCACACTGGAAACACTTGGTAGCCATCTTACCATTCATTACCTAAATCGGTCACAGTCCGTTTTTGACCTACCAAAAGCAGTTTCCTTCCTCCAAAATGGACTTAGTTCCATCAAACGAATAAGTATCAATGCCTCTAAAAGACGTAGAAGCAAGGAAACTGTACAACAAGGAATATTACAACAAAACAGAAGAACAAAGAAAGGAATATAATTCCATTCCAGAAGTTAGGGAAAGAAAGAAAGCTTATAACAAGGCTTATAAGAAGAAGAAACTGTCTCAAGCAATTGCCTTATTCGAAATCGAAAACGGAATCGAGACATTCTCACCTACTAAAATATAATGGAAACAATCAAGGCAATTCTTCTCCTTTCTTACGAGGACAACAATCCAATCGTTTCAACTATGCTATACTATCTACATTTTGACTTGACTTACAAATCCTTAACAGATTATGAACTTATCAACAGACTAAAGGATATCAGCAAATGTATAACCGACCCTGAATCAACGGCATCAAAACTATTATATGACACCTTATACGAGCTTATGGCTTTTCACGACCCAAATAATACTATAAACACAGTAATTCCAGATTACAAGATTTAAAATAAATAATCAGTACAAAAAGATTATTTATTTTATTTATTAATTAAATTTCTCGCCAAGCTTTTTTAGTGAAGTAATCCATTCATCATATTCATGAACAGGAACACTCTTCTTACAAACAACATTCTCACAAATATAGCATTCCAAATAGCAAATATAAAACTTACGACTCATAGTTAGAAATCTACTGTTCTCAACTAGATATGTACGATTCTTACAGATGGGACACTCCATTTATTATAAGACTCATACTCTATTTAGACTTGTACATCGCCCACGCATCTTTCAAAGAAACACCCTTAGCCTTGCGAATAGCCTGAACCTCTTTTAAAGCTGTATTCGTTCTCTTAACAGCGACGCTCTTCTTGTGTTCGACAGGCTTGGTATCCGTAACAACTAATAGATTCTCGCCTCTCTTGACACGTCCGCCCTTCTTCAAAGACTGGATTCCTTCGTGCGCCTTACGACCCGCCAACTCACCAAGCTTCTCGCCAACAATCTTACCAGCACGGCGAGAGGGTTCAACAGGTGCGCCAACACTAACAGCTAGAGCCTCACCACCCATCGTTCCTAAATCACCACCAGCCTTTTTACCGGCTTCAATTAAATGATGAGAATGTTTCTTGGCTTCGACAATAGCAGCCTTGCCTACCTTTACAGCGACTTCCTTAACTTTCTTTCCTACCTTTATAGCTTCTTCCTTAACTTTCTTGGCAGCTTTCTTAACCTTATCAACGACTCCGCCTTCCTTGAGTGACTGCTTACCACCAGCGCCACCGATAAACTTCTTGCCTCCTTCGACAAGTGGGACGTCTGTCTTTACGTGTCTCATTTGTTCTTTAGCACGATTTTTTTTATCCTCTTCCATGATTTCCAACGCCAAAGCTCGACCTTTCGATGGTGGCTTAACATACATCTCAGGAAACAGATGCGCCATTCTTTCCTTCAAAGCTTTCTTAACACCTGCTTTAATCTGCTTTTCAATAGCAGCAGTTATTACCTCTTCGTTCATTTCTTCTTAGCAACAATAATTCCTCCTTTCTTAAATCGAGGTGTTGGGTCATCGGTTTTTCGAACACCTCGAGCCTCGCTTATCTGTTTAATGATATCTATAGCAACTTCATCATGCGTTAATCCTGTTCTCCGACAAGCTCTATCAATCGCATCATTAAACTCTTCATTTGTTGTTTCAGGGTAAAAGGCACGCAAATGTTGAAAATAAGAACAACTGCCTTGGGTTTGTATGTGTCTATTCGTTGAAGCATGTTCTGGAAAATACTCAGGAAATCCGCCAGTTTCATATAAGATGTTTTTCTTATCGAAAAGTGTAACAGCGTGACGTCCGCCTTCAATCGGCGTATTTCGTAATCTTAATCCATTTGGAAATACAATATCGTGCTGTATTTCCCCGCGAACAAGTTTCATATCATCTTTATATTGTCCGTAATTTGTAACAAAAATATTTCTTATTAATTCGCGGTCTTGAGGGGCTACACTTACTCTTTTATATGTACCTAAAGGTGATTGAGGCGCATCGGCAATTATTCTAGGTGCTGGTGAATCTCGCTTATCTCTAGCAAGAGGAAGTTCAAAATATTGCTTCCGTTTATATTCTGCCCTTTTATGAGCGTATGATACGCCTTCTAATGTAAAGAGTCTGCGAAATGTCCCAATAGGTCCATAATATTTATCATATTTTATACCAAGTTCTACCGGGTCTGTTGTACTATATGGCATTCTGTGAGAGCGCACATTATACAACGGATTCATTTATCTTCTACCATAGACAATTCCTCCGAACTTTAGAGATTGCTTTGGCTCAGCCATTACTACCGGTTCAACTTCTAATGTTTTACTTGTGATTCCGCGGACAATCGCATCAGCACTTAATCCATATTTAGCCATCGCATTCCGAATTGTTGCGTCATACGATGCCCTATCCATGTGAGACAAACAAGCACGAGTTAGACTATGCCGAGTACAAGTTTCCGGTTCATATTGGTGTCTTGTACCATGCTCTACGATTTTTTTACCAGCAAATACATTCCTAATATCTTCTTGAATCGGATTACCTTCTGGGTCATAATAGTCTAATTCACCTCCTCTATTTATCATAACAGACATGTGTCCCATTCCTGTGCCGTGCTTATAGTAACTAATTAAACTAGCAGAAGGATTATCCAATGAATCTCTTACAAATACATTTCCTTTTATACCAACATACTTTGTTGTTAATTCTGGATTTTCATAACCAAACTTCTTTAATATAACTGGATTGTCATGGGGATTAAAGGGCTGGCGAAACGAATACTTCCCTCTACTATGAGGGATTGGGTCTAACTCTGGTAAATGTTTCCTCATTTATCTTCATCGAATCTTTTTTTGTGGAAATCTTTAATGAATTGCTTATATACATCACTCTTGGGATTCTCCAAATCTACTCGAAACTTATCCATACGCGCCATCATATCTTCCTCTTGCTTTAGCTTTCTATCTAAAAAGCTCTGATGAAGTTTCTCGTAATTACTTACCATTTCCCTAACTATATCCTTATCGGTTTGACGATTCACTAAATCTTGGTGCTGTATCGTCCCGAGGTCATTTCTGCCGATTTTAAGAAGCTCACTCATTCGAAACGGCATTTATTTATTAGGCACTTTTATAATTCCGCCCTTTTTCATACTAGTAGGTTTTTCCGGTTTTAATAAAAATCCTGATTCGATTGTTTTATTCGTAATTCCATGTACAACTCCGTCCGCACTTAACCCATATTTATCCATCGCTGCCCTAATCGTAGCATTATATTCATCATTCGTCATGTGGTTAAAACACGCACGAGTTAGAGAATGTCTAGCACAAACAGGAGCTTTATGTTGATGAACGTGTGGATTTGACCGAACTTCTTTATTAAACGCTACTCCTCGTAATGGAATATCCTCGATTGGCTTTCCCCGTGAATTATAATATTCTACATGGTTTTCCCTATCAATTGCTACAACCATGTGTCCCATGGCTGTCCCCTTTGTTTGATAAGCGATTAGCGTTACGCCAGGAAACTCCTTTGATGTTATAAGATTATATTTGTATTCTTTTTCACCATCTCGACTTGCTAACTCATAACTTGTTACATTCTTAAATCCCAACCTGTCTCTTAACCTATTAGTTCCTTGAAACACCTGACTCATAATACCCCTATCTGATGATGGGAACCTCTTGCGTTTTTCAACTAATTCATTCGCTTCATCTTTTATTGCTTCTTTCCTCCCAACTATAAGCGGGTGAAGATGCTTATACATTTTATATTAACGATTATGTTTTCTTCCATACACAATCCCTCCAAATTTTAAAGATTGCTGGGGGCAATCACGCGGCTTCACACCAAACTTTATAGTATTATTTGTAATGCCTTCTACGACACCATCTGAGCTTAATCCATATTTAACCATAGCAGCTCTTATAACTCTATTATATTCGGCATTATTCATGTGACCCAGCATAGCGCGAGTTATTGCGTGTCTAAAACAGTTTCCACGAGTTCCTTGATGTTGTTCTAATGATGTATCTACTCTTGTATCTGGTACCAAATTAATTCGTTTTCTAACATATTCTGGTAGGTCTTCCCATGTGTCTCCTGTAGGATTATAGAATGAAACGCTTCTATCCTCACGTTTTGTAAATGTAACCGCATGTGTATCGTTCTCATCATCAATATATATTGCTAAGTATGTATCATGAGCTGGGTTTTTCCACATGTTTATATCTAGTGACTGATGTACTGGTACAAATCCAGACTTTTCAAGTAGGTTTTGATTTCCATCTCCCATTTCATCTTTATCGAGCCTCATCATAATTGGGTCAGGGTCTCCCAAAAAAATTGGTTGAAGATGTTTGTACATTTTATAAACCTAGCGACATTTTATATGCTTCCGAAATTGATACACCCTTCTTCATAGCAATTTTCTTAACGTGCTTTTTCCAAGCATTCGAATTCAGAACATCATCAACTGTATCTACTGGTACAACTAACTCTCCACTATGCGCAATAATAGGAACTGGAACACTTCTTTCGCCTTTCTTTAATAATCCGCCTTTCTTATATGTTCGTCCTCCTCCGGCTGCCACATCTTGCCTTTCTTCTTGAATTTTCTCATCATGATGTATTTCTTTCATAACATCGTATAGTTTATCTCTTAATCCGCGAGCCACATCTATCTCCTTGCCCCTATTTTCTCTCGCCCATTCCTTAGGACCACTTATGGCATACATGAAAGAATCAAGTTCCTTTTTTATTTTTACTAATTGGTCACCTGGTATGCTTTTAAGTAATTCATCTTTAAGAACGCTTATAAAATTGCGGTCATCTTCTGTAATCCCAGCCTTAAAATTAAAATTGCCCGCCCCTTCTCTAGTAAGAATCTTTCTATCAACCAATGGCTGAAAAAAAGCACTTGTAAAAACATGCGAACCAATCCATTTGACATCGGGTTTTGCTGCCATTTATAATCTTATCCTATAAATAAAATGAAGTCCCACGTTCATTTAGGCGCTACTGCTGAAGTTATCCAGCCAAAGCTAAAACACAAGATTCAGGCGTTTGCTTCTGAAATGCCTACTCATTTAGGGTTCATTTACCCTGCTGACCATGGTAATGCCGTTATTCAGCAAGCGCCTTCCGAGTTCGCAAATACAAGAAAGGGCAAGAAGGTCATGGTCGCCCCCGGTGAAATTTTTTCCAGAAGTTGAATTAAATGAAGACATCAGAAGCCACGCGCGAATATCAGCGTAAGTACTATCAAGAAAAAGTAAAAAAGAAGTCTGAAAAGAAACAAGAAATCTCTTTTCAGATTCAGAAGAATATTAATGGAAGTTGGATTACAGTTTGTCAAGTATTAAAGAAACCATCTATGGAAAAACCTGAAGAATAGTTAGATTTACTAATTCTGTTGTCACATCTGTTATAGTAACATTATCGCGACCCCATAAGGAATAATAATATGTTCCAGCTGGTCCAGGAGTATCTACAACAGAAGCATAAGCAGTAAATTGCGAACTACTAGATGATGCTCTCCACATAGCTAATCCATTACCACTTAACGAATTAGTTAATGCGGATACTCTATCTGTTAGATTTATTGTATTAGCAGCCGTTGGTGATGAAGTAGAACGTCCAATTGTCATAAAAATAAGTGCTGGTGCTGTAGCTGTAGCTTCAAATGTTCCTAGAATTAATATTTTTGCCGTTGAAGTTGTAGTGACAATCGATTGAGAAGTAATCAGTGTATTTGATGATGCCGCAAATGTTATTCCAGGATTACTAAATTGACCTCCACTTAACCAACTTATAGAAGGTCCGGTAGCTCCCTGTGGTCCGGTAGCTCCAGCAGTCCCAGTAGCTCCAGCAGGTCCTTGTACTCCTTGTGGTCCAGTAACTCCTTGTACGCCTTGTGGTCCAGCAGGTCCGGTAGCTCCAGCAGGTCCGGTAGCTCCAGCAGGTCCTTGTACTCCTTGTGGTCCAGTAACTCCTTGTACGCCTTGTGGTCCAGCAGGTCCGGTAGCTCCAGCAGGTCCTTGTACTCCTTGTGGTCCAGTAACTCCTTGTATTCCTTGTGGTCCAGCAGGTCCGGTAGCTCCAGCAGGTCCTTGTACTCCTTGTGGTCCAGTAACTCCTTGTATTCCTTGTGGTCCAGCAGGTCCTTGTGGTCCGATAGCGCCTTGTAGTCCAGTAGCTCCGATAGGTCCTGTAGCGCCAGTACCTCCGCTCCCAGAAGGACCAGTAGGACCTCGTAATTTATCTATCTCGGTCATCAAAACATACAATGGAATTCCATTGCCTGTTTGGGTTTGTGTTGGCGGAAGATTAGGCATTATTATGTATAGAAAATAGTTTAAGTTGGTGTCGTATAGCCAACTGGTCCTGTTCTTGCGCTAACCTGTGTTTGTGACCCAACAAAATCAGAAGCCTGAATTTGAACTGAATAATCCGTTCCGCCAAGTAATCCTGTTAAGTGATAAGTTCCTGTTGAACCGGCACTTATAACAGTTGGTGGTCCAGATGGTCCTTGGTTATAAATCGTGTAGTTATATGGCGAAACATAATTCCAAGTTAAATCGGCTGTATTTTTAGTTAGAGGTGTGGCAGTTAATCCAGTTGGTGTTGGAAGAGGTGTTGCTGAACCTCCTAAATCTGCTAACTTATAGAAATTGACATAGTAATGGTCGTATTGACCTGGGTTAATAGCACCATACGTAGATTCCATGGCTACATAAAACCCAGTTAATGACGTACTAAATAAATAACTGAATGTTAATGAATAAAGAGGATTTAGAACACTTGTTCCTTGGTATAACGACCAAGATGACTCTCCACTAACCTTTGTTCCGTCCCAATATACTAATCCACTAGCAGAGGCAAATAAGTTCTGAATAATAATGTTTGCGTCTGTCTTCCAATAGTATAATCCAGGAGGTTTGCCATACATTTCGCAAGGAATTGCTACACCAACTGTCGGGACTACTGCCGGCTCGGCTTCAGGAAGAAATCTATTTGGTTCAGTATAAAACCCACTAAATTGAGACTGGAAGTAAAACGATGGTGTAAGACCGATATTTGCTGGTGGTATATTCGTCAGACCTTGTCCGTTACCAACAAAAATACCAGGATTGCCTACAACGACATTTCCATTCGTATTGAGACTTCCGACATTTACAGCGCCAGTTACATCAAGACTTCCGACATTTACAGTACCAGTTACACCAAGATTTCCTCCGATATTAACATTACCAAGTGCTGTTACAAGACCATCAAACTGAGAGGTTGTTGTAACATTTAAACTTTCAGTTTTAAGATTGTGAGGCACAATAGCATTCCCTTCTCCGTCCATAGGAACGTAGAGAGGAGCGTCAATTCCTGAATATGTGAGCCGCGGTGGAATCTTTGACATTTATCTTAAGGGTTATTATTTAATTTGACATCGCAAAAACACCAATAAACCATACACCAGCTGGACCTGGAACAAGAAGACCGTCAGTATAATATGCTACACCGATATTTATTCCATTTGGAGATGAAGGAGGGTCGGGACGTCCAATTGTCGCAATAAAGTTGTTACCGCCGCTTTTATCAAGTTGAGCAGACGCAGAGCCACCTACAAGTGTTCCTATGCGTCCCCCTGGAAGGGTAATATCTACCGAACCAGAACCTGTAGTATTTACATTTCCCCATAGAAATCCATAACTCCCAATCGTGAGAAACCCAACATCAGGATAATCGACAGGGTGTGTAACGGGAAGGACAAGTGTTTGAGTATTAACTGATGGGGCGGTAATTCCTCCAACAGTAACCAGCGAACCTAACATGCTAACAAGCACATCAGTAGCACCAACAACAAGCGCTCCAGCATCGTTGTAAGTGAGTCCTGCGAGAGTAGGCGTGCTATTAGGATTAATAAATGCGACTGAAGGACCATCGACGCCTTGCTCTAGAATAACTCTAGAACCGCCACCTAGGTTTGCTACAATAGGACCAGATACGGTTAGACTGCCAGGGACATTGCCCTCGCCATCAAGAGGGACGTAAAGGGGGACATTGTTTGCCGTGCGCGTTTGCGTACTTGGGAGAAGCGGCATGTTTTAATTAAAGGAAAAGATATTATTTATACGTCAATTTTTGAAATAAATATAATGTCCTCCAAAGTATTCACACAAATAAAGTGATGGTCTTCGGTCATCTCCTTATATAATTTAATCATTTCCAGTAACGGCGTCCCAGTTGGAAAATATGACCTCAAATAATTCTTGATTGTGTCCTCAATGGCTGAGTCCGTGTTCTGCTTGAAACAACAGATAATATTGACGTTCGACCGTCCAGTAGCGCTCAACATAGTTAGTTTTTGACCACTAATGATTGAAGACATACCCGAGTTTCTTCCAATTGTCAGGAGCTTAGTCATCTCGGGCGCAGTTTTACCCTCCATCGCCATATCATCGAAAATCATGAGAAACTTGTACTTGTTGTCAGTGCCACGATTCAGTTTCATGGGTTCTTCGATTAACTCCTTCTTGAATCCAGGGGCGACTAGACACTTCATCTTTTTATAAATGTCCGCTTGGGGCGACAGAGTAAATAGAATCTTGATAGTCTTCTTGAAATATTTATCCACTAAATAAGTCATCATTGTTGATTTTCCACAACGGGTAGAACCTATCAAGGCAAAAGAGAGACCTCCATTGGTAGGGACTTCGACCTCAAACGGCTTCTTCTCAAACACGGATTTCTTCACAGGGTTAAAGGTCATTTTAAATTCCTCGCCAGACTGAATTGAACGACGCCAATTTTTGGAAAGCGTGTCAATCTCTTCCGGTGTATAGATGTTCGTATTGAACGTCTTGAAATGTTGCTTACGGTTCTTGTCATAAGCCGAAATTTTTATAGATGGCATTTATAAATGGAGAACAATAGTTTTTTGAGAAACTTTATGAAGATGCGCGAGAGCTTGAAGGAGTCAGGAACGAAAAAGGTGACCGAACTTAAAGCCTTAGGCAAGCCTGCTAAGGATTTGAGTATTGATGAGTTAATTAAGGACAAGCCAGCGCCCAAGGTTGTCGAGGAGTACTTCAAGAAGAGAATTGGTGTGTTGTTTGAGGATTAAGCGTAAGAGCTTCCAGGGTAGTGGCGATATCCAGGACTCCCCTTTGTTGGTGACGCCTTCAACTTCTTCATCGTCTCCATCTTTGGCGCATTTCTGGGCTGAGCGGACTCAACTAGTCCATCGATGGCTGAACGCTGAAACTCTGATGTAATAGCTGAATGAACGATACCGTCCATAACCTTGCGACCTTTCATCTGCTCCGTGATTCCACTTTTGATGATTTGCGGAGCTTCCATATTTAAATATAAACTGTGATTTTATTTTCCTTTTTAATAATTAAAACAATGAACGCCGAGATTTCTGAGTCAATCCAGCATGCTATCTCCCCCGGCGAGTGTAAGGACCTTTACTACCCAGGTCGTGAGAACTCCGAGCTTCAGTGCTTCCCAACGGTAGTAAATAACCGTTTCTATGCGTCGCTCCCAGCTCTCTCCGGTGGTGCCACAAATACTCTAATTTTCAACCCCGACCAGGGTCTCTCGGACATGGTCCTCACGGTCTCGCTACCAACTTCCGGTGTCTCCTATACCGGCTGGGCTTTCCCTAAGGGCTGGCTAGCGGCGATGATTTCACAGGTCGGTCTTCGTATCGGTGGCTCATCGCTTTACTACTTCACGGGCGACCAGATGCTTGTAGATACGCTTACGGATTGCGAGGACGAGGGCAAGAAGCAGTCAGTATTCGCTCTTTCAGGTGGTGAGCTTCTTACAGTTCGCCAGTTCGCAGACCCCGTACAGACGACGGCGTCAGTCTATATCAAGCTCCCCTACAACACGATTTCTGCTCTCCAGAAGTCTCTTCCCCTCCCAACGGACCTACTCACGCAGCCAGTCCAGGTTCTTATCCAGTTCAAGCAGTTCCGTGACGTCGCTTACTGGTATGGTGATGGCGCGCCCAACTATGCCAATCTTTGCTCGGCGTTCGACTCGGCGCAGGTCAATTACAAGCAGACGACAATCCAGAACTCAGAGCATCTCCTTGCCCGCCGCACGGATATGAATGTCCGCGCTCTTGCCTATCCCCTTCGCTACTTCTCGCAGACGACGTTCCGCACACAGTTTAGCGCACCTGCTGATGGTACGGCTCAGTCACTGAATCTTACGGGTTTCCGCCAAGGTTCAGTAAAGTATATCAACATGTGGCTTCGTAAGGTTGGCGGACAGCCTTTCGATTGGATTGCCCCAGTTGGCGTTCAGGTTCTCATCAACGGTCTCGTATATTACGATTCACGCCAGAACAACTCCCAGCTCTGGAATCTTTGCGACCGTAAGACGTCGGCGCAGGTTGATAACACGGTTCTCTCAACGACTGGTGCGCAACTGCCTGCTCTTACGCCAAGCACGACGCCATGGACTGTAATCCCATTCGGTCAGGATTCTGAGCCAATGGCGTACTGTAATGAGGTTGTTCTTGGTGCGCCCATCTCGAACAGCGTAGTCAATCTTTACGTCACGCTTCCTCCTGGTCTTACGGGTCAGACGATTGAGCTATCGGCGTCGTACTCGTATGCGGCGTCGCTCATGTTCTCAAAGGGAACGGCGGAGTATGTCTTCTAAAGGTTGAAACGTTTTTTAAATAAATCTAGATTTGTTTGTAAGGAAATAGAACTACCCCATAGAATCCAACGGGATAACGCACCAGGAGAGTAAGGGTCATTCCAAGACTCTCTTGTTTTGTGACGTAATAAATATAGTCTTCTTCTTTCCTTGTCGTGACTAATCGTATAATCCTCATAAGAGATATTTCCAAACGGGACTCTCTTATTAGGGAAAACTGCTATGTATTTATGGACGCCATCATTTGCCTTAACGAGGAACATTTGTTTAATCCTCAGAACAAAGAAGCGAGATTTGAAAGTCGGGGTAAGCACCATCGACAACTGTTGGCGCTCCAGGATTGCCGATTGTTGTCTGAGGCAGATAAACTAGATTATTCCACTGGTCAATGACCTGAATGTCCATGTAATCAACAAATGAATCTCTATTCCACTGAATTGATTTTGGAGTCTTGTACTGGCGGTGAATTAAGAAAGGACGGCAAGTTTGAGGGTCTCCGATATTTATCGAAACCTCATCAGAAGCATAAACACGACAAATCACTGCCGACTGGGCATTCGCGGCAGACTCACCGTCCTTCACAGACGTGTAACGCATTAGTCTGTTTGAGATGATATCAACGAAGGCAGTGTATTGCGAAAGCGTTGGGTTACCGATGACAATGTCATTTGCTAGAAGGGTCTCATTTGATTGGGCGAGTGTGAAACCTAGGGTCTTAAATAGCGAGATGGTTGTATAGAATGGTCCGTGAGTTGCTGGTGCGCCAATCTGGTTGTTGTAGTATGAAAGACCACCATCTTGTGGAGCACCTGCGCCATTTGTAAATGTGTAAGCCATGCTTCTGTTATTATATGAAAAAAGACCATCAATACCGGCAAATACAAGCGCAGCATTCAGGGCAGCAACAAGGTCTTGGGGAAAATAGAATCCAGGGGCAATTCTGATTGGTTGCCGATTAATCCAGATTGCGTTGTTGTATGTTGTGATGTTTGGAATATTCCAAGGAAAATTAATTTCAGTAACAAGAACGTGGTCAGCGAAGGCATCAATAAGAGCCTGAGGCTTCTGGAAGGAAAAATTGTTCCAAGGCTGAACTTGGGCGAGTGACTGATTACGGTCGGCGGAATCCAGAAGTAGAAACTGAGTTGAAGCCATACGTCTAGGCATGGCGCTATTCGTTCCAGGCGTATCCATAAAACTGGATTGAGGTAGCATTTATATTAATAGATAGATTATTCTTGATACACTAACTCAATACCATTTGGGAGAGTTTTTGTATAGTACCGTCCTCCTCTCGGGGTCTGCTGACGGAATCTTAAGAAGTTAGGTGTAACATCGATGTCGGTAAAAGAATGACCGTGATTCATTAGCCAAAGAACAGCCGACTTCTTAGTCCAATCTTTGGTAGGGAATAAAACAGTTTGTAGCATTGTAGAAAACGGATAGTATTTATTTTGCTACGAAACTACAAATGAAGAAGGCAGAACTTGTTAAACTCGTTAAGGCTCACCGCAAACCTATCGGGCAAATGAAATTACATGAACTCGATGATTATGTTAAGAGACACCATCTACATATTTCATTAATGACGAAAGAAGAGGTTATTCAGATGATTCATATTTCTAAGTGTCCAATGCTTCAGAATCTTCAAGTTGAAAAAATGACTCGTGAGCAAATTATAGACCATTTGTACAAGAGTAAATGTCCCGAATTGGCGAAGTACTTTTAGGAATTATTGAAAGAGTCTTTAAGATTTTGAATCGCGTTTAGCCAACGCTTGTAAGCCTCGATGGGCGCTCCATGAGTTGTTCTATAAATAACTCTCATGAAATAATCAAAAGTATCGTCCATTTATAATGGAGGAAGGAGAAGTTAATTGGTCGTCGCAACTCGAGGATTTAATTGCTATTGAAGGTGAGAGATGTTTAGGATTATCCAAATTACACGCTAGGTGCGAGGAGCTTAGCGGAAAGATGAATACAATAATCCAGATTCCTGTAATCATTTTATCTACATTAAGTGGTACTGCCTCAGTTGGCTCAGCTACATTGTTTGGTGGTAGTTCAATTGCTCCTACAATCATTGGATTAGTTTCAATAGGTGTAGGGATTCTGAATACAATTGGTAGTTTTTTTGCTTATGCTAAGAAGTCTGAAGCCCATCGTATAGCACATTTACAATACGCAAAGTTGTTTAGTCAAATTAATGTTGAATTATCCTTACCTAGAACCGAACGGGAAACTGCTGGGTCAGTATTAAAGAATCTGCGCGATACTATGGAAAGATTAGCTGAAATAACTCCTTCGATACCAGAAGAGATTATAAAAGAGTTTAATAAGAAATATGAGATTTATAAGGACGAGAAAATTGGTTTGCCGATTGAAGTGAATGGATTAAGTAAAATACGGATTTATAGAGGAGAAATAAAAGTTACAACACCCCAATGAATCAGACAGAACGTAATCGAAGTTATTATTTGGCAAATCGAGATGAGATTCGTGAGAAACATAGGGCGTATATGAAAACATATCGCGAAGTGAATCGAGAACAAATAAGAGCAAAAGAACAAACCTATAGAGAGAATCATCGCGCTAAGGCAAAGGAGTATGCTAGGCAATATTACGCTGAGAATAAGGAAAGAATATTAGAACAGCGTAAAAAGAGTAAATGGGTGTTTGTAGTTAAGGAAGGGCAGAAGGTTTCGTTTGATTAAAATAAATATGAATCGTAAAGAATATGATAGGCAATATTATTTAGCTAATCGAGAAGCTATTATAGAAAGAAATAAGGCAACGATTATTGCGAATAGACAAGCAGACCCACAAAAGGCAAGAGAACGCGATAGAAATTATTATGCTAGACATAGAGAAAAGATACTTGAAAAGAGGAAAAAGAAGAAGGATAACCCAAAAACGGAATGGGTGTTTATAGTGAAGCATGGAGAGAAGGTATCGTTTGATTAGCCTTCTACAACGATTATTTGCTGGTCTGACTGGACACGCGACATAGCCGTATAGAACATGGTATGCTCAAACATGTCATCGATTGAGATGTACAGCTTGGTTGGGGAAGAAATAGTTTTTCCTTGATAAGAATGTGTTGTATGGACTTTGAATGGTAGAGTCTTGATATATTTGTGAGTTCCAGCAATCCAAACATCTTGGTCTGTAAAATTGGATATTGCTGTTTCTTTTTTAGTTAGCGGATAATTCAACTTTACATATTCTTTTATTTCATAAGCTGTTGGGTCTGTTTTCATATAGTTTCTTAGCGCTTGCTTCATTTGTTTTAGAGTATTTGTCTTTGCTCTGTAATCCTCATTGAATTGGATAATGGGGAAAGATGGTTTCCATATTTGATTGGAATACTTACATTGGAAATGTCTGCCTTCTCCATCAACATCTCCTGCTATGAAGATTAGAGAATCAGGATATAAATCTATAAGTCTAGTAATGAACGATGATTCAATTTGCGTTAGCTCATCTACAAATATTACAGGAGGCATTCCATACTCTTCTTTATAAGACCGACACTTTTCACCAATTAGGCGATGTATTGTTGTATAATGCTTCAAGGAATATTCTAGTACCTTGTCCTTTCCAAGCTCATGAGTTGGCGATGCGTATAGCACGTTATTGAACCCCTTGTCATTCAAAATAGCATGAGTCTTACCCGAACCACCAGCTCCTTCTAGAAATGTATTTTGGTTAAAAGGTGTTAGAAGAGGAAAGACTGTTTCGTTAGTTGTTGGAATGTACCAAAGATGCGACGTAGAAATAGGCATAGATGAACGCTTAGGACGAAATGATGGAATTAGATTCTTTGGCGCTTTTCCCTTGAAATAGAGACCATCTAAGGTAATAGCAGAAAGATTCTTAATATCAAACTTCAGCATTTCTTCCATCATAACAATGCGCGTATAAGAAGTAATAAAACTGAACAGATGATGTTTCGTAAATACGTTCTTGTGCTTGATAGAAATCTTAGCCATTGACGTTTCAGAGTCATAGAATACGTCAGGATATAAAGAAGCAAGATGCCCAGCAAAGACAGAATCAGATTTAACATTGTATGTCTTACAATCGTGTTGGTTAATTTTTGAAGATAACTGACCGGCAAAGATACGGAATGCCTTATTTGTTTTTCCAGTACGCATAGGAACAGTTGTTAGAGAAGAGTCAGGAAATCTGAAATCAAAGTTTGAACCCCAAACTCCTGAAACAATTGTAAAGGTTGTATTGCTATTCTTATGAAACTCCCATTCAGGAGAAGGAAGAATATAATACTGGTTTGCTTCAAATCCTAATAGTTTTGCGAGTGGAGAAGGATTGATAATTTTAGCCTTATAAATTCCGACATGCTCTTTTAGGAACTTTGTTGTGGGAGGAAAAGTGAAATTGCGCCACTGGTGGATAACACCAAGAAATCCCTGATAATATTTAGTCTGATGGAATTGAGTATATGCTTTTTCTAAGTCATAGTGTTCATCAAACTCTTCTTGGAATCTTAAAGTTCCAGAGTTGATAATACGTGATTCCAAAATGTACTGATTGATTTCAGGATAAGCTGTCGCATTAAATTTTATGTCTGGAATTAAAGAATTAATCTCCTCAATATATGGTTTCATAGGATTAATGACTTGGAATATGGAATCAGCAGAGTGAATTCTGATTGGGTCTTGGAATGTCCCTTCTAGAACTTCTCCATCTTTTAGATTGTTGATAAGTTCTAGAGAACGTTCATGAGTAATCTCGATAATCTCCTTTTCATCTTGTGATGAATCAACATGATTCAGAAAAGAGTTTTGGAAATATAGAGTCTTTCTTGCGCCAGTATTATAGTTAAGAAAGTCCTTACCAATCGGGTCTTTGATTCTAAATGTAGTTTCACATTTCTTTGCTACATCTTCCATTTCAGATTGCGGTACAGGGTCGTCTCCATATTGAGTTGCTAGTTTTACGATACGCTTAAGAACCTGGTCGTTATAGGTCTGAGTAGATTTTGATTTTGCTGGTTCGTTCCAAAGAGCGATGAGTGGAGTGAAAACACAGTGGTTGATTCCCTCACGGAAGTTCTGAGCTTGAGGTTTAGCTCTCAGCTTACGGGGAAATGTGATACGAAGAGTCATATTGTCTTCAATAATTGGCATTCCATCACTATCGGGAACAAACTTAAGACGAAAGCTCTCGTATGCCTTTGACTTTGAAATCCCAGCATAGTTGATTTCAAACTCGGTAATAACAGTTCTGTTTGATGACAAAATTAGCCTAGCCCTTCTTTCATAAATGTCATTAAAGATGGGACGAAGGAAGGCATCGACGTCGGCTAAGTTTTCAACTAAAATCGACCTTGCCATTTGTTTAATAGGCGCAGATATTAATTAAACTGATTCCATTTTAGAGGGGTCGGTCGATATTTTCGGGGTGGGGAGGCTAAAA
>Ga0114958_10001760_pt1 | contig 16748 bp, 18 predicted proteins | sample C_130208_EF_Meta_FD_89577 | JGI IMG/M metagenome (GOLD analysis project Ga0114958, IMG submission 89577) | Freshwater microbial communities from Lake Croche, Canada to study carbon cycling - C_130208_EF_MetaG | ecosystem: Environmental > Aquatic > Freshwater > Lake | place: Lake Croche, Canada...
CCATTCATTGCGCGACAACTTTTATCCCAATCCATTAATACATTCATCTTATTATCAGATTGATCCGGTTTAATAATGCCTTGAGAAGAAGGTTTAACTATATAAGATGCAGGAACACTATGTATTTCTGTACCAAAACGTGAACGTCTACCACGTCGTTTACCAAATGATGTATACCTTGAAAATGGACCCCCTACAGGAAAAAGTGACCCATCAGGTTGTCCCATAAATCCTATACTATTTGGTCCAACCTGTGTTGGCACTTGTTCAGTAAAAAATTGTCGATATACACCCATAACTGGAAGTTGACTTGGGTCAACGCCAAATCCAGGTGGACGACTATTATTACTTGCAGGAGTAATTACCTGTGATGATTGTGAAAGAACACCTGGTGTTTGTTGTACTGTTTGGTTATATCCATAATTAGATGGTTGGTTAAATACAGCAGCATTTCCAAATCTAAAACGTCGTTTAACAACGCGACGTTTGCTTTTTTTACTTTTTTTAAGTTTCTTTTTTAATTTAAGTTGTTTCTTTAAAACTGAAATTTTTTTATAAACCATTTTTTTGCCTATTTTTTTAGTTACCCTGATGTGATATTTTTTACACATTTTAATTAAACGAGCAGGTGGTTTTTTAACACTTTTTCTTCGAGTTGTTCTTTTTTTTCTACCAAATAAAAAACCCATAATTAATTATTTATATTATTTAATTTTATTTTAATTTAACAATTAAATTAAATTAATTTTTAATTAACAGAATTTTCTAAAGAAACTCCACAATAACTATCCGATGTTTTAAGTTGATTTAATGGTATATAAAGCGGTATTTGTTGTTTTAATAATGGATCATAATAAATAATTTCTTTTGCATAATTTAATAAAAATTCAAAATTTTTAATAAATTCTGGTCCGTGACCTATTTCTTGAGACATAATATGCGCTAATTCATGGATACCTACATATGTTATTAAATTTAATTCTTCTAACTTAATGTCATTTTTTGTTTTTTGTAAACAAAATGACATGTTTTTTTTATTAATAACATATGCGGCATCATTTTCCATATTTCCTATTTCCTTAATTGTAACCCCGTTGTTCCAATTATTAATTAATCTCTGAACTGCGAGGTCTTGAGAATATTTTGGGTCATTTTTAAGATTATTTATTATGATAGTAAATTTACCATTTAAAATTGCTAAAATATTTACTTTTAATTGTTTATCAGAATTTCTTCTAACTTTATAACTTTTATTATCAATAGTACTTGTTATATATTCGGTTCCGTCATATATATATTTATAAAATAAATATCCACAAATTAAAAACGTAATTGTAATACAAATTTTATTTGATATTTTTTTCATAATATTTAATATTTAAAGTTTAAAGTTATTTTTTTTCAAAAAAAAATCCATTTAAAGTTGTAAATATAATAAGATTAAGAAAGAAAAGAAATGTCTGAATTAAATTGGAACATTCGTGAAAAGGAAGAAAATATTGAATCCGATCTTATATTTCAAACACTCGATTGGTATAATAATGACATCCCAAATGATAATGATGAATTAGAATATAAAATATTTGCATTTGGAATTAATATTGATAATAAACCAATATCTTTACAAATTAATGGTTATTATCCATTTTTTTTTATTGAAATTCCAGGTAACTGGGACAAAGACTGTGTATATTCTATGAAAGAAAAATTAAAAAATGTTCAAGAAATTAAATTTTTTGAAAGAAAACGTTATTATGGATTTGAAAATAATAAAATACGAAAATTTTTAAAATTATCTTTTTATAATCTTAAATCAATGAGATCAATGCGGTACCGTTTAGAAAAAAATAAAATAAATATTGGTGGAAAAGAATACACTTTTCCACTTTATGAAAGCAACATTGATCCTATTCTTAGATTTATGCATCTTCGTGATATTTTAAGCGCAGGGTGGATAATAATTGAAAAAGGAAAATATACACTTGGAGAATCAATATTAGAATGTAATTGGAAAAACGTGGTTAATTATCCTGACTTTTCAGTGCGTTTAAGTGACATAAGAATACTTTATTTTGATATAGAAGCATGTAGTGAAGATGGGTCTTTTCCGAATGCTTTAAAGAAAAATGACCGCGTTACTCAAATTTGTTGTATAACAAAAGACACCATTACTAAAATTACAAAAAAATATCTTTTTAATTTAGGAACAATTGATTCAATCGATGATACTACTGTTTTACAATATCCTTCTGAAAAAAAATTACTTTTAGGTTATGCGCAGTTTATGAATGAAATTGACCCAGATATAATAGTTGGTTATAATATATTTGGGTTTGATAATGGTTTTTTATTTGAACGTGCAAAAGTACTTAAAATTGAATCTGAATTTAATTATCAATCAAAAATTAATTATTTTACAGAAATTGAAAAGAAGGTATTAAATAATCAACAATCTGGGTTTAATGATTGGAAAATGACAAAATTAATCGGTAGAACTCATATAGATCTTTTACAAGTTATTAAAAAAGATTTTAAACTTGATAACTATAAACTTAATAATGTTGGTGAACATTTTTTGAAACAAGGAAAAGATGACGTATCACCCAAAGAAATATTTGAAGCATGGTCAGCAACAGGTGATCGTGTAAAACGTACTCGTGTTGGAAAATATTGTGTACAGGATACTAATCTTTGTTTACTTCTTTTTGAAAAATTTGCAGTTTTAGAAAATCACATTGAAATGGCAAAAGTAACACGTGTTCCATTAGAATATCTTATTACACGTGGACAATCAATTAAAGTGTTTAGTCAAATTGCATATGAAACTCGTAAAATGGGGTATCTTATACCAGTTTTACCAAAAGAAGAATCTGAAAAATTTCAAGGCGCTACTGTTCTTGAAGCAAAAACTGGTTATTATACTAGACCAGTTTGTGGATTAGATTTTGCAAGTCTGTATCCAAGTATCATGATTGCTCATAACATGTGTTATTCTACAGTAATACTTGACCCAAAATATCTTAATATACCAGGAGTAGAGTATTCTACAATTGAGTGTGGTACAAACTTAAAATTTAGTTTTGTACAAAACCAACCCGGTGTATTATCTGGGATTTTACAAACACTTTGGAAAAATAGAAAAATAACTAAAAAAGAAATGAATGCCGCAACAGATCCATTTATAAAAACAGTTTTAAATGCAAAACAATTAGCAATTAAAGTAACTATGAATAGTATTTATGGATTTACTGGTGCAACAATAGGTGCATTACCGTGCTTAGAAATTTCTCAATCAGTTACTGGTTGTGGTCGTGAAATGATTGAACAAACACAAAATTATGCAAAAAACCATTTTGCTTGTGAAATAGTTTACGGAGATACCGATTCCTGTTATGTTATATTTCCGGAACCAGTTGATTCAGATGGTACTTTAACAACTTTATTTAAAAAAGCAGAATTTGCTGCAGAAGAAATTTCAAAAACTTTTAAAAAACCAATTGAATTGGAATTTGAAAAATTTATGTTTCCACTTATTCTTGTTGCTAAGAAAAGATATATGTATCTTGAATGGACTGATCCCAATAAACATAATGGCGAAATTGAAGCAAAAGGTGTTGAATTAGTACGTCGTGATAATTGTGGTTATGTAAAAGAAACTTTGGACGCTGTTTTAACACCAATAATGTTTGAAAATAATTTAGAAAAAGGGCGTATTGAAGCAGAAAATCATATTGATAAACTTTTAAATGGTGAAGTACCTATACATAAATTAATAATAACAAAAAATCTTAGAAATGATTATGCACGTCCTGATACAATTGCGCATTATCAATTAGTTCAAAAAATGAAATTACGTGATCCCGGTAGTGCACCAAAACCAGGTGACCGTGTACCATTTGTTTATATAGACATTCAGGATCCTAAAGCACTGTCATGGAAAAAAGTCGAAGATCCTGAATATGTTCTTTCCAATAATATATCAATTGATACTCTTTATTATCTTGAACACCAGTTAAAAAATCCACTCAAAACAATATTTGATATTCTTTTGGGGGAATTAAAATGCAATGAAATGTTTAATCGTCCAAGTTTGATTAAAGCAAAAAAAGAAGAAAAAGAAAGTATACATACTGCAAAAAGAATTAAAGAAAATAACCATGATATACGTACATTTTTTCCAATAAAAAATGTTTAACGACGTCTTCCAAATGCAACTGTTTTTTTCTTTTTATACATCATATAACCAGCAATTAAAATTAAACTAATAATAATAAATGCAATTATTGCATACATTATATATTTAGATGTTTTATCATCTGTTGGTGTTTTAGCATCTGGTGATGTTTTAGCATCTGGTGGTGTTTTAGCATCTGTTACTTTTTTAGCATCTGCTGCTTTTTTAGCATCTGCTGCTTTTTTAGCATCTGCTACTTTTTTAGCATCTGCTACTTTTTTAGCATCTGCTACTTTTTTAGCATCTGCTGCTTTTTTAGCATCTGCTACTTTTTTAGCATCTGCTACTTTTTTAGCATCTGCTGCTTTTTTAGCATCTGCTACTTTTTTAGCATCTGCTGCTTTTTTAGCATCTGCTACTTTTTTAGCATCTGCTGCTTTTTTAGCATCTGCTACTTTTTTAGCTGCTGCTACTTTTTGTGCTGGTGTTAATGCTGTAGCCAAAAATAATGAAACTTTATTTCCCATTTTTATAATGTATATACTTTATAAAAATATATTAATTAAAACAAAAAAAAAAATTAAAAAAATAACCATGATATACGTACATTTTTTCCAATAAAAAATGTTTAACGACGTCTTCCAAACGCAACTGTTTTTTTCTTTTTATACATCATATAACCAGCAATTATTAAACCAATAATAATAAAAGCAATTATATATTTAGATGTTTTAGCATCTGGTGGTGTGTTAGCATCTGCTGCTTTTTTAGCATCTGGTGGTGTGTTAGCATCTGCTGCTTTTTTAGCATCTGCTGCTTTTTTAGCATCTGCTGCTTTTTTAGCATCTGTTACTTTTTTAGCATCTGCTGCTTTTTTAGCATCTGCTGCTTTTTTAGCATCTGTTACTTTTTTAGCATCTGCTGTTTTTTTAGCATCTGCTGCTTTTTTAGCATCTGCTGCTTTTTTAGCATCTGCTAATGCTTTAGCATTTGCTGGTGTCGATGTTGGTGTCGATGTTGGTGTTGTAGCCAAAAATGATGACATTTCATTTCCCATTTTTACTTTATAAAAATATATTAATTAAAACAAAAAAAACAATTAAAAAAATAAATAATATATTTTTATAATTAATTTGTTTAGAAATAGTATAATTTAATGAATTGATAGTTATGGTTTCATTTGGTGCAGCATTTAAAATTATATTTATAGTTTGATTATTATAAAAAGGAATTTTATTAAAAATATCAGACCCTAAATGTAACTTGGTATTTACATTTCCTTTATAAATAGTTGGATTAACCCCGGGTTTTATTATACTTATACTTGAATTAGGTCCAATTATTGCATTTAAATTAATATCTAAAAAATTATTATTAATTTGTATGTTTGCTATATTAATACCTGAATAAACATTATTAATTATTGGTAAAAAAATGGTATTTATGTTAAAATTATTAGATACTGCCGCAGGTGAATTATTTGACATTTTATAATTAAAAATAAAATACTTATATAATATAAATGTATTTATTTTTAATAATAATTATAATTTTAATTATTTTTTTTTATTTAAAAAAAAAATCATCATTTAATAATGGTAATAAGATTGGTAAGATTGGTATTATATCATTAATGTATAAACCTAAAAATGTAGAAACATGGTTACAAATTCATAGAGATCTTGGAATATCTCATTTTTATATTCGTTTAGAAAATACACCTGAATTAATTGATTATCTTAAATCACAACCAGATATAACATTAATGGTTGCAGATTCTTCTTCCGATAAAAATCAATATCTTACTTTACAAAATAGACAATCCGATACTGTAAATAAAGTTCTTAAGATGTGTAAAAATGATAATATAGATTGGTTAATACATATTGATTGTGATGAAATTTTAGAAGGTGATATTAATGAAATTTTAAATTTACCAGATTCAGTTGGGACATTTTGGATGCAAAATCATGAAGCAGTGTATAATAGCATACCAACAAGTACAGATAATTGTTTTCAAGCAAAATATTATAAAAATTGCGGTGACCCTACTTCAAAATGCATTAGTTATATAAATGGAAAAGGGGGTGGTAGAACTAGTATTTCAAGTTGTAATGGACCACATAGATTTAAAGGGGGAGAAGAAATAAAATTAAAAAATATGATAGTAAAACATTATGAATCATGTGATTTTGAACAATATATTAAAAAATATCAAAGATTATCAAAAGGAGTAAATTTAGATATTATACCATTTCCATATTACCGTGAAAGTATACTTGCTAAAGATAATATTGACGAACTTAAAGATGTATATAAACGTTATCGTGTTGCTTAACAATTGTTAATTTTATAAAAAACAAATTATATATTATCTAAAACTATTTTTTCTAATCTAATAAATTCATCATAAATAATTTTATATAATATATTTACTTTTTCTTCTATTGGTAATTCACTATATTTATTCGGTAATAAAAGTGGGTTGGAGAAAATAACATATATTTTTTTATGAAAATGAATTACTTTATTATAATCATTTATTCTATCTCCTATATTATGATAACATAATACAATAGGAACATTTGTTTCTAACGCAATTTTTAAACTTCCTTTTCTCAAAACAATTTCATTATTTTTAAAAAATTTATTTTTTTCACGAGTTCCTTGTGGAAAAAGTTGAACGATTATATTTTTGTTTAGATTTTGTATAATTTTATTCCTGATATTATTTTTTGAATTTTTATCATTTCTTTTTATGAAAATAAAATTCAAAAACCAAAATACTTGTCCTAAAAATGGAATATAAAATAATGATTTTTTTACAATTGATACATTCTTATATGCGATTTTATAACGCAAATATCCATCGCAAGAAGAAGAATGATTAGCTAACAATATGTGTTTATTACAATTTGGACAATTATTTAACCAATTTATTTGTAAAAACAAATTATCAAGCAATAGTAAAGAATTGTTATGTAATTTATCTATATTACAAAAAGGATTTATTAACTTACATAAAAGAACTGGAAATTGAAGTGTTATATACAAAAATAAGTTTATGTAATAAAACATACTTGATGTATATTTAGTTTCAACTTTGTCTAATTTTATATATTTATAAAATCTTAATTTAAGATTGTTATAACAATTAATCATCGTTAATTTTATAATATAATTATATAATAACACTCCCCCATAAACGAATAAAAATAACATATGTGATTATTTAAGTTTGTTAAAATTATTAAAATTGTTAATTGTTTTAAATTTTTAATTAATATTTTAATTTAAAATAATTTTTTTTTTTTTTTTTTTATTTTTTATTAAGTTCACCGTCTACGACGTTTACCAAACCCAGATCCCATTTTTGAAACAACCCAATCTTTTCCAAATTTCATAAATATAATATAAAGAACTACAAATAAAAGTAATGATTTAAGTGTATCTAAACCAAGCATTGGTGCGATCACAAAATGAAAAACCACAAATGCAACAAGTACATAAAGTGGATTTGTTTTAAGAAAAGAGTAATCCATTATTATTTTATTATATTCTTAACAAATATTTTAATTTAAAATTTTAATTTAATTTTAATTTTAATTTTAATTTAATTAAATTTATGTATTATCATATTTAATGATAACGTATAAATTTATTATGACTTTAATCTATTTATCATAGGTCTTTATATAAGACCATTTTAATTTTTTTTATTGTTTAAAATGGGAGGCAAAAAACAATAATTACCTTGGATTTTACAAATAGATTACATATAATTTTTCTAAAAGAAATAAATAAAAATTGTTTAATTGCTGTATGCAAGACCACCCATACCTGACATAATACGAAGAACATTGTAATTTACGGCATAAATGTAAAGACTATTTACATAATCACCGTAGAATGCCAACTGAGCAGTATCAATACGTGAAAAGTTACATGTTCCAGATGGTTGATGCTCTTCTGGTCGAAGTGCAAAAGAATACACTGCAATTGCATCAGGTACACCTGTAGCACCAAATCCAGTATGGCAATCCCATACCTGATTACGTGTGAAATATTTAAGATTACGGGCAGTAAAACGATCAGTACCATTGAGAATAATCTTTGTTGTAAGAGGGGTAGTAGAACCTGACCCTCCTCCAGTAATTGCAGATGCACCAGCAGGTGTTGGTACAACAATACTAGAAGGTGTGGCAGAACCAGCAACATTGTCAGCAGATGAACCTGGTGCAATAAGAGCAGTAGGTGCACCAACCCAAATGAGTTCCTTAACGGGGTGATTAAAATTGAGACGAATTGTATTGGTACTTGATGTTCCAGAGGATGCTTCCTGTTGTGACTGAAGTTGATCAATCAGGTATTCATGAGCATTTTGTGCAAACTGGCGACGCTCAGTTGTATCAAGGTATACATAATCAGCATAAACAGCAAGATTGCAACTGGTTGCAAGACCAGTAACTGGAGATGCGCCATAACACCAACTAGATGTCTGGGAAAATTGAATATTAAATTTAACTTCATGGTACTGAAGAGCAATCAGAGGTACAGCAAGACCTGGGTTTCGGCAAAACCAGAACCGCATTGGAATATAGCATTCACTTGGTGCAGCAGTTGTTGAGGTAATTGCAAGACCACCCTGGTGAGTATAACTCATGCGATGGTAACGAGTTGAAGGATTTGTATCAATTGATCCAGTACCTCCATTGGGTGCTGGTTCAACACCAGCAGCACCAAGTTCACCTTGAGCACCAGTAGGGTTCAATTCAGTAAGATCACGCCATACTGATAACCATGTACCATAGTGGCGATCAATAAGTTGACCTCCAATTTCAATTTCAAGAATTTGAAGAAGAGCATGAGAAAGATCGGATGCAACGGCAGTAACACCTGATGCAATAAGAGCAGATGGGTTGTACTGAATCCAAAGATTTTTAAGAAGATCACCATTACGTGAAATGGTAACGCTTACACGTGATCCTGCTGCAACAGATCCATTGATAGTTTGTTGAATAGATTCAACTGCAAAGTTAGTATGGCGACGATAAACTGATTTGAAAAAAGTAATTTGTGGTTGACCAGTAAGGTAAATATCCTGGGCGCCGTAGGCAACAAGCTGCATAAGTCCTCCTCCCATTTTTGTATATAGTTGTTTTTTGTACTCTCTATAAATATTTTATTTTTACTAAAAATTACGAAATTAAATTAAAATTAAATTAAAATTAAATTAAAATTAAAATTAAATTAAAATTAAATTAAAATTAAAATTAAAATTAAATTAAAATTAATTTGAATATGCAAGTCCGGCCATACCCCCCATAATTCTCATGATATTATAACTTGGACAATATAGATTATAAGCAGGAAGTTCAGTATAATTTTGTAAAGGAACTGAATCAATATTACCTGGTAAAGAACTTGTATTTCTTAAGTAAAACCAAAGTTGTGCAGAATCAATACGACTAAAATTACAAGTTCCCGATGGTTGATGTTCTTCAGGTTTTAAAGCAAATGAATAAGAATAAATATAATTACCAGGAATACGTGAATGGTGTGTATAATTTTGTGTTAACCTAAAGTATTCTCCTGGGCGTTCTTTAAATCTATCGGTTCCATTTAAAATAAGTTTAAAATTATACATTGGAGCAAATTGTGCAGGAGTTCCATTAGGAATAATATTTGTTCCTATAGAAAAATCATTATCTTGAGCATTTGTTCCGTTTCTATTAAAAACCCAAATAAGTTCTTTTGTTGGATGATTTAAATTTATACGAATATAATTATCTTGAGTTAAACTTGTTACATTTCCTGATTGTGACTGTATTTGTTCAATAAGGTATTCATGTGGGTTTTGTGCAAATTTTCTACGTTCTGTTGTATCTAAATAAAAATAATTATTCCATATTCTAAAAGAATTACCAGCATTTAACTGGGGAGTAAGACCATTAAAAGTAGGTGCAACATAAACACCATTATTTATCGCAACAACTAAATTTGCAAATGTTTGAAATGTAATTTTAAGTTTTACTTCATGAAATTGTAAAGCAATTAAAGGTATTGCTAAACCAGGATTACGACAAAACCAAAATTGTAAAGGTATTTGTAGCATACTACCTGGTTCAACTGTTGGGTCATATGGTTGCCATGTTGCTGAATTATAATTTTTTCCAACCATTGTTCCATATCCTGCTAATTGTGCACCAGATAAATTAAGTTCAGACCAAATATCCATCCATTGTCCATATTGTTCATCCATTTGCTGTCCACCTATTTCAACAGATACGTTTTTAATAAGATAATTACCAATACCTTGAATGTATCCAAAATAATCATAAGTACCTGATACATAATTTGCTGGATTTGGTAAATTACATTGTAATAATATATTTCCCAACAGGTCTCCGTTTCTAGCAACGACGATAGTAATATTTCCTCCAAAATTAATATTTCCATCAATAAGTTGTACAATTGATTCCATTGAAAAATTTGTATAACGTTGGTATACTGCTTTAAAAAACGTTACTTGTGGGTTAGATGTAAGATAAACATCTTGTGCACCATAAGCAGCAAGTTGTACTAATCCTCCACCCATGATTAATTTTAATTATTACATTTATTTTTATTTCTTTAATTGAAATTTTATTTAAAAAATGAAAAGTTAAAATAAAAATGGTTAAATTAATATTACCAAAAGTTTATAGTTTTAAAATTATAGTATCAAGTATATTTACATTAAGTCCACCATTATTTTATGGTATATTTAAAAAACAATACATCTTTGCATCAATTTTGGGATGTATTTTATTATCAAGTATAAATTATTGGAAACATCCGATTTTGGGTTTAAGAAGAAACATTGACATGACTTTTGTAAAAATTAATGTTTTATACCAACATTATACTATTTATTATTATAATTTGAATTTTTTACATTATTATTTATTATCGGGATTAGGACTTTTATGTTACATTATTAGTAAAAAAAGAAATGATTTTGAATACAAATGTAATTTTCATATATTATTTCATGTATTTGTTTGTATAGCAAATTTAAATATTATTTTTAATATTCCTTTTTAACAGATTTATACATTTGGAATGTATTTTTATTTCCTTTACAAAGTTTTATAGTCCAACCTGAATTTATTAAATTAAAAATAAATAAAGATCTTAATATAATAATAACTGATATATTATCTAATGGTTTCATTTATATATTTGATGGTATTTTAATGAATATTTATTAACGTAAAAAAAATAATTAATAATTATAAAATGAATATAGGTATTGTTTTAAATTTTAAAAAAGCAGAAAAAAAAAAAGATGAATTATTATCTATTGATTTACCAGATAAACCATGGTTAAGATTAGCAGACCAACCGAAATATAATCCATTTGTAGTTTTAAAAAATAAAATAAAATACGTTCCAGCAGATGTAGCAATTGGGTTATATATAGAAAGTAAATATCCTAATATAAAAATAGATTACATAACACCTGATGAAATATCTACACGTAGATTTAAAAAAAATGATATTGTTTTTATAATAATTTATGATCTTTTAGAAGCGTTTCATTTAGGTAAAAAAGATAAATTTAATATGTTTAAAGCAGCACTTAGTAATAGTAATAATGTATATCCACCATACCAATATCAAAAATTTATTAATAATAAATGTTTATATTATAAATATCTTGCAAAAAAAGGATTACCAGTTGCACCAACTAAATGTGTTACAAAAGAAAAATGGTATACAAGAAATCCAAAAATGTATATTTCAAATTTAATTGCAACCGTAACACATAATAAATGGGAATCAATTATTGCAAAACCAGTATATGGACAAGAATCAATAGATTTTGCTAAATTTATAGCATGTAAAAATACAGGTTTAGTTTGTAAACAAAAAAAACTTTTAAATTATTTTGCTAAAAATATTCCAAAATATAAAAGTATTATTATACAAGAATATATTAAAGGTTTTGATAAATCCAATCCAGAAATTAGAACTTATTTTATTAATGGTAAATATTATTATTCAATAATAACTACTGCAGATCAAGTAGAACAATCTGTACAAGAAGGTGGAAAATTTGTTATTGCCAATGATAAATGGAAATATGCAATAGAATTAGCAAAAAAAGTTATGGATTCGTTACCAAAAATAGATCTTAATATAAAGTATCCAATTTTGACAAGAATAGATCTTGGGTCTGGGTTAGACAATGTTCCACATTCACTTTTTGTAAATGAAGTTGAATTCGTTCCAAGTTTATATATAGAAGATCAAAAAAACCCAGTTGTTGAAAAAATAAGTGAAGCATTGGTAGAAGTTGCTAAAGAATATAAACAAAAAGGAAAAAATGTTGTTAAAGTACAATTTTAAAATATTTTAAATTAAATTTTATACTCATTAAGTATATTATTTTTATTAATATCAGGTGTACAATTATTTTCAGTTATTGCACAATATAATTTATTATTTGGTTTAATTTCTTTTGCATAAGAATCATTATATTGTCTTATATAATAATGTCCAATTTTATTAAAAATATCCTTTGATGTATATATTACACGATATTCTATTGGAACTTTAATAAATTGTATAATACAATTATTTTTAATAGAATTTAATGCTTTATATAATTCATTTTTTATATTTCCATAAAATTTTTTTTTATTGGAATATAATTTCCATGTTTTATAAATATCATTACTTGTTTTTTTTGTTATTTTATCATTTATTAAAAACGATTTATCTAAAAAACTAGGTATAGTACCTATTTTTTGTTTATAATTTGTAAGTCCTCCTAAATCAATTCCAGGATATATAAAGGTATCATCTAATAATCCATAAGCAACATTATTATTTTTTTTTTCACCAATATGGTATAAATTTATATATTTTTTTTTAGGTAAATCTAAATTAGGTAAATTTAATTTATTTTGAACATTGATTGATATAGGATTACCGTTTATAATATAATTAATTACTAAAATAACTTTATCTTTAAAACAAAAAAGTGGATTATTATCTTTTGGTAAAATAAGTTTATTACTTTTACTTTTTTTATAAAAATTTGATATAACTTCTTTTTGAAATGATTTGTAAATATTTTCCATTATAATTTAATTATAAAGTTATTTTAATTTTTTAAAGATATAATCTTTTATATCCATTCTTTTTAGTTCTACAATAATGACACGTACTTGATACTTTTTCACATTTATCTTTACAGTTTTTACACAATGCATGACCACATGGATCAATAAAAAACTCTACTTGATGTTCTAAACAAATTTGACAAATAGTTGTAGGTATAATTACACCAGTAATTGTATTAATTTTATGTTTTGTTTTTTCAAAAATTAATTGTGTTTGAGTATATTCTTTTTTTAATTGTTCTAAATTTAAATTTATAAAATATTCTTCAATTTTATTTTCAATTATTTCTTTTAATAAAGTATCGGATTCGTTATTTAACCCACATATATCAATTGAATTTATACATTTTTTAATATTTTCACAAAACATATTATATTTTTCTTTTGCATTATTAAATAAAGTTTCTGCTTTCATAAAATTAATATAATTATCACATACTGATTTTTTTAATTCTAAAAATTCTTCATTCCATTTTTTAATATCAGGGTATTCATTTATATCAATAGTAATGTCATAATTTAAAAAAAATAATTTATTTTTAATATTTTCAAATAAAGTATTGTAATTTACATAATTTTGATTAAATGTTTGAGTAATTTCATTCCCTCGTTCAGTAATTAAAGATTCAAACGTTCTTTCAAAATTGTTAACATTAATATTAAAATTAAATGTTGCTTCATTTGCAGCATCATCACCAAATGGTGCAAATAAATTTGAAGACATATCTTTAAAATTAATTTGATTTATTCTTTAAATAAATTAATTTTAAGTTTTTCTTTAAATTTTAATGTAAAATTTTTTGTTTTAATTTCTTTTTCTTTATGTTCTTTAAAATCATTAAAATGTTTATATATTAATTCAAGACGATCCATATTATTATCTAATGAAATTAAAACATTTTTAATAAAATTTATTTTATTATTATCTTTAATTTTACTTTTTATTAGGTCTTGGGTTAATATACATTTAATTTGATAAATATCAAATATATCAAAATTATCAAAATTAATTCTTTTATTACCATTTATTTTTGAAATAATTTTATTATTATTTAATTGTATATTAAATCTATTATTAATAACACTGCATCGTGTTATTTTAGTTGGTATATCAGACCTAGCATAAAAACTAGGTATAATAATACTATTTATACAATGCTCTTCTGGTAAAAATGTTTTAGTGCTTTCATATGTATCTGAAAAAAGAATTTCTCCATATGATAATGCATCTGCTGCTTTTGCAATGGAATGTATGTCTTGATTATAATCAAGATAATTTTCATGAACTAAATTAGAAAGTACAAAACCATCATTATCGTATATATTAAAAATATTATTTATATCAATAGGTTCTAGGTTATCAAATAGTTGTTTTGTATATTCAAAACAATTAATATCAATATCTTTGTAATATGTTTGTAAAAATGAATCTAAATGTAAATTTAAATCATTTTTTAAAAAATTTAAAATATTTATAATTAATCTTTTATCACTTTTACAATTTTTTATTATATAATTTAATTGTGTAATATTTAATGGTGCTAAAGAAAGTATCCATGGTTTAAGTAAACTTGGAGGTATTTCGTTAATATAATATACATAATTTATTTTTTTTAAATCATTTAATTTTGACCCTTTAGCATCTGATGAAATTATTAAAAGGTGTATATTTTTTTCTTTTAATAAAATTATATCAGCAATATTAAATATATCATTTTGCCCATTTTGATATTCATCGATTAAAATAAGTTTTTTGCATTTATTTCTAAAAAAAAAATCAGATGAATATTCAATAAAAATATCTATATCCTTTAATACTTCTTTTTTTGTTTTTGAATCATTTATTTTAATATTTAAAAGTTTAATATTTTCTTCTTTACAAAAAAGATTTATTAAACTTGTTTTTCCACAACCAGTTGGTCCTATTAATATTAAAATATCTTTAAAAGGTTCATAAAACCATTTTTTTAATATAAAATAACAATTTTCTAACCCTATAAGATCTTTACATTTAAGTACATTTTCAATTTTAATTACATTTTCTTCATTTTCATTAATTTCACCTTTAAATGGATTAAAATTTATTTCATTTTTTATTTCATTTTTTAAAATTTGTTTAAGTTTTAATTTTTCAAATTCAATAATAGTATTATTTTCATTTTCAGTTTTAGTTTTAGGATTAAAAACTAATTTAACCATTAATCTTAATTTTATTTATTTTATTTCTTTAATTTAAAAAAGTTAATTTTTAAATTTTAATTTTTTAGTTTAAATTAAAGAAAAAGAATAATTTTAATTGATAACATTATGAATAAAACTATATTAAATAAAGATAAATTATGGAATAAATTAAAAAAATATTTATATTATATCATAATTTTATTATCTTTACTTATAATTTTATTTATTTATTTAATAATGAATTTAAATAACATTTTACATGCCTTTCATCATTACACGTTTCAGAATCAGGTATAAAACAACACCAAAAACAACAAGGTGGATTAAATATCCATAATTTTTGTATGTAAACCCGCTTCCATAACTTGGTTGGTCATCTTGTCCAACCATTGACCCAAACACTTTATTTGTCATGCTGTATGTATATGTGTAACTAAAAACAGCAAAAAGAACTGTTGCAACAAGTGCGATCTGAGAAACTTTTCCCATACTAGGCATTTTTATTTTTTTAACTTTAACTTTAACTTTTATTTTATTTTTCAAATTTAACTTAATTAAATTAAATTAAATTAAATTCAGAATTTTTATAAAATTTTTTACGTTTATTAAATTGTCCTTTAAAAATTGAAAATGAATCTACTATATCCAATACCAATGGTTCATTTACATTTTTTTGTCTTAAAATCCTACCAACTGCTTGTTCAACATCTGATTTAGGTGTTGCTAAAATAAGTGTATCTAATTCAGCAACATCAAATCCTTCACCCGCTGCTTGATATGTACCTATAATAACTGAGCAAATAATTGTATTTTCACGATCATTTGTTTTCATCCCTCCTAAGTATAATCCTGCAGAAATTTGTAATTCCTTTAAACTTTTACAAAAAAATTCACATTGTTCACGTCGTTCAGAAAGTATTAATATTTTTCTATTTTCTTTAAGTAATCTTTTAATATGATTTATAATTAATTGATTACGTTCTTTTTGAAGTGAAAGATCTGTTATCATTTCTGGATTATTAATCTTTCCTAATCGATTAAATTTTTCTATATAATTTGAAATATCGTTCATTATAAATTGTATTTTAGGTTTACCTGTTTCTCTTTTGATATTTACAATTTGTGGTCCCAAAAACCAGTAAATAACTTTTGACAATCCATCTTTACGTTCAGGTGTTGCTGAAAGTCCTAAAAGATATTTAGGTTGAATTTTAAAAAAA